>OFFX01000068.1_pt1 | contig 82598 bp, 97 predicted proteins | sample 1521511 | NCBI WGS metagenome assembly OFFX01 (sample SAMEA3504125, study PRJEB24116) | mouse gut metagenome | biome: mouse gut; feature: mouse-associated habitat; material: faeces | place: Denmark | collected 2011
TGTGCACTATTATACAAAGGCGCATCATTTTCAATTAACTGCTTTTTAATTTCACCATTTATAACTGCCTGAATTGATTTTTCGCCATGCTCTAAAACATCTGCTGGATATTTAGTCCTTAAAGGAGTAACTTTATTTTTCTGACTTCTATTAATTTTTATAAAAACATACCCTACTTGAGCTATGAGCAAAACTGCAAGCACGATAAAAGTACCGTAAATAATTATATCCATTTCATTTATCCTCCTGCTCTATCGCAGCTCTCATTATAAAGCCAAGTATTACGCATATTACACTCAACAAAATGTAAAATATATTAAACCCAAAGCGGTCGTTATAATATTTATTAGATGGGTCATATATATCCCATAAAGAATATGCTAAATATAATACCAATCCCAAAACTGCAAGTGCTAATTCACCAACTTGTGTCAGTTTGTATTTCCATCGTTTCTTATTATTCCAAACTTGCTCCAAGCCAGCCGACAAAACTAAGGAAAACACCAAACTTATAGTATCAATTCTTATGATAATGTCTTTCCACAAATCGTTTGAGTCTTCCGCCATGGTTAAAATTACCAAAACCATAAATATAATTAAACCACTTATAAACCAACTAATAAACAGATGCCAGAATTCTGGCCAGTCAATAATTCTTCTCCTACCTATTTTATGATTTATTGGCTTTGATGATACATCTTTTTCACCTCTTGTAACCTGCATTACTGCATGCCACGCAGTATTATCCCCCATTTCTTCTGTACTCCCCTTAAATATTAATAAAAATACCCTCTAATAAGGATGCTTTCATTTCCGTGTTATTCTTGCTGTCAACTCCAAACCCAAGCCCACTGCCAATATTAAGCCAAAAAATACTTTCTACATTTTAGCAGTTATAGCCTATTTCGTCAAGTAATTTGTTTGTAATTTCGTGATTTTTGCTGTTTTCTTATAATTACTTGCCTCTTGACTTTCGACACGGAGCGAAGCAACAGCTCTAAGCCTTTGGCAGAAAGATAGTGGGGCTGCGTAGGGATAACCACGCTGTCAGCCGCCGCCAGTGCGTTGATGGTGAGCATACCAAGGCTCGGCATACAGTCTAATGCGGAGTTAAATATTATGCAGAGTAACTATCTGCAATCATTAATAAAACCTATGATTTTCTTTCTGTTTACTCAGCATAATATTCCATATAGAATACCTCTTACAAATCACAGAAAGGGGGTTCCTATATGGAGCAACACGAGGTAACTATTGAAGAATTAGTAAATGGGCTGATGGATCACCTTAAGCTCATTGGCTACAAAGAAAGTACCCGGGAAAGATACTTGGCTTATTATAAAGTCTTTATCAAGTACTGCAGAAAGAAGGAGATTGATTATTTTTCACTTGATCTTGGAAAGCAGTTTCTGTTAGAACATCACAAGCATAAGTGGGTTGATTTTGAAAATCTGACAATGGCTGAGAATTATCTCCAGCGTCACATATGGATGTTGTACGAATTTCAATTGTACGGTGAAATCCGCCAGAAAAAACGACTTTCAAAAGACATGAGACTTGAATATTTTGAGGGTGTTTTAGATGGCTACATTGCACATGAAACAGAAAGAGGACTTAAGGATACAACCTTAAAGGGCAAGGAATTTTCTGCGAGAAAAGTATTTAAGTATTTCGAAAGCATCGGGATAAAAAATACCAGCGACATACGGTCCGAGCATGCATATGGATTTTTGGCAAGCAGATCCTACTACTCTATAACGACAAAAGAGGCTTATCAGTATTTGCTTAGGAGCCTTCTCGCTTATATGAGCCAAAAGGAACTGTGCAGTAAGGATTTAGCTCAGATGTTTCCGGTTATTTCAATTCACACCAAGAATTCATATCCTTCGTATTTCACGCCGGAATGTATAACAAAACTGCTTCAAAGCATCGATACCGAAACGTTGTATGGGAAAAGAGATTACCTGATTCTCCTCTTGGCAGCAACCCTTGGAATGAGGTGTATCGATATATGCCGGCTTACTCTGGATGACATTGATTGGAAAAGGAAAACTATTGGTTTTGTACAGTCTAAAACCGGTGAATATGTTTCATTACCCATTAGTGATGAATTGCTTATGGCTCTTATCGATTATATAAAAAACGCACGTCCCGAATGTGATTATAGAGAAGTATTGGTCAGCAACCGGGCGCCTGTGAAACCCTTTGAACACAGAAATTTCCATGAAATGCTGCAAAAATATTTTAAGCGTGCAGAAATTACTTTTAAAGAGGACCAGAAGCATGGGATGCATTCCATGCGTTCTTCTTTAGCAAGCAACATGCTTAGAAGTGAGGTCCCTATTCCTGTGATCTCAAATGTATTAGGGCATAAATATACAGATACGACAGGGATATATATCAAAATCGATTTAGAAGGACTAAGAAAAGTCGCATTGGAGGTGCCGAGGTATGAGTGAAAAAGAGATGGCTGGATTCGATGGTTTATATGGAGATACGTGTATCGCCTTTATAGAATACAGACGAAGCCTTGGATATAAATACGAGGGAAGAATCGTCCGTGCAATCAGGGAATTGAACCGATATCTGAATGAGCATGCCGCAGATGACACTATAAATCTGACAAAAGAATTGGTTCTTGGATTTGCTGCTAAGAGAGAAGGTGAACAGCCTATGACTCAAATGCGTAGAGAAGCACTGATAAGGCAGCTTGCAACATATCTGAACAGCATTGGTGTTCCTACATATGTTCTTCCGGAACATCAGCATGAAAGGTGTTCATTTGTTCCATATATTTTCACAAGGGAACAGATTTGCAGTCTGTTAAAGGCGGCAGACAGCCTTCCGTATGCTTATCGTTCGCCTAATATGTACAATGTTTACCCTTTCCTCCTCAGACTGCTCTATTGCTGCGGTTTGAGAATATCTGAGGCCTTATCCCTGAAGATATCTGATATAGATTTTACAGATAAAGTGATTACGGTAAGACAGTCAAAATACAATAACACACGCTTAGTGCCTATGTCGGAGTCCCTGTTCGCATGCTTAAGGAACTATATGAACGCGGTCAGATACTCGGAAAATGATACCGGTCTTCTATTCAGAAACCGATGGGGTAAGGCTTACCGGCCGAACTCTATACTTCAGAAGTATAAGAAGCTGCTTGAAGAAGCCGGTATTCCATGTACGGCAAGCGGAAAGCTTCCCCGTCTGCACGACTTAAGGCACACATTTGCAGTTCATGCACTTGAGGGAATGGCTGCCCAAGGAATTGATATGTATGTTTCCATACCATATCTTGAGGAATACATGGGGCATAGAAATATCAACTGCACAGAGAAATACCTCCGCTTAACAGCAGACTCCTATGATCGGATAATTGATGCACTCACACCATTATACAATGACATGATCAAGGGAGGGGATGCAGATGAGTAAAAAATATTTATCGGATTATCTTACTGACTATCTCACGAGATACCTTCCTCTGCAGATAGGAGCAAGCCCCAACACTATCAGGTCATACAGAGATGCCTTTATTGTATTTTTGCGGTACTGTCGTGATGAATTAAAGATTAAACCAGAGAAGTTAACAATGGATCAGATTTCAAGAAAAATGGTTGAAGTCTATTTGTTATGGCTGGAAGAAAACAAAGGCTGTGCTGTTAGTACAAGGAATCATAGACTTACAGTCATTCATGCATTGATGAGATATATCGCGGTAGAAGATCCCCGGTACATGTCCAAATGTCAGGAAATACTCGGAATAGACTTTAAGAAATGCGCCAAAAGAGAAGTTGAATATCTAACTGTCGATGAATTGAAAATCATTTTTGAACAGCCTGACAGTAAAAGAAAAAATGGCCAAAGAGATCTTACCATGCTTTCACTTTTATATGATTCCGGGGCAAGAGTCCAGGAACTTGTAGATTTAAAACTGAAAGACATCCGCTTTACAAAACCTGCAACTGTTACGCTTACAGGAAAAGGAAACAAGGCAAGAATCGTGCCATTGATGCCGGATACGGGAGCGCTGATAGAAAAGTATACAAGTAACTATGGCATCACAGTGCCGGATCAGTACCTGTTTGTGAATAAAATGAAACAGAAACTGACGAGATCCGGAGTCGAATATGTGATATCGAAATATGTGGCAAAGGCTCAGGTTAGTCACCCTGAAATAGCCATCTTAAATGTGACACCTCATATTTTTCGCCACAGTAAAGCGATGCATTTGGTGCAGGCAAATGTAAATCTGATTTATATCCGCGATTTCTTGGGGCACGAATCAGTCAAAACAACAGAAATATATGCGAAAGCTGATTCTGCCGCAAAAAGAGAAGCTCTTGAAAAGGCAAGCGAAAAAATCATTCCAGAAAGCCGATACAAAGATAAAAAGAGAGAAGAACTCCTTGATTGGTTAAAGGAAATGATTTAAAGAGATCAACAGAATGGAGAATTATTATGCAGAGTATAATACGACACAATCACAGCGAAATGAATGAATTCAGCGGTTTACTCCGCATAATAATTTACTCCGCATTAGACTGTTTATGTGGATAACCACATAATGAATCAATCAGGATATAATCGTACTGCTCCTTTACCATATCCATATAAGAGCGCATCATGATCTCCCTGCTCATCACGTTCACAAGGGAAACCTCCAAGCCGGACAGCTCAATGTTCCCCGGCATCAGGTCAATCCCTTCTTCGTGCTTTAAGATGCCGTAGCCCGGTTCCATTTCTTCATCGTTGATAACCTTTTCCATTACGCTTGCAAGGGTGACTTCCAGCTTGTCAGGCTCCGTAAAGCCAAGGCTTGCAGTCAGGCTCCCCTGTGCGTCCGCATCAATAAGTAAAACTCTTTTTCCCTGTTTTGCCAGCCCGATCCCTAAATTGCTCGTTGTGGTGGTCTTGCCCACTCCGCCTTTCTGGTTTGCGATTGCTATAACTTTACACATGGTTTTATTCCTCCGTATTAGTCAGATTTTTCTTTGATGTTGGCTTTCTGCACTTCCACATAAGCCCGGTAATACCTGTTTGTACCTTTGTTCCGGTACAGCTCTGAAACTTCCGTCACAGCCACTTTGGGCTGTCTTTTCAGAATCTTCTCGAACCACTTAATATCATTCTTCGTTCCCATCAGTCGAATTTTCAGCACGTTTCCTCTCCATTTCTGCAAGGATTTCTTCCATGGACTTCTGCTTTTTGCAGTATTCCGGGTAACGGAGCTTGATGCCCTGCCAGAAGTACATCGCATAGCCGCAGCAGAAAATATCGCTTACCGAATACTCCCCGCACTCCCTGATCTGTTCGTCCTTGCGCTTATAATCGTCAACACTCGGCGTTCCGTCTGTGTAAAGGTTAAAGGCAAGCCTCACCACCCGGACACTGCCGCTTGTCTGCCATCCCTGGTGCAGACATTCTGTTTTGATGTACCCGGACTTTATATCGTAAATCTGGCTGAAGTGATTCCTTGTGTCCTCTGAAATGCCGAGAATGTAGATCAGCGCCTTGTGATAACAGTCCTGATACCTTGCCTGTACCAGTTTCTCAAAATAAAATTTCTCATGTTGCTCGTTTGCAAAAACCATGTGTGTGTTATTGGTGCTTTGCACCTCTGCTCTTAACGCTGTGTTGTTCATCCCGTGAACCTCCTTTTCTTTAAATAAAATGACTGCTACCAAATGGGCATTTTAATTTGTTGGACTAGCCTGCTTTTATACTTCCTTCATAAAAGGCTAAAATCCCGCTTAAAAGGCGCAAAAAGGAGCGTTTCGATTATTTCCGAAACGCTCCTTAGGAATCTGTGGATTTACACTGATTTTGTTGGACTTCGAGATGAAAATTGCATTATAGCGTATTATGATGTACCAACGCAAAAAAATTTGTTGGACATTTGTTGGACTTCCGGTGTTTTTGTTGTACCCGAAAATCCGCATCACACTCAATAATTTCAGTCCGAATTTTGAATTTTAATCATTCAGCAACACACGTTTTCTTTCTATCATTTCCCCGATTCTCTCGATATATTGGGAAACATCCTTCACATTCTCGCTCCGCTCGATACGTCCGTCCGGATACACCCGTTTTGACGTGCTTCCAGCGCCGCAGGCTACTATGGTCTGTTTCTCCTCCATAATCAGAATATTATACAAACCATATTTTCCCTCTCTGGCATACCCCACATTCTCAAAATTACCGGACATATTTTTCTGCCGGTAGAGATAATAGGGATGCATACCCAGGGCTTTCGCTCCCGCCGCCGCGATCTCCATGGTCTCGTCCGTGTTGCGCAGCGTCTCAATGCCGTGCTCCTGGATCCACTGACTTAGCCGGGAGGCCCGCTTGATGGCCAGAGAATGCACCGTCAGACTGTCCGGGGACAGACTCACTACCTTCTCCACTGTACGCCTCACATCCTCCTCCGTCTCTCCCGGCAGTCCCAGAATCAAGTCCATGTTGATATTGTCAAAGCCCGCCTGTCTGGCCTGCCGATACGCCTCCAATACCTGTTCCACGGAAGCCTGCCGACCGATGCTATCCAATGTCTCCTGCTTCATGGTCTGGGGATTCACGGAGATCCGGCTCACACCATGGCGGCGCAGCACCTCCAGTTTGTCCGGGGTAATGCTGTCCGCCCGGCCCGCTTCCACCGTAAATTCCTGCACCGTGGAAAAATCAAACCGGGATTTTAAACAGCCGAGCAGCCGGTCCAGCTGTTCCGGCTCCAGCGTGGTGGGAGTCCCCCCGCCGATATAGACGGTATCCAGGATTTTGTCTACATACGCCCCGGACACATATTCCATCTCCTGAATCAGGCAGTCTATGTACCGGTCTACACGCTGCCGGTGGGCCGCTATGGGATAGGAAGTGAAGGAACAATACAGGCAGGTACTGGGGCAGAAGGGAATGCCCACATACAGGCTGTATCCCCCCTGATAATGAATCCCCGACAAAAGCTGCCGCTCCCGGCGGGCAATGTCAATGCTCAGTTCACATTTTTCCCGGCTCACATAATGGCTGCGTTGCAGCTGCTCTATGATCTCCCGGTCCTGCTTTCCCTCCTCCAGCATGGCATAGGCCAGCTTGGTGGGCCGTATACCCGTCAGATTTCCCCAGGGCAGTTCCCTGCCCGTGATCTCTGTCAGGCTGCGGTAGAAAAAACGCTTGAAGCAATCCTTAAAAGCCCCCTCTTTTTCATCATGCCGCCATTCTATTTCTCTTCCCGCCAGTTCCATCCGGACAATGGGTCCCTCTACCCGGATGCTCCATTCCCTCTCTCCTTCATGGACCTCCTGATCCCGGCTCACAGGCAGAATCATCCGCAAAGTTTCCTCCGGGTAGAAGGACTTCAGCAGCGCCTGGATGTCATATTCATAATTTTCCCGATTCAGCCGTACTGCCAGCATATGTCTCTCCTTACAGGATGGGCGGTGTTTTCCCATACCCGGTTTCAAATTAATCCCCCTTGGGTCCGCGCTTCTTCCTCCGGCCGGACAGCAAATCCTTTCCCGGGAGATTTCAAAGGCAGAGGATTACACCGTAAAGGGATTGTACTGCATCTCATGTTCGATGGTGGTGCTGTCCCCATGCCCCGGGTATACCTTGGTCTCCCCGGGCAGCACATAGAGCTTTTCCTTAATGGATCGCACAATGCTGCTCATGCTGCCGGTGGGAAAATCCGTCCGCCCCACAGACTCGGCAAACAGAGTGTCACCGCTCACCAAAAATCCCGCCTCCGGAAAATAATAGCAGCAGCTTCCTATGGTATGGCCCGGCGTGGCAATGACCTGAAAACGCATCCCCGCCAGAGTCAGTTCCTGGCCGTCCCGCAGATATTCGTCAGGCGTAACGGTATAGGCTCTGCCCGCCATGTCGGACACATTGTTATGAGAATCTTCGCACAGGGCTTTTTCCGCATCCAGAGCATACAGCTTCACTCCCGCCGCCTCCCGCAATTCCTTGGTTCCCCAGATATGGTCGAAATGACCGTGGGTCAGCAGAATAGCCTCCACCTCTATTCCATTGCGTTCCAGGGTTTCATGGATCCGGCCTCCCTGGTCCGCAGGGTCCACCACGATTGCCCGCTTATGTCCCTGGGCATCGCCCTGGCCCGGCATCTCTTCTTCCTGATAAATAAAATAGCAGTTGGTCTGGCAAGAGCCCAGCACCATTCTTCCGATTTTGATCTCAGCCATCAGCCCGTCGTCCTTTCAATATCTATGACACTCTCAATGTTGCGGATCTTGTCTATGACCCGGTTCAGTTCCTCCCTGCCGGAAATCTCAAAGGAGGTCTGCAGAGTAGCCTGCCCCTGTTTGTTGGTCTTGGTGTTCATGGACAGGATGTCAATGTTTTTCTCTGTCAGCGCCTTGGAGATATCCGCCAGAAGGCCGTTGCGATTGTTGGCAAAGATCCGGATCTCTGCCATATACTTGCCCTCCCGGGCGTCTTCCCCGCCGCCCGTCTGCCACTCCGCGTCTATCAGCCGGGCCCGCTCCATTTCCGGCAGGCTCAACATATTCACGCAGTCCGTGCGGTGGATGGAAATGCCCCTGCCCCTGGTTACAAAGCCCACGATCTCATCTCCCGGCACAGGGGAACAGCATTTGGAAAAACGCACCGACAAGTCGGCGATGCCCTTCACCACAATACCGCTTTTGGAGCGTCCGCTGCCGGGACGCATCATCATGGCGCTGCTTTCAACGATGGTCTGCAGTACCTCCTCGTTGGACATGGTCCTCTTATGGTCCCGGTCATAGAGTTCCTGCATCTTGTTAATGATCTGGCCCTCTTTCAGAGCGCCATGGCCTATGGCGGCCAGCACGGAATCCCAGTCACGGAAGCCGTATTTGCGCATGATGGCCTCCATATAGACGGTCTTGACCAGGTCCGGCATGTTGATGCCCTTGGTCTTGCAGTAGCCCGCCAGCAGTTCCTTGCCCTTTATGATATTATCCTCTTTCAGTTCGTTCTTAAACCACTGGTTGATTTTGTTCTTGGCCTGGGTACTCTTGACCACGTTCAGCCAGTCCCGGCTGGGCCCTTTGGAATTCTGAGAGGTGATAATCTCAATTCTGTCGCCGTTTTTGATCTCATAGTCTATGGTCACCAGTTTGCCGTTGACCCTGGCCCCCACCATCTTGTTGCCCACCGCCGAATGAATATTGTAGGCAAAATCTATGGGGGTGGAACCCGCCGGCAGATTCTTGACCTCCCCCGTAGGGGTAAAGCAGTACACATTGTCCGAGAACAGGTCCAGGTCATTCTTGAGCAGATTCATGAATTCCCGGTTGTCCGACATGTCCCGCTGCCACTCCAGAATCTGCCGCAGCCACACCAGCTTTTCTTCCTCCTGTCCTTCCACTTTCCTGCCGTCGGAGGCCTCTTTGTACTTCCAATGGGCCGCAATGCCGTACTCCGCCGCCTTGTGCATCTCAAAGGTGCGGATCTGGATCTCAAAGGGCTGCCCGTTGCTGCCGATCAGCGTGGTATGCAGAGACTGGTACATATTGGCTTTGGGCATGGCGATATAGTCTTTGAACCGCCCGGGAATGGGCGTATACCTTTCATGGATCACTCCCAGCGCCGCATAGCAGTCCTTCACCGATTCCACAATAATCCGCACCGCGAACAAATCATAGATCTGGTCCAGGGTTTTGTTCTGGTTTTTCATCTTTTTATAGATGCTGAAAAAATGCTTGATCCGGCCGTCCACCTGGGCACGGATACCCTCAGCCTCAATAAACTCCTTGACCTCGTCCACAATGCTCTGGATATATTTCTCCCGGACGCTCTTGCGCACGGCGATTTTATCCACCAGGTCGTAATATACCTCCGGCTCCAGATATTTCATGGACAAGTCGTCCAGTTCGATCTTGATCTTGGAGATGCCCAGCCTTTGGGCGATAGGAGAATAGATTTCCCTGGTCTCCCTGGCGATACGGACCTGGCTCTCCGGCTTCTGGTATTTCAGCGTGCGCATATTGTGCAGACGGTCCGCCAGCTTGATCATGATCACCCGGATATCCTTGGCCATGGCCAGAAACATCTTCCGCAGATTCTCCGCCTGCATCTCCAGCTTGGTATCCGTGGGGTCGTCGGTGCCTGACAGGGGAATTTTTTCCAGCTTGGTAACGCCGTCCACCAGCAGCGCCACATCCTCACCGAATTCCTTTATCAGATCTTCCTCCGTCATGATGGTGTCCTCCACCACATCGTGAAGGATGCCCGCAATAATAGTCTCCTTATCCAGTTCCAGGTCTGCCAGAATAATGGCCACATTCAGGGGATGGATGATATAAGGCTCGCCGGACTTGCGCTGTTGGTCCTTATGGGCCTGGCTGGCAATCCTGTATGCCTTCTCAATCATGGATATATCATCGCTGGGATGGTATTTTTTGACGCAGGAAATCAGATCCTGATACAATTGTTCAGGAGATGTAAATTCTGTTATTTCGCCCACTCTGGCCTGATCAAATATCACATCTCTTTCTTCTTTCATAACGCCTGCTAACCTTTCTGTAACCCCCTGTCCCCCCAGGGCCCCATACCTGCGGGAATATGTATCTGTACAGTCTGACCCCATACCGCTTTCAGACTTTGCTCATTTCTCCATACCGCCGGACATCCTCTGGTATGACTTCGGTATATTGCCCGGCTCCTTCTGCACAGGTAGCGGATGGATCCGCACTGTCGTCCAGCCTATTTGCCGGGATATACAATAGCCGCCTCCAGCCTGTAGTCCTTGATCTTCTCCCGGCCCTTGAGACCGGCCAGCTCCATCAGTACCACCACGCCTACCACTTCTCCGCCCAGACTCTCAATCAGTTTGATCATGGCTTCCGTGGTGCCGCCGGTGGCGATCAGGTCATCCACCACCAGAACCTTCTGACCGGGTTTGATGCTGTCCTTGTGCATCTCAATAGTGGCCTGGCCATATTCCAGGTCATAACTTCTCTCCACCGTTTCGCAGGGCAGCTTTCCCTTCTTACGGATCAGCACGAAAGGCTTATGCGTGTTATACGCAATGGGTGTTCCAAAGATAAATCCTCTGGATTCCGGGCCTGCTACCACGTCAAATTCCAAATCCTTCACTTTCTCCTGCATGGTATCAACGGCCAGACGCAGCCCGTCCGCATCCTGCAGCACGCTGGTCACATCCCTGAAAATAATACCCTCCTCCGGAAAATCCGGAATGCTTCTCACATACTCTTCCAATGCCTTCATCTTGTCCTCCTCCTCATTTATCACATTTTCCCCGGTCCCCCACCGACAAAAAAACGTGGTTATTAACAATTTGTTCCTATTATAGTATTATTTGTGCGGAAAGTCAAAATATTCTTTCATATTCGCTCTTCCAAATACATTTTATGTACCGATATGAAGTTCTGTTTCCTGTTTTTGCCAGGATTTTATCCCTGAAGCCCCCTTTTCTCTCCAAAATGCGCTTCAGAACCGGCGGCAGAAAAGTGGCATCGGGATAGCGCAGCTGGGGATCCGGCTGTAAGCACCGATCCAGCAAGCGGCGGAATTCCCTCCCCATCCCCCAATGTCTGCCGCAATATTCCATGGTGTCATAGGGCGGTTTCCCCGGGTCCTGCCCGGTCAGCAAGAAGGCCAGCAGTTTTCCAAACCCATAGATATCGCAGGAGGGCGTAATCCCTGCGCCTTCCCAGAACTGTTCCGGCGCACCGTATCCATAGGTTCCCGCCCGGCCGCCCTGAACGAAGCCTTCCGACCGGACTGCAGCCCCCAGGTCCACCAGCCGGGCTCTGCCCTGGGGAGTGATCACCACATTGGATGCTTTCAAATCCCGATATATGCAGGAAGGCCCGCCGGCATGCAGATAGGCCAGCCCCTCCGCCACATCCAGGGCGATCCCCCCACCCATCCGTTCCGGCATTCCCGCCGGATACAGTTCCATCAGTTTCTGCAGAGACAGTCCGGGTATAAACTCCATCACCAGATAGATTCCCCCTGCATCCTCCCCCTCGTCAATCCACCTGGGAAAACAGGGATGCCTTAGCTGCTTCAAAATAGCGGATTCCGCCCGCAGCCTGGCCTTACAGGAGCCATATTTCAAGGCATATACATCCTTCCCGCCGGGCTGCTCCACCCGAAAGACTCGGGCGGTGGCCCCTTTGCCCAGTTCCGCCAACAGCCGGTATCCGCCGATGTTCCCCTTTTCAAGCCCGCTGCTTTCCTGTTTCATACATTGTTCTCCTTCTTAATTATTGACCTTCTTATTATTCGCCTTCTCAATATTCTCCTTCTGAATATTCTACTTCTGAATATTCCCTTCCGGCACACAGGAGCGGTAACCCTTATCTCATACCACTCCCAGATAAATGCCCCCCACAGGCCCTGTATTGCCCCGGCTGCGGCCCTCCCGGTACAGTTCTTTCAGACGTCTGCCCATGCGCACCTCCTGCCAGCGCCCCTCCCCGTGAAGAATCTGACATAATTCTTTCGGTTCCAGATTTTTTATAAGTTCCGGGGTGTGAAGCAGGATTCCTACCCCCTTCTGTATCCTGCCGGAAAGAGGGTACCCCAGTTCTTTCAGTTGAGGGCGGTTATAGCGGTAATTGATCAGCCGCGCTCTTATATCCCCCTCTCCAAACAGATAAAAGCTGCTTCCCGCCAGCAACAGGCCTCCGTAACTCAATTCTTCCCTTTGAATGCCGTGCAGTTCCGGCTCCAGCAGTTCCCTTCGGATGCCATGCAGTTCCGGCTCCAACAGCTCCCTTCGAATGCCGCGCAGTTCCGGCTCCAGCAGCTCCCGGAGCCCCGGCAGCGTCCGGCCCTCACAGGCCGGCAGACAGCATCTGTGAAACCATTCCACCAGCTGTTCCGTCATCCGTCCTCCCTGCTCCTTCCCGAGACTGCTGCAGACGCAGAACAGACAGATGTGAACGGGCGACAAAAATGAAAAATGTGTGCATCAAGAATAATAAAAGTTGCATTTTGCATTTATTTATATAAAAAATTGGCCACACTGCTACAAATTAACTATAGCATTGTGGCCTTATTAATTCCTTTTGAAGATTTGTTAAATCATGTTTAAAAGATTCTGCCACATTTTTCTTTTAGCAGTAATTTCTCCATCAGGTTTTGTATATTTTAAAATTTCAGTTTGATATTGGTTTATTGCCGACTGAAACAGCATCCCTGCCGATTTATCAAGCATACCTGTATAAAATCCTTTTTGCAATAAAATTTTCTGCAGCGGGTGAACAACATTGTGTTTTGCATTAGTTTTATTTCTAGGATTGATAGTTACCGTCTTACTCAACGTCTGACTTCCCGCCTTTCCGTCAATTCCTGCTTTTAAGCACATCTGACATTCCCGAACAAAGTCGGCCACTGAGTAATCACCACATTTTACCAATCCACCTCTCTTGATGTTTTCCGGCACCTCTACAGCCCAGTAATATTTCACCTGACTGCAAAACAGAGACCAATCATTGCATGATCTTCTTGCTGATGTGCTGGCAGGATCATTTATATACACTTTGCCGCCAGACACCCCATAGGCGACTATGTAATGCCCAGAACTTGTCCATAGTCCCTTACCCATGCAGGCGATCAGCCAGTTTCCCTTCTGTAGTTCAGCCAGAGCTTGTACATGAACGGTGCTGGAAAGTTTGCCATACACATTCGCGGAGTTGATCCTGCGCACTGTTACGCCATACGCCTTACCTTGTGCCACAGGATAACTGTACGATGTGCCCGACTTGTAAACCTTATATCCTTGCTGCCTTGCCCATGCGGCACAGGTCAAAGGGTCAATATAGGGGCTTACCATAGCAGCTAACACATCAGCCATGGCAGTAGGACCGCAGCCTGCGCTTTTAATTGTACTATTCTCGCCGTCCACAGCATATGTATTACTGCCCCATTTATAATCATTTTGCTTATAATCTAATGGTTTTAACATATTTTCTCCTTGTAGTTTGATGTTATTGATTCGAAGCCTAGCATATATATTGATCTGTCAGTAAAAAGTTATTAATTATATAGCAGTATTACCGTAAAACCAGCCTCTGTTAGAAATGGCCCCATGCGTTGTGAGGGAAACTATGCCGTCGGTGCTCACTGAAAACAAAAGCGATTGAGAGTACGGCTCACTGCCCCCTTGAACCGATGAACAGATGCCAACCATATGCAAATATGGCCAGCCACTTATCTTGCCTATTGATATAGATGTCCAGGGCGGAATTTCTGTTTTTAAGACGAATCCAAAAAAAGCGATATACACGCCTCCGCTTTTTATAAATGTACCACTTTGTTCATCGGTATATGGATTGTCTATAGCAGCAAATGTATATGCTATATCCTTTACGTGCGTATTCAGAGCGCTAATTGCCCCTGTCACAGTGCCGTCCCCGATAGATAATTGTGTATTGCCTATCAGTTTCCAGAGATAACGCACGTTGTGAAACATTATGGATATTTTGTTAAGTATGCTGCTATGTTTGTCACCGCTGATCAAGGGAGGCACATCCTCCCATGCTGCTAAATTTGTATTATCAGCAGACGTAAAATGTACCGTATTATTCGCGCTATCCCCCGTCTTGGTTAGGTAAGTATCTGCTATATTCTTCCCGTTCCCGTCCTGCGATGCTGCTTTTACTACTTTTTCTGCATCTGCTGTATCATTTACATTTCCTAACCCAATGCTTGCAGGGGTAATAGTCACGTTGCCTTGGTGATAATCACTCTCTGCTGCTCCCTTAACCCCTGTCACTTGTACGCCGATCATAACGTCCCATTGACTGTCTTTAGTCCAGTAAACATTGGCCCCGGCATTGTAGAGAATTCCTGCTCCCTCGGCAAATCGGGCATCTGTTGTAAATGCATCAGATATATTGTACATAAATCCAACAGTTGGTGTCGTCGGAAGGTCAGCAAAAGTAATTGTGCCGGCAGGGATTATTGCTCCCACGGAGACTGCAGATACTATCTTTGTAGCCTGGTCAAGTAATTTCTGGGCATCAGCCGCCAACTTCTTTGCCAGATCACAGAAGAACTTTGAGTTATCTGTTGAATCACCTGGTCGCATTGTGCCTTCCGTGCCTACCGCATAACTTTTTGCTAATAATGCTTGTTCTGTTGCTGCCTGTGCGCTGTTAATGGCCTCCATGGCTTTAGTTAATGCCGCATTTGCGCTGTCAGAGGATTCTCGGGCGCTCTCTGCGGCGGCCTCTTTGTGTTCCAGGGCTGTCAGTTCGCTGGCCTTGGCTGCTGTCTCAGACCTGTTTGCTATATCTGCACTGACGGATGCTCTCTGGGCACTGCTGGAGGCAACATCCACACTTGCGCCCGCAGTTGTTGCGTAGCGTTCTGCTGCCTGTTCTGCCGCTGTTGCCTGCCCGGCTGCCGTCTGGGCTATTTTAGCGCTGCCTGACGCATCCAAAGCATTTTCAGCGGCAGTATCTGCTCCGGCTAGAGCCCTTGCCGCCTCCGTCTGTACATCTGATAGAAAATTGGGCTGTAACATCTCCGCCGTGATAGATCCCCTTTTTACCTGCGCCGTAACAATCCCGTCCGTCACAAAAAACGTGATCATATCGCTGTCCTGAAAATCATACTGGGAAATCAGGGATGCAAGGTTACATCGTTGTTCTGTCCCGTCATCAGCTATGATGTACAGAATCTGGGCCTCTTCATCGAAACGATAGTTGAAGGGGATCTTTTCCAGATTCGTGTCAATCTGTACGATCCGTCCTGAAAAATAAGTGATAGTAATAACTCCATCTGCAGGATTCACATTAAAATCAGTAATAAAACCACCTGCTGTCTGTGAGGGAAGCGTGGTATTTGAAAGTTGTATGATTCTGTCGTCGAGAGCATCCAATTCACGATCATACTGTTCCAGATTTTTCTCGTTCAGTGCCGGTTCCGTCTTGTTTCTCCAGGGAACCTTCCGATGAATCTTTAATAAACTCATTTTTCTCCTCCCGTTCTGGAATATCATTCTCCGCCTGCCGGTCACGTTCCAGTATCTCCGTCTCAATCTGCATATTTGCCGCCTGTAATAACTGCGCAGCTATATCATTGAGGCATAGCCGTTTGACCTCTACTGGCAATGGAGAGCGGTCTATAAAATTAGTGATGGCTTGAGAAAATTCCCTGATTTTTAAGTTAGTCATGCTACTGTTTCCTTTCTTGACTTATCCGATCAGGTTGTATGCCTTTAGCGCCTCTATCAGATCATTGAGAGTCATTGCTATAGCGGCAGTGGTGGGAGATGTTACCTTTGCTACAGTCTTCTTTGTTGAGCCGACGCCTTCGCCGAAGAAATACAACCGGCTGGTGGTCCCGCCTATATGGACATTGCCTGGGCAGATATTTACCACGCCTGTTTTTATCGCCATTAAATTGTTGGAACGGTTATCTTTTAGAAAATAGCTATCCGTGGATGCCCAGGTGGTTGCGGTGCCGCTGATGGTCAGCCACCCATATAGAGATCCTGCGTGTAGCTTTATTTCGTCTCCGCATATATCTGCATAGCAGCTGGTAGTGCCGTCATACTTTGAGCAATGTACTGTATTTTTATCTATGTAAGTATTATAAATACTGATTTTATCTTTGGTTATATATGTATTCCTTATAGTACTTTGCCCGAAAGAGATACCCTCTCCATCCAGTTCCATGAAGTTCCCCGATTTTGTGAGCCGTAGATCTCCCACGGAATTTATTTCCACCTCACCGTCTCTGGATAGTTTAATGGCCGGTTTGCTTCCGTATCTCCCTATTGATATACCATCTGTCCCCAAATACACTCCACTTGCGTTACTGTCCAGAGACGCTTTGGCATTATAAATCGCTGTTTTGCCAATGACGAATCCCCCGATCTCGCCGCCTGTCGCGACTATCTTACCTTGCAGATTGACCTCAGCGGCGGTAAGTTTGCCGTCACCGCTGAGGGACGAATAGGTACTGTCCCAGGAAAAGCGATCTGAAGTAATATGTATCTTGTCACTTTCCACACTCAGTTGAGAGGACACATCCCCTTTTGTAACCTTAAGGTTGATCTGGTTTGCCTGGATACTGATGGCCGCGGCCAGTTCCACTTCCTGTCCTTTGGCTCGTGTTACCTCGGCGCTGATTTGGTTCGCCGTCTGCACGATTCGGGAAGATAAAGTAGTATTGATGCTATCAAGGCTGCCCGCCAGACCCTTCTCTGCCGTTTGGGCCCGCGTCACTTCGGTACTGATCTGCTCTGCCGTCTGCGTAATCCGGGAGGACAGCCCCTGCTCCAGATCGCTTATCTCCAGCCGGGTCATCTCAATCGTATGCTCAATCTTGTTCATTTTGCCTTTGAGTTGTTTGATCTTTTTGGCCGGATGGTTCGCGTTATCGCTGTGGTATTCTTTCCCGGCGGCGGAATATGTGTCATCCAGCATTTGAATGCCCTTTAACACCCGTTTAAGAACGTAGGACTCAATCTGTCCACCATCTACCGATATCCTGATGCAGTCCCCGGGTTCTATACATGGGTCTCCCACAGCCTCCAGGGTATAGGGATGGTAAGATGCCAGACTGATCACTGCCAGTAAGTTCTCCGCTACAACGGACAGTTCCTCCGTGCCTTTTCCGTACACCAGGAAATTATCTTCTACCACATAGCCATTGGTCCCTTCCCCCACATTAACTCCAATATCATGCTCCTCTTGCCGGATCCGCAACTTGGTGATCCGCTGGGAAACTATTTTTTCATAAACGCATGTAAAATACTCACTCTGGTCTATGTCTATGTAGTTTTTTTCTCTGGGGTAAAGATCCTCCGCCGGGTAAAGATCATCCGCGGGATACAGGCCCGGCATATTCTCCTGCAGTACGACGTATTGGAAATTGCCATAACAGTTCATTTTGCCAAAGCATCCGTTGAGCTCGCAAATACTGAATAGTATATCTTTTCCAGATAGTTCACTTGGCTCTATGGTCTTTTCTACAAGCATTTCATCATTGACCAAAGTGGCAGGTTCCTGCATGATGCTGAAATGCGCAAAAAATGCATTACGGAAGGCCCGTAAGGTCAAAGGAAATGTCAAGGCGTTATACCAGTCTGCCACATTGGCCTTGAAAACACTGGAGAGAACATCATAAGCAACAATGTTTCTGTACTGTCCGTCTGAAGATTCCTGATCCGTATGAACAATATATTTTCCTAATGGAAATGGCTGGTCGGCTCCTGCCAGATCCAGCCATACGGATATTTCCTGTCCTACCAGCGAATTCCCGTAATTAAGCGCGGTTATCTGAAACTGACTGGAAGGACAGCAGCCAAAACACAGTTCATCATTTTCACACAGGGACTGGGTGAGAACCATGGTATCACATTCCAAGTCTTCGTTATCCAATGTCTCACCGCCGCAGCGGATATATAGCTGCTTTTCCACGGAGCCAGTGTGAAAAAGATCTTGGTATTCATAATCCACCATTCTTTAATTCTCCTCTTTAAAAGTCTGGCTCAATATTCGATCAAGGCGAATCTGCAGGAAGCATAAATCACTTTTCTTTTTGCGCGATTTGTCTGCTTTATCACATAAGTGATATCCGGCAAGTAAAAAACGCCCTCATCGTAGTCGTTCTTCCGGTCATTGAAATACCGTATCCGCACATTTTCTTCATCGGCATTAAGGGCGTTATCCAGAAATAATTTTGAAAGGGCATACATTTCCTCATTGTCAATCTCCGGAATCGTGTTAAACTCAATCTTACTCCGCCGGTGAGCCGCTACCCTGCGCTTCAACACATAGTTCGCTGCCAGCTTGGAGTTAATGTCCTGTTTCTGGTTGGGCGTGGCGTGATAACTTTCCTTATAGATATAGTCTTCCGGGAAGGGAATCTGTTTTCCCTCCCGGCTTATTATGTAGAGCAGGTTGCCGTCATATCCCATGTAACACCCCCATTAAGCAAAAGCAGACTCGCCGTTGCGTTCATAGTATTCCTGGTTCTTCTGGCGCATCAGATTAAAAAGTATGTCTGGATCATATGCTCCATCACTGCTTCGGTGCGGGTGATCTTCCAGTAATACCAGGATCTCCCGCAGCAGCGTCAGGATCGGGCTGATCGCACGGTATGTACCACTTTCCACGCCGCCGGATACAGACTGAACGATCTGGTCGTTATTTAAGACCGCTGTCTGTCCTCCAAAGGATGCCACCAGCTCCGGCCCGGCCTCCCTTGCCTGGAAGATCTGTCCCCTGGGGACAATGCCGCCGCCAGCGTATTGCTGTATGGGGATCTTGGGGACTGTAAAAAGCTGTATGTCCGCGCCCTCAAAAACAGTTTTTCCAAGCAAAGTCACCGGTTCCAGTTTCAGGTGCAGTTTTTCATTGATCCAGTCGATCAGTTTGTTGATCAGTTCCGCCCCTGTGGATACCATCTTCTGAACGGTGGATACCAAGCCTTCTTTCATACCTGCTGATACCTGTTCCCATTTTTCTTTTGCAAACCATGGTCCTACAGAGACCTTAAACCATTTTGATATTCCTGATTCTTCCCACCAGGAGAAAAATTCTTCAGATTTTTCCTTGAGGCCCGCTTTAATGTTTTCTCCAAGTTCTGACCACTTTTCCATTGTAAATAATGGATTCACTGAAACCGTAAACCACTTTGGCGCACCCTTTTCGTCCCACCAAGTAAAAAATTCCTCAGATTTATTATGCAGGCTGGATTTAATATTTTCTCCCAGCAACTCCCATTTCTCTTTCGTAAACCATGGCGACGCCTTGCTGTCCCACCATTCGGAAAACCCATCCCATTCCTTTATCTTGTTCAGGGTACCGATTACTCCGGTTGAGTATTCGGCCCAGCCAGATAGTTCAAAGCCGTTTTCTTCAAGTCGCTCTTTGATTTTTAGCAAAATACCCAGTTGAGAATTGCTGTCCTTTGCCCACTCGATTAGTCCACCCCATGCCTCCGATAAATCTGACGGTAAGAGACGGGAAAGGCTTCCGTCTTCCTCGAATAAGTGAAAATTGTCGTACCACCATTCGTCCTCCGGGAAAAGCCACTTTCCTATGGCCTCTCCTAAATTTAAGCCAGCTACTGCCGTTATGGTGATGGCCGTGATCTTGACTCCCAAGCCTGTAGTATATTCCGTAGGGATTGCTCCGCTGATCAATTTGCCGATACGCCCTCCAAAACTGGTAAATTTCCAGAGCGCGATAGCGGTGATCAGCGCCGTCTCAAAGGGGGCCTCCTCAAAAGACGCAAACCAGAAGGACGCTGCACCTTTAACAGCTTCCCAAAGTACATCTTTCAGGCTCTTTAAGATTGCAAGCCACTTGATCCCTTTCAGGAATTGTCCCACCTTTGTGCCCGCGCCCTCCCAATCCACTCCTCGGAGCAAATCCGCTATCCCCTCATTAACCCATATGATCAGGTCTGAGATATCGGCCCCCGCCTTGAACCAGTCGCCAAGTTTAAAATCTTTCCCAATCTCCTTCACGCGGTCCTTAAATTCTTGTACTGTTTCCAGCGCGTTCTGGAGCCAGCCGGATAATTCCGGGCTATCTCCTGTTATAGTAGGCAGCATAACGGAGCCCCCGCCGCCAACTGAGCCGGCGTTATCTGTCTCTGTGATATTGTTCAGTTCGTCGAAGTTGGCCAGACCCCTGTTTTTCTCCGCTGCTGATCCATAGGATTCCAGAGCGTCTTTGGCCTGCTCCATTCCCTGGGCTGCCTGGTAACTCTGGCTGTAGGTCTTACCAAACAGCGCAGATACAAAAGTCGCGGCTACCCGGGAGGCATCCGACAGTTTTTCCATCAGCGCGTTTAACCCTGGCAGCGCCCACTCATATAATGGCGCGAAAGCAACTTTAAGATTCGTTTGTATCTCATTTAATGAATTATTGAATTCCTGATTGGCTTTCAGGTATCCGTATGTGCTGTCTTTTATACTCTGGATACCCTTACTGATCACATTAAAGATCAACACCGATGAGGCCAGGCCGGTGAGGCGTTTGCGCAGTTGGTCAATCTTGCCCGTCACTTTGGAGATTCCGCCATGCATGGATGTGGTGGTTTTACCAGATTCTCTTCTGAGATTACGCATACGGGAAATAACAGCGTTTATCTTGTCCCGCAGGGTTCCCTTCTGATTCATTAACTGTTCCATCCGGGCATTGGTCGCCATTGCCTCTCCCCTGAGTAGATGCAGCTTATCTTCCGCCAAAGCGATCTCCCGCTGCAGTTTCCGGGCCTCAGTAGTACTACCCGGATTTAACTGTGCCTGCGCAAGCTGTTGCCGTATTCTGGCAATCTTGTCCTCCAACTCATCATACCTGGGATTAATGGCATCTATCTGTGCCCGTACAGCATCCATTTCGGGCATCTTTAGCCCCATGTTTTCAAATTCTTCCGCCGCCGTCAGCTTATCAAGCAGCGGCTGCAGCTTTTGATCCAGCCCAGCCAGTTCCTTTTGGGCTGCCTTCAGTTGTCTCTCCAGGCTGGAGGCCGTTCTGCTCCCGGTGATGCCATCCATCAGATCCTGATACTTGTTTTTCAGGTTGGCGATCACCGCCTCCTGGGCGGCTGCCGATTGCGTCTGTTTGGACAGCGCCGCCTGTAGCTTTTCCAGTTCCTTTTGGGCTTTATTTGTGGAGATGCCCCCCAGGCTGTCATTGATCTTCTTTTTTTCGGCATCCACCGTATCTCTGGCTTTCCGGGTGGCCTCCTTTGCTTTTTCCATGTCTCGCTGGTATTCGGCGTACTGTGCCCGCAATACTACATTAAGTGTCTCCAGCGTGATCGCGCCCACGGTTCACTCTCCTCCCTTCCTGGTTCTGTTTAGCCGTTTGCCTAGATTTGTTAAAGCAGTACGCATGATGTAGTCGCTGTGCCTTATACAGTTCCATATCTACGGCGGCTGACTGCGCCAACTGGGGATTGTCCGCCGCCGGGTCCATGCGATACAGATCCGGGAACACGTCTTGCATGCGCATGGCTTTATCTCCTTCAGCAGGCAACATATTGTGGAGCAGGATGGCCGCAAGACCATCTAAAACAGTTGCTAGGTCCCGCAGCCGGGCCCTTTCCTGACGCTGACGCTGCTCCTGCTGCCTTTGATAACTCTCCAGCATGTCCACGATTTCCGCCGTTGACAACTGCCAAAATAGCAAGGGACTATACCCGCAGTCTAAAAACCGGGGGTATAGTTCCTCTATCAGGTCGGATGATTCTGTTATTTCATCTTGTCCGATATTTCTTCCATGGATTGGGTCAGATCCTCCTCCATGGAAGACGAGAAAAAACCGGATACGGCAAATATCCGCATATAAACGTCCACATAAAACTGTAACATGCTGCCGCCCTCGCCTATGTATCTGCTGTAAAGGTTTTCCACGTCCTTTAACTTGATCCCGTGGTGATAGGGTTTCATGGCGGCATGGGTGATCTGCAGCATGGTGGACAGCGGCGGCAGGTTGTCCGCATCTCCCATCAGGCTAAACAGATTCCGCTTGTAGATCTTCTCCAGTTCCAGCTGTTCAGCCGTCCTCAGCTTCATTCGGTAATTCTCTCCGCCTACCTGCCAGATGGCAAAGAGTTCCTTTTTCTTTGTCTCCTCCCGCGTGAAAGGCGCAGGGGCTGTGTCCTCCTGGCGCTGGGTGTTTTCATACTCCTCCATACTGACCATATCGCTCATCTTCAGTTTCCTCCTTCATCAGGTAATATGGTTTCAATGTCGCTGGTGACGAACATCTCCACCTGCATATCTACCACGGAATTGATTCCGCCTCCCCGGGAAAATGAGATATTGGGTTGCGCTGTGTACTGGATGATCGTCCCATCCGGCCAGGTTTCCTGAAAATCCAATTCCTCGTCAGATAGTAGCGCGTTCTGGAGCAGAACAAGGGCACTCCCCTTTTTAGGTCCATGGTAACAGAATTTATATACCATCTCGCCAGGGTCTCCTATTCCCTTCTCATATCTTTTATTTGCTGCGTTAAGTGGTGTATTCTCCACCCGCTCCGGCTTGTTCTGCAGATCGGGCACCTCTTTTAATTCCGGCAGATCCGTATATGTCCCTGTACCACCGGGCGGCTTGAAGCCCAGCAGAATACCATTTGCTAACATTTCTCCTCCTTTTCCAGGTTCATCAGAACCTCTGTTTTTTCATTTTCTTGATCTCGGGCAACTTCAACTGATCCCATAAAACCTCCCGTCATACTCATCCACGATCGCCTCATACCGCATGATCTTGTGTTTCCATTCGGGGCCGTTGTCATCCCCGCAGAATGTCCGGGTCATGCCAAGGCCGCTCTGGTCGGCGTCATCAAATCCCAGTACCTTGTCTACCGCACAGGCCAGGTCCGATGTGCTGGACTGGTAACAGAAAATATCCACCTTGAACCGAACATAGGACTTTGTGGTCTTTTTGCCGCTCATTTCATGGCTTTTATTTTCCTCTTCCGTATAAACGATCCTAGGCTCTGTCTTTTGCCACTCGCAGGGCCAAGAATCCGATACATCCTGCATCAGCGGTTTAAGCGCCTCATAGACCATGTTCTTTACATTAACCATCTGTCTGTCTCCTTATGAGTTCCCGCATACCATCCGCCAGATACTCCTTCAGTTGCTGTTCATTCTCTTTAAGTGCCGGGTAAAGATACGGCTGGGCTGGTTGTCCGGCTATAAAACGGATACCGGGATCTGTCTCAGTCTTTAAAAACGGGATCACACCCCGCCATTTTTCCCGGGCGTATACCGGCTGTATGCCTGGGGCTATGCCCTGGTGGTTGGCTGCCCCCACGGGACCGGTCCCAAACTCTACAAATGCGGCATGGTCGGAATTGGTATGCACCACCGTCTCTATGCCTCCCTCTGTTTCTCTGGTGGTGTTCTGGATGGATTTCCGCAGATCCCCCGTGTCCACCGGGACGCGTAGTCTGGCATCGTCCCGGATAAACGTCCCGCACTGCTCCATCAACTGGTGCAGCTGCGGGGCGATGTGGGATATGTCGTCAAATTTGCGCAGTAGTTCTCCTATGCCCTCCATCATCCGATCCTTTCCAGCCTGCATTCCAGATGGCCGGGATCTGTGATCTCACTGATTCGGTAATCCGGCCCCTGCTCCGAGGCCGTGTACACACACACTCCATCCCCCACCTGCAGGCGGCAGTCCATCCCATCCAGCTCATAACTTTCCTGTCTGGTATCCGGGTCATATACTATTCTGTGAGGTATATCTATCAGCATCAGCTTGACCCTTTCCCGGCTGATCCCGCCCGCCGCTGCCGTGATCTGGCTGCTTTTGTCATAGATATGGGCCAGGATAGAGAGAGGGGTAGAAAATCCCTCATGCCTGCCGCCCTCCCGCTCATCTCTGATGATCTGACGCTGGGCTATATAGTACTTAGACAGTTTTTTTAGCCGCATTTGCCACCTCCGCCTGTTTCAAGCGCCGGTGAGAGAGGATCCGCTGCATCAGATCAGCCGGGATCTCCTTGTTATAGGCGTAACTCACATTCACCTCACCTTCCTTCCGGCTCTCCTCTCCCGCTGCCTCCATGCGGTGTACATATACCGCCGCCAGGCTTGCCTGCAGCGGAACCAAGGCGGAAGTAATCTTATCCCTGTGACATAGATCCAAGATCACCGCCTCCGCCTCCAGCAGCGCCTGACCCCGGATCTCCTCCGAGGCGCTCACCCTGGCGGACAGCATTTCCGCCGCCGTCATGCTACTTGACCTCCGGATGTTCTGCCGTGCCCGAATCGGTGAGGGCTGTACCTGTGTATCCCTCTTCCGGGCTGTCCTGATCCGTAATGTATTCACTCGTATTCTCGTAGCTTTCCTGGTCTGCAGCGGTATCAGAGGCAACAGTCTTTTTCGTCTTAGAGGCAGTAGACTTGGTTTTTCTTTTACCTGTTTTACCCAGCTGTGTTTTAGCAGACGCCGTCATGTCCCCGGCAGGCGCTGCGTCTTCAGTGGGTGTCGTATCGCCCGTCTGGGCTACCATTCCCGTTTCCATTGTGGCAGTTCTCTCGCCGGGCGCTACGCCTTCCACGGGTACAAACCCATTTTTCTTATAGAGCAGCCGATAAGCCTTTTCACTGGCCTTGATCCGATATCCGTTGGCGTTCATATATTCCTTTACCATGTCTTACTCTCCTTCCTGTTCACTGGGTATGGTGGGCTCCTCTTTGCCGTAATCTTTGGGAGCCAGCACCGCAAAGGCGTCATCCTTAATGGGCAACACTGCGATCCGCATGGTCGCTTTGATGGCCACCATATCCTGCTCGGCAAGGGAGAGCGGTTTGCCGTCCGCATCCACTGTATTCTGCAGGGTAGCCTCCCTTAAGATCTCATACTCGATATCATCTCTAACGCCGATCAGCAGTTTGTTCCAGTCTCCCGCAATAACTTCTGCCTTTTCCTTGTCCCAGGCGTTGTTTCTGGAAAACTCAATGGGTTCACTGTAAAAGGTGGAAGTATCCGTCCCCGGCACATACGTAGCGTTTCCGTTGCTGTCCCGCATTTTACGGAGATCGTTCTTTATGCCATAGTGTGCGGCAAAACCATTGACATCACAGTTCTTCTCCACCAGCGCCATGGTGTCAGATACGTCCAGATCCAGCGTCTTATTGACTCCGATCACAATGATTTGATCCGCCGCTACTGCCGCCGCGAACACGCTCTTTGCAAAAGGAGAGCCTGTCCCAAAAAGGGCCGCCGCATCAATAGCGGTATAAAAACTTTCCGCGATCACGGGCTTTAACTCTTCAAACACATCCAGCGTAGAGTCTTCCATCTTCTCTTTTGTGACCGGGATGATTACTGCCAGTTTCTTGGCCTCCAGCTCCGGGAAGATCCACATGGCCTTGCTGGTCTTGATCCTCTCCCCCTCGCCTACCCAGTATGCGCCAGGGCCTTCCGCCATCACCGGCACCTTTTTTTTGTCGCTTTTCATCTGCGTGGTCTTGCCCATCCGCAGCACCGTGGATCCTCTCGCTACCAGGCCCTGTATCTCCTGGGCGGTCTCTGTGGGCACAAGCCCTTTTAACTCATCCTTTAAATATGCCATTTTCTGTTTCTCCTCCTTCTTATCTGCTCACTTTGTTCTTATTGATGATCTCCGCGAAGGTGCCCATCGGTGTCCGGACCGTCTTTGCACCGTCGCCCTGTCCCACTATCGGCGGCGTCTTGCCCCGCAGACGATCGTTGACCGCTGTCTGCACTGCCTTTTCAAAGGCAGTGGACACGGCAGTGTAGCTCTGCTCATAGTTCTCCTTGCTTCCATAGCTTAAGCACTCTGCCAGCTCTGCGGGCAAACCTGCCCCTGCCAGCTTGCTGACTGCCCCTGCCTTAAGCTCCGCCGCCGCAAGCCTGGCCTCCCTCTCCGCCAGTGCTTTTTCACGCTCGGCAGCTTTTTCCTGATCGGACAGGGAAGCCACACGCTTTTCCTCCTCCGCTGCCGCTTTCTGCTGTGCCAGAGCCTGCTCCACGGCAGCCGATACAGCGGTGTCATACGCCGCCTTATACTCCGGGGACGCTAAAAACTCTTCCAGCGTGACCGTGGAAGCCTGCTGGGTTTCCTGGTCGCTCTCCGCGGCCTGGGTTTTCACTTCTTCCTTGATCTCTTCCATTCTGATCCTCCTCTTTGATTCTGTGGTTTCTGTATCTGTTGCCCAATTTCGGGGCACAAAAAAAGACGCCTTGAACGTCTTTTAATGCCTGGTTAAAATTTTACAGCTACAAGTTAAACTTGTCAGGTATCTTTCCTAAACTCAATATTATTACTTTCCTCTGTTTGCTGCCGTTTATATCTTCTCTCTACATAGTGATATCCATTTGTACATTCACGCTTGTCTTCACGTGCCTTATTATTGAACACATCATTCGGAATCCCTTCGGGAAAAGCACTACATTTATACACACCTTTTTTAGAGTAATCTGCAATAAAATACTTACAAGAGAAACATACAGGTATTCTAATCATCTATGCCACACCTCCACATATTGGTTCAGCAGTTCCTCGGCGGCTGGTGTGATAAGTCCTCCAACGCTTTTCTTCAAGAAAGCCTCTGCTATCACCTCTGCGCCATCCCGTTCCTTATCCGCATATAAGGATATACCCGGACTCCATAATGCACACAATTTTTTCTCCATTGCGTAAAAATCTTTCATTGTTGTACATCCTTGAAATGTAAGCACATGGGCCATTTCATGACGTACAAATTCTTCAAAAGATCGTCCTGTGAAAAAACCCGAATTAAATATCTGTTCCTGGTATTCTTGATCGGTCCATAAGGCGCACGCATTGTTGATCACAAGTTTACTTTTGTATAAGCCATCTTCATCAGTCGCTCTGTAGAACATCGGACTCCCTAAATGGCTATCATCAGTATAATCCCCTATTTCCAGATAATCAAGCCTTACGTCATATTCTTTTCCCACATCCGATATGGCTTTTTTGATGGCGTTTATCTGTTCTCTGGTAAGATTTGTCTTTTCCGCCGGATGCTGGAATGTGACGCCCCTGACCTGTCCCAGGTTCAGCTGTTTCTCCACCAGCGGTAGTTTTCCCCATTCCTTATAGGTCATGTCCGCCAGTACCAGATAATTTTTCCCGTTAGCGGGATTCCTGGCCCTGCGGACCTTATGTACCAATCCCTTGATCACGTCTATGATCACGGATCGGCAGAACGGATGCAGCGGCGGCACGTTCTTTCCAGGCTTTGCGTCCTCTATGTCTATGATGCTGCCATCCGCTGTCCGGCACTCAGGGGATGTGCGTGTATCCAGCGTGGCCACAAAGCGTATCTGCTTTGTTCCCCGGGCCTTGGCCGCCTCCAGATCCGCCATGGTGACAAAGTAAGTGGTCTCCGTCCGGATCAGACGCTCCGCCGCATAGGTTCCGCTGTCCGCCAGGTTGCTCAACTGCTTTGCCAGTTTCCGGGAGTTGGTTCCAAGCATAGCTCCCTTCAGGAGCAGTTTTTCTATTTCCCGGTTGATTGTCTGAGCATTTCCCCAGATCCGCTTGGAGTAGTGTTTGCCGCTCCAGTCTTCCTGCAGGATCTGGTGGATCACCTTATCCGGCAGATCCTGGAAGGAGAACGCAACGCCCAGATACTGCTGGGCGTCAAACATAGATCGCAAGTATTCCTGGCGAATCACATTAGTATATGTTTTGGTATGGATGGCCAGTTCCTGGTCCGCAATCACGGACATCTGTGCCTGGATCACCGCCTGCAGTGCCTCCTCCCTGGTAATCCGGCTCTGGTAGTAGTAGGCATCTATCTGTTTTAACAGCTGTTCTCTGATTTTCGGGTCTGTTATGTTCTCCAGCTGGTTCCAGATATCAGAGACCTCCTTTGCGGATATGGTCTGCCGCAGTATCACCCTGGCCTCCTGCTCCGTCATGCCTCCTTCCCGGACGAAGCGCCAGAACAGGCGATCTATCTTCCGCTGTAGTTCCTTCATGGCCTCCTCATACGCCTGGTTGATCTCCAAGATGGACGCGGTGACATATTCCTGCTGGTCAGAAAGGCGACCATCCGCCCGGCTGATCCAATAATCCTCGTATGCCATGCCTCACCTCCCCTCATAGTTGCATCGGTGCAACCTTTCTTTATGGACTATTCCGGCCTCTTCCTGTCCAAATCGGGGCATGCCGCGTACAGCCGCTTGCTACTCCAGATCCTTAAAGTCGTAGCTGCCAAAGGCCACCTGTTTCTGCTTGACCGTATTCTGCTGCTCCGCCTGCAGCCTGGTTCTCTCCGCCTCCGCGTCAAGGTCCGGGTCAAAGCGGTTTATTCTGGTCTCCCAGCTGAGCAGCCCTTCCGTCTCCTGAGCCACTTTAGCCAATGTTTCCTCATCCACGGGCAGCGTCCGTTTCATGGTGATAGAGATATCCGCCGCCTTGAACGGGATTGCCTGCAGGTAAAAGATATTTTCATACATTCTAAGCCGCCGCTTTAAACCCCGTTTAAAATATCTTTCTTTAGTTTTTCCTTTATCTTCCAGGCCGATCAGCTTATACTTCAAGGCTACCCCGGAGGAGTTGCCCACAAAGTTATCATCTGTCAGGCATGGCACTTGGGCAAATTCATGGATATCATCCTTGATGGATCTCTTCAGAACCTCCACCTGGTCCTCATTCATGTTTTTGACTACCCAGTAGGCTTTGCCGCCCGGCTCCAGTTCCAGTATCTTTTCCTTTTTGATCAGCGCCGCCGTCTCGCTGCGCTCTGTCTCATCGTCTCCCAGCGTGCCAGACTCTATGGCCAGCAGGGCGTCCGCCAGCTGCTCCTTGTCATTGAGCCGGTCAGACTGCAGCAGGTTATAGGCGTCGATCAGGGTGATCACTCCCTCATAATCACCCCGTCCCTTTTTGTTGTTACGGTATTCTGTCACCGGCACCTTCCCAAAATAGGACGGCTCCCGGCTCACCAAACGGTATGTAGCAGCAGACTGCAGATTGCTGCAGATAATGGTATCGGTGAATCCCTTGCAATATACGGTAATTATATAGCCTGTGCAGAAGTCGTTTATATCTGCCTCCTCCACATAGGAAAAGGCAAACATACACTTATGCTTTATCGTAGTATCGCATACCACGTTGGTGGAGAATGGAGAGAGCACCGCCAGTTCAGGGATGGGCACTTCATCGCTGTTCATATAGAGCAGTTCATAGCCGCGGCCAAATTCTGATATGTTCATCCCCAACTCCGCATTATGGCTTTCCTCTTCTGTCTCTTTAAAAAGCAGGCGCAGCGCGGAAGATCCATCTCCGGAATAGACTACTGGCGCTCCGTGAACGTATCCCACCAGAATTGTGGAAATATACTCAGCATGGTTTGCCACAAGACGGTTGTTGGGAATGGAATTGTCTTCAAAGTACCGGCCCAGGATCTTATGCCTGCCGTCCATGTAATTATCCAGTTTTTCAAGCCTGGGAATCTCTTTCATATGCTGCTTAATGCATTTTTCCAGCAACTCCATGGGCACGGTTCCGTCCGAAGCCATCAAACTGCGGTTTTTGTATATCACTTGTCATCACCTCACTCCCAGCCGGGACTTTTTAGCCACACGCACTTTTTTGCGGACTTTGACCTCGCCGTTTACCATCTCCACCACACCGGTCAGGCAGTCCTCCGCGTCGTCATGCTCATTCTTGCCCTTTCGCTGGTATTTCTTGACATGCTTGGAAAACTCCGGCCAGCGTTTCTCCCAATCCTCCGGCATGATCACCTGCTCGCAGACATTGGTGGCATTGGATAAGATTCTGGCCTTCTTATTTGATCCCTGATGAAACCACGTGACAACCGTCCTGGTCCAGCGCCACTCTTTCAGTATCCTGATGACATTTCTGGCGAAACCGCGGCCGCCGTTGTTGCTCTCGATCAGCGCCTCTTTCACGCCCTGGGTCTTCATGCGGCGGGCCGTCTCCGGCTCCGTCTTTTCCATGCCCTCGTCCGTATAATACACATCCAGCAGATACGCATAGTTGTCTATGACACCAAAACAGATGCTGCACAGGTAGTCAGATCCTTCATCCGCCGTATCCGTATAGCAGCATATCCGCTCAAAGCTGCTCCGATCGAGCGCCAACGGATCATAGGTTTTAAAACCTTGGACATACAGCCCGCCGGTCACATCCACCGGCTGCTGCTGGTAGTTGGCCTCAAAAATCGCCTGACTCATCACGCGGCGTTTATCATTCCAAGACTTATAACTCAACAGTTCCGGGCACATCATCTTTCCAAGGATGTGCCCATCCTCGTCAAGTTCCTCTCCCTGATAGTAGGCACAGGGATATTCCCCGCAATCCCGGCAATGATCCAGATCACGGCTCTTACGACAGTCTTCTGTACGGTAAATCTTCTGGGCGTTGGCGCAGGCCGGGTAGTTCAGTACATACCATTCCCCGCATTCCTCCTCCAGCAGCCGTCCGCACAGGTCCCGGGTGGACCACCTGGTCATGTTGACAATCTGATAGCCTCCCTCCTCGACCCGGGAAATGAAGGTATCTGCATACCAGACATATTGTTCATCCAGCGTGGCATCGTTGAACGCCTCCTTGCTGTTTTTTATCGGGTCGTCTATTACCCCAAGTTTACATCCAATGCCGGTGATCGTTCCCCCAAAGCCTGTGCCCAGGTAAGAAAAAAAACTGCCCAGCAACGCCCACAGCTTTTTGGCAGCGTCGCCCGGCTTGATCCGCACCCCCGGGAAGATATCAGAGAACACGGTCACTCGGGGATCCAGCTTGGTGGCGTCTATGCCGTCCCGGACATTGCTGGAAAACCGCTCCGCCAGGGTGTCATTGTAGGATACCGTGATGACGCTGTTCGTGGGATCTTTCCCCAGATACCACTGTTCAAACTCCGCCAGGCTGTAACTTTTGCCATGCCGGGGCGGGATATTGAGCATCAGCTTTTTGCAGACATGGTATTTTGTTCCCGTTTCCCGCAGCCCGGTAATCTCCTCTGACGTCGCAATATGCCACCCGCTCTCCGGGATCTGTCGGATGATCCGATCTTCCACCAGCGCCTGTAGGGTATTGGCGATCTCCTTTAAATGCCAGCGATCCTCCTTGTAGAATTTGGGGTTCTTCATCTTCTCATACACCCAGAAACTCTCCCGGCCCGCCGCGTAAGGATCCCGGGCATCCGCCTTATGTACTTTGGCTTTAAACTCCTGTGCAATGCCCATTAAATCCCCCCTGAATCTCCCCGATGTCTATCTAAATACTCTTACATTTTCCAGCCTGTTATGTTTCCCCAATCGAAAACAGGTGCCGACTTTATGATAATGCGCCGGTACCTGTCTCATATGTTGGTAGTCACTGCAGGTCTCCTGTACCTGCGCCTGGCCATATGTCATCCCCCTGGCCCTGGCTGCCGCGTCAAACGCTAGGATATCTCTCTGGGGCCTGCGCATTCTTGTTCTCTTCTTTCTATTCATCAATGATACTTCTCCCTGCTCAGAACCAACGCCGCCACGTCATGCTCCCTGCGGATGGTTTCTGCCGTTATGGCACCCATGGCCCGGTACTCCCGGTTCTTCTGGCGCTTATAGTCTTTCCGGGCTGCCGCATTCCCCGCCTTGCGCCTTTCCCTCTCTTCCTGGTAGTCAGGCAGCTTTTTCAGGTATGCGGATATACTCTGGCGGGTGACGCCTGTTTCCCGGGTAATCTCTTCTATGGATTTATGCCTGTCAAAAAACGCTTCACTGGCGGCTGCTCTCCAGCCCCCTGCATTTCTGCTTTCCATTTTTGTCCCCCCTGTTTTTGGGCATGATGGTAGACTGCACGCTCTCACGTGCCGTTCAAAACTGTTTAAAGGGCATTTAAAAGCGCCTGATTCTTTTTTTACGGAAAATCCATCATATAATATATATTTTGCCTGTATGGGCCTTGTGGCTCATTGCATTCGGGACAGTTCTATCTCCGTCTCCTGTGCCAGCGTAAGCAGTGTCTGCGCCACCTCCGGGTAGCGGCTGCCGATCTCCTCATAGACCTTGTCGGTGAACAGCCGCATAGCAGTGTGGATGGCTCCCTGTTCTTTCCTGGAGGTCAGTTTCAACCTTTCGTTGGCTACCTGGGCATTTTGAAGACTGGCTATGGACTTGGCGATCTTGGCTCGGTCTCCCGGGTCCATCTCATCATCCACCATGGCCTCCATGATCAGCTGGCTGGCCAGTAGGTTGTTGGCCTCGTGCAGTTCCGTGGCCGGACGGTCCACATTGTCTTCCGCCAGGAGTTTGGCGAACTCTTTCGCCACCCGCACCGACTCAAATCTAGCCAGGAACTTCCTGCCATAACGGCCCACGGAAGAGTAATGCACATCATAGCCATTTTCTTTCAGGTAACTGGATATGTCCTCATACTTCTCACCGCCCACCAAGCGTTCCTCCACCTCGCGCTTTACCTCCTGGGGCAGGCGATCGATCTTCCCGTGGCTCCTGTTGCCCTGTTCCATACTCCCTCCTAGTAGCAGCTGATCCCGGCTGCCGCCCCGTTACCTTCCAGTACATCCGTCCCGGCAGGGGTGATGTGCGCCACCGTGCGCTCAATATGTAGTCGGGGATTCTTAAGGCGTTCCACATATAAGAGGCCCTTTCCCTCCAGATAATTCATCTGAGTCGCCAGTTCCACCTCACTCACGTCTATATCCAGTTTTTTGAGTCCAGCCCGCAGTACCTGCAGGGATGCCCCCACCGGCTCTGACTGTGCAGCCAGCTTCAGGATCTCGTCCCTAAGCACTTCTCTCTGTGCCTGCTTTATCAGTTCACTCATCCAAAATTACCCCCACGTCCTCTATGTCTCCTTCCGCCAAATTTACTCCTGTCGGCGTCAGCCAGATCACGCTGTCCCAGTACTGCTCGCTTAGATTCACATGGATATAGCGTTTTCCGTCGCCTGCCAGATAATAAAACGCTTTCACCAGGTCTTCATCCGCTGTAAACCCCTTTGCCCGCAGACTCTGCCGCAGAACGGACAGGCTGATATCCGTGCCGTAATACCGATACAGGATCTCCACCACGTTGCCCCGCAGGAGCTTCGCCGCATTAATCCTCATAAGATCCGCCGCCATTTCTCACGCACACCCTTTCTTTGATAATCTCCTCGATCTTCTCCATCCGCTCGTTGGTCTTTGCCATGGACAGGTCAATGTTGCGCATGGTCTCCGTGATCCGATCCATATTCTGGATCATCCGCTCCATGTTCCCCATCAGGATGGACTCACGTTTCTCAGACTCCCTGCGGATCATCTCCTCCCGCCGGACACCATCCTCAATCAGCTGCTGCTCCCTCCGGGCCCTCTCCTCCATAATCAGCTGCAGTTGCTTTTCCGACTCCTGCCGGATCAGCTTCTCCCTCTTGGCGGCCTCGTCCGCCAGCTGCTGCTCACGCTGCAGGAGCATCTCATTGGCCTTGTTCACCCGGGTATCATCATTCTTGGATTTCCAGATAAAATAGATGATGAAAACTACCAGCAGCACCGGCGTGATTCCGATATCCACTATATTTCGCATGATCTCCCCAAAGGTCATCTCATCTCCCAAGGATACCGACGCAGCAGCCCGGGCCGCCCTGTATAAAGTCGTGCCCGTGACTATACTTACCCATATATACATGCCATACCTCCGTCTCATCCCTTACGTTTCCTCTGTGATCTCCTCCAGAACTGTCTCCCGGTAGGCGGCCTTCACGCCGGGCAGCAATTCCTCGATCTTATCCCGGACATAGGCTTCCGTATCTGCCAGACAGCTGTCCAGATCCACCTTGACCTGTGCGTCCAGCATCTGTACGATCTGCTCATATGCCTCCTGGCCAAGCGCTTTTAACTCTTCCGGGGCCGCCTGTCCCGCTTTTACTTTTTGACGCAGCGCATAGGCTTTCTCCGATTCCATAACGCTGATCACCGTATTGGCGACTCCCTCCAGCACTGTGATGGCCAGCTTAAAGGCTGCTTCCTGGGCTGACTTGCCAGATGCCTCCGCCTCGCCGCGCAGTTTCTCTAAACCGGCAGCCGCGATCCTGCTGATCCTGACTACTATATAAGCCAACGTGTACAGCAGGGCCATCAGAACAATGGGTGTCAAAATTTCTTTCATTACCTGTAAAAACTCCCTCATGATAATTTCCTTCCTTGGTTTGACGGAATCAAAAAGCCGTATAAAGAGGTCTTTTCCTCCCTATACGGCTATGGTAGCACATGTCAACTGTATTGTTTTTTCCATCTTACTATTTTTCGCCAAGTGGCTGGCTGAAGAATTCCATTATGTTCATCTGCCCCGGTATATTGGCTTTCGCCTCCCTCTTACACGCTCCCTTTAGCAGCATATCCCGGAGAATATTATATACTGTGGATTCACAGACGTCATACTTGGTAGCCAGCATTTTGATATTGGTTCCATCATACTCCTGGCGGATCAGGCTGTACTTCTTGTTTTTTACCAGATTTTCGATCTTAGGGGCATACACGGGATTTCCCGCGAAATATCTGCTCAGTTTCACAAGGTTTTCTATTCCGATCACTTCGGCGATCTCCCGGTGCTGGGTTTCCAGATCCTCCATCTTCAACTCCCGCAGCAACTGTTCTTCAGATATCCTCATTATGTCACACTCCCTGTACCTTGTAAAGACGCTTTTTTCATCCGGGTCTTCATGTCTTTCAGCGCCTCTATGGCTCTGCCCGCCGTCTTACTTGTCAAGTACTGTAAGCTGTCCACTTTATACCGGCTCTTCACAAATGCCTCCAGCCGGCTCCAGTCTGCGCCGCCGGCAGGCGTTGTCCAGGCAATTTCCCTGAGCAGTGCTTCCAGAAATCGCTTCTGCTTGGCCGTTGCCATTCCCTTGGGAACGGACCGTCCCTCCAGTCGGTCGATTACCTGAAGGGCCTGGCTACTGGATAGTTCCTTCAGACTGCCGCAGCCAGTCTCCGCATAAACCAGTTCATGGAGCAGATCATTGTCAATGGCCCGTTCCCGGCAGACGGCAAATATCTTGGCCCGCTGCGCCTTTGTCATTGCCGCCATGTTCATCCCACCTTTAATTCCGCCTGCTTGGTCTCATACCAGAAAGCATCCTCAACTTTAAGGCTCCCTCCCACTTCCAGGATCCGCTGCTCGTCATACTGCTTCAGAATGTCCTTATTGACTGTCTCCTTGACGCTGATACAGTCTTCCATGCCCCTCTTGCGCAGGGCGGCAATCACCTTATCCAATGCCTTGGGCAGCTGTAACTTGGTAGATTTCCGAAATCCCACCTTTCCAAAAGTCAGATCTTTAGTCTTGCCGTCCAGCTGGTCTCTTTTGTCTGTAGTGAATTCCTTAATCAGCAGTTCCTTCTGCTTGATCTGTTTCTTATACTCCTGGACTTTCTCCTCATAGGCCTGCTTGATCGTGTCAATCTGCACGTTCATTCCTGCCTCCATCATGGCGATCTCATTCTGAGCCTCGGCGATCAGCCGCAGTGCCTCGTTCACGTCATCCCAGGTCTTTAGTTCAGGTCGTTCCATCCGTACACGTTTCATCCTCTTGCTCCTCCTTCTTTCTAAAGATTTTGTTTTCGGCTTCCTCGGGCGACAGGCATATGTTTGACAAGAGTACGGGGTGTTCCAGGATGTCCCTGGAATACCGCACGTATACATACGTATCTTGCCCTATTACCTGAAACCCAGCCACCTCACACGGGTACACTCTCTCGCCATACACTGTATAGGCCGTGTCACCTATAGCTACCGGGAAATGGTATGTCGCCTCTCCCATATGCCCTCCTTCCCCACTCTGCGTTCATACAGGCTTGTGACTGTCACCCTGGTGGGTGGCCGCATTAGGTGAAGCCCGGTGGGCTTCACCTTTTATAAGGCATTTTCCTGCGCCTGCGCAGTGACTGCAATTTTACCTTAAGCTGCAATACCACATGGCTCCCGCGCCTCCTGGCAAGTTCCTCTTCAATTTGCTGGGTACTGTAAGCGGCCAGCGGATTCCGATAAAACTCTTCCAATATCGCTCTCCTCCTCTCCTGTCAGTTGGCCAGCAACTCCTTCTCCAGCTGCTCAAAATCATACTTGTTTTGTTCGAATCTGTTAAAACTGTTTCTGGGCCTGGCTGTCTCTGGTCCTCCTTCCTTGCATCGCTGCAGGTTGCGCATGATTCCCAGTGTGTACCGCTCCGGGTAGCTAGGGTAATGCTGGATATGGATCTCCAGCGCCTGCCTGACCACGCTTTCATCAAATCTTTTCCACTGTTCCTCGGCTTTCCCGATCACAGACGGGGATATCCTGCCGGACTTGCGGGTCTTCTTAACCAGGCCCCAGTATTTTTTCTTCAGTTCTTCCATTTCCATCCCTGCCACCTCCTATCCCGCAATGCCCATGTCCCGGATCACCTTTGTCAAGTTAGACGGATTGATCTCATCAAACACGCCGATGGTGTTAATATAAGCGTTGACCGCGCCCCGCAGACCATAATTAGTACGGCTGATCTGATGTAATATTTTCATAGATTCCTCATCCATCACATACTGCCCGAAAATCCGATCCATGTCATCTCGGGTATTGGTGGAGGTAGTAACCATCTTTCTGACACCGATCCGGGAAAACAACTGCGCATACTCGCTCTTATGGGTTCCCAGCAGCTTGGTATAAATCGACTCATTCCCCACAAAACAGATCCCGATACCTGTGCTGTCAGAAATGCTACGCAGATGCTCAATGGCCCGGACTGTCAAGTGCTGGGCCTCATCCACGATGATCACCCGCCCCGATCCTTTCAATTTGCTGATAATATCCTTGGTGATCTTCCTGTCTGTTCTCTCCCTGCTCCCCAGCTCATCTGCCAGCAATTCGTTAACTCCCGTTAAAGACGCATATGTAGGAATGATCTCAATCCCTATTGCCAACTGATTCTCCTTCAGGTACTGTTGTACCGCTGTGGTCTTTCCAACCCCGGCATCTCCATATGCCACACTGACCACGCCCCGCAAGTGGGCATAGCTGATCGCCTGTTTGACCATCTTGGTGACAGTAGTCTCCACATACTCCGGTGCTCTAGGAGCCAGCGTCTTTTGAGCCTGCATATCCATCAGTTCCGCAATCTTCTCCGTCACGGTTTCCGGGTTAGGATACTTCCCGTTTAGGTAGCTGCTCACCGCTGCGGAACTGATACTCAGTTTTCGGCTAAGTTCCGCCTGACTGATGTTCTTCTGGCGCATGTAATCCCTGGCCCACTTCACTGCCTCCTCATAACTAACGTTCTTTATGTCTTCGTTCATCTCATCTACCTATCCTTTCATTTTTTCCAGCATCCGGGAGTAGTCGATCATATCAGCTCCCTCGCTGCCTGCTGCCTCGTCAAATTCTTCCATCCAGTGTCTCTCTTTGTAGCGGATCGGTGTAATAACAGCGGGGTCAAGCTGTGGCTCCCCTGCTGCCAGGTTCTGCTCGGCCTGCCACATGGTCAACGCCAATGCATCATCAACCTCTATCTTCCTCTGCTCTCTCCAGTTCTTGACCAGCCGCTCATAAGACCGCATCTGCTGCATCTTTTCCTTAACCTCTTCTGCAGAGGCATAGTAACTGAGTTTGCCCTGCTGGGTAGCGGTACACAGAAACCGATCCTGTTCATCATAGACTCGGACTTCCTTCAGATCATCCGGATTAAAACGAAAATACACTTTCTTTCCAATGTGGTTGAACAACAATTCTTCTGAGTTAAACCATATATAAGCGTCATACATGGGCAGCCTCACTCCGGCACGCTGCACGGTGCAGGGCTTGCTGTTACGCATCAGCATCAGATTCAGCTCTTCAGGAGCTGCCGTGCGTTTCTCGACCAGGCACTTTGCGTATACCTCATTCCGGCTTTTTCCATACATGCCCGCTCCCACGCACTCCGTAAAGTTGTAAATTCCCTCTATGTACTTGTCAACGTACTTCACGAAGTCTCCTATTGGTGTAAAGTTCTCCGCGTATTTTCCCGTGCGTTTCAGCCGCTCTGGCCGCTCCGCCGGTGTGCCGCCGGTGTAACCCTCAAACGCTCTGGAAAAACACTCCTTCACATCCCGGAAAGCCCTCTCTATAATCTTTGACTTGGCATTCCTGACCAGGGCGGTGTGGAACTCAATCCCCAGGTGCCGCAGGATCGTGGGAGCTTCATGCCCCCAGTCGGCACTTTTGCGGTGTCCCCTGCCGCCAATATCGTGGGTCAGGAACTCCCTGCCATTGTCCGCCAGTATCCGCTTCGGAATGCCGTAGCGCTCAATCCCACGCCGCAATGCATAGAGCGTTGCCTGGCTGTTCGGCGTCATGGTCACATGCCACCCCACCATCTTCCGGCTCCTGACATCCAAAAATCCTGTCAGGTACACCCTGCTGGGCTTTACTTTTTCCCCATCATTGATAAAAATGTCAAAAGTATGGTTATCACAGACCCATATGTCATTGCTGTCCAGATCCTCATAGTCTCTGGAAATATACATACCGCACTTGTCTTTGAATGCCTTTTCCCCTTCCCGGTAAAGCACAATGTCCGGCGTAGGAATGCTTTTCAGGATTTCCCGTGAAAATGTGGAACGATCCGCCATAGGCGGAATCTCTATCCCATTCTTCTTAAAATAGGTCTCTGTGAGCCGCATACATAGCGCCACCGTTTTTTGGGACTCATCCAGATAGTACTCTCGGAACACGTTCCACACCTGATCCGGGATCCTCTTGCAGTGGTTGTTATGCTTACCACGCCGATCCACCAGGGCCCCGGCCCCCATCTCCTTATACTGACGCTCTTTGCGGGACAGCTGTTGGTAGTTAAGGCCCGGCCTGCGCTGCTGCATGACCTGGACAAACGCTTCATCTGCCTGGGCCTTGGAGCCGCTGTAAGCGTTACGGTACTCTTTCCACTCTTTCAGGAGCTCCAGCCAGTCCGCCGCCTCCGCCCGTTCCGCTTCTGACAGTTCCTCCAGAGGAATCTGTCGCACCGGCTCCGGGTTCTGTTGCCTGTGCAGCCGGTCATACTTCTTTTTCAGCTTTGGATCCAGGCTGGACACCGGGATCAGGAAACTCCTGCCTCCTGATCCGCCACGGCCACGGGTCTCTCTGGCTGCTAATGTACCTGCTGCAATCAATCGGCGTACATGTCTTGTAGCTTGCCCAGATAGCTTTGCGTACTCCTCAACAGTCAGTTCTTCCATTTTTTTCTCTCCACCCTTTACATTCGGCATCTGATATGTTATCCTATCAGTGTCTTGGGTAACGCCTTCGGGCGATGGAGAGGCATGGGCCAACGTCCTGCCAGGGGGTGGCCCATTTTTTAACGCAGTTTTCATTATCCTTTCTCTCCTTTCTGGCCTGCCTCATCAGTGCCGGACAGCCATTCCCGGCAGATGCAGTAGGGTTCCCCCTACCGCATTTCGGCTATTCTTTGCCCAGTCGCCGATACATCCGTTCGCAAATATCAGCTTTATTACACTTGATAGTTATATCAGCCAGTTTCTCCCCATTTCCTCTTGTCACATCCACCCTATCAACAGCAATCTCGAAATGTGAGCATCTTTCACAATAGTCCTTTAATTCAAGTCTGATTCCTTCCATATCTCGCATACCTCCTATGTAGTTAAACGGTCGATCGCCTCCATGGTCGTCTCAATGCTGTCGAACTCCATGCCGCAAAATTCCGTGTCGTCAATGACATATCCCAAGCTGTCGCCCTCTGAGGGCACTGCCACTTTTAACGTGCAGATGGGATATCCCCTGTACCTGTATACCGCTGCATACCGCCCATCCAGATATCTAGTAGCCACCCTGTCCTTGCTATTGGCCTGTAACATCCCTATCCCTCCCTTCATGTAGTCAGATAAGCCACCCTCGGCTCCACTACCGCACTCCTCCAGCAAGCGCCACACTCCATATCATCCTTATATTTGCATTTCCCGTAATGCTCCTTGGAGTATTCTGTCTGGATCTCAAAATCCTCCGGGCAGAAACTCTCTATGATCGCGTCTTCAATCAAACTGATTCCCTGCAGTACCGGCTTCATCCTTGTCCTCCTTATATTTCAGGGCGATCTTCCCATTGCTGTCATCCCACTCCGCGACATATCGTCCTTTTTTAGTCTTCCCCGCCCGTAATGGACACCACCTGGGATGCGTTTTGTTCCTTGGGCGTCCGTTGTTATCTGCCCGGCAGATAAAGCCCCGTCTCTGAGAACCAAATAACTCCACCGGCAGTTTATCCACTTTCCCGTGGCCGCATATGAAAATTGGATTGCCGCCACTCTTCCGCTGGAACGGTTTCATATACTCACAATCTCTACAGTTCATTTCCTTCCTCCTTACGCGCTGATCCCCAGTACTTCACGTATCTGGTCTATATAATTGCTGCCCGGCCTGTCACCGGCAAAGATTGTGTTCAGATACTGTTTCTTGATACCCAGTCTGTTGCACAACTCTGTCTGAGTCATGTCCAGTTCCAGCAGCCTGGCCTTAACCCGCCTCTCAAAAGGCGTCATTTTCCTGGTTCTCCTCATCTCTATCACCTCCGATCCATTCAGCCTGCCTCATCAGTGCCAGTAGGCCATCCCTGGCAGACGCAGCGGGATCCGCCCGCTGCGTTTCGGCTGTCTATGCCCTGAAAAACCTCTCCAGTATCAGGCGGGCCTCTTCCGCTGTTGGCTCAATGACCAGATCCTCCGGGCTTTGGGATTTCTCCCCGACTCCCAGGATCGCCTCTGTGTAACTCATCAGCCTCTTGCTCATTGCGGCATCCGTTGCCTTGTTCTGTCCCATAGTATTGTCCTTTCTCCCTTGCTTTTCCCGGCAGGGGCGGGATGGAATTATCTTTACAAGCACTTTATGATGTCCTGGATCAGTGCGATCCCGGAGTCACCCATTACCGGCACTCGTTTCGTCCCATTTTCAAATACGATGGTCACGTATTCCTCTTGGTTATCCAGCACCAGATCCTTAATATCGCTCCCGGCTCTGGTGCATTGGAGCAAGGGTTTTAAATACCTCGCGATCATGTCCTTGTTCTCATACTTGGCCGCCTTGACCATCCGTGATAATTCATCCTGCATCTCTGACGTCCTCCCGTCCAATATGTTGATACCCCGGCGCAGGGATACCATCTCTTCCTGCATTTCCCGGAACTGGCGCTCCATCTCCTTATAGCTCCTCATTCTTCCACCCCCTGTCTTTGGCCTGTCTCATCAGTGCCGGTAGGCTGTCTCCGGCAGACACGGCAGGGTTTCCCTTGCCGCATTTCGACAATATGTGGTATAGTATCCTTACCAGTATCTGGCAATGCTGGCAAATAATAATTTAAGGAGGATATCCCATTATGGATTCAATCACTGTATTATCTTTTATTCTTGCGGTAATTTCTGTTATAACAGTTATTATTGCAATTTGGCAGAACAACCGCATGCTTGAGGCATCCACACGCCCATATGTCAGTATTTACTTTGATTACTCGAATATGGGGCAGCCTATCGGCTACTTTGTCGTGAAGAATTTTGGAAATTCGTCAGCCAAAATCACTTCCTTGTCTTATAACGAAGTAGTAAAGGGACAGCCAACAAGCCTTTGCATTGTAACAAATATACTGGATGGGCTAGTTGGGAATACCATATGCCCAAATCAAAAGTTTCTGCTCCCCATAAGGCTACATGAGTCTCCCGATGGTACTTGTATTTTTGATATCTCATACCAATTAAATGCAAAAAAATATAATGAACATGTAGAAATCATTGTTAAACAATATGGGAAACATTCAAAATCCCGCATGGGTGTTGATGACCCTATGGCAGTGGTTGCCTATCCCCTACAGGAAATTGCAGAACGGTTAATGTAACACTTTGGATATTTCCACCACCCACAGGTTAATTGCCAGTAACCATGAATAAAAGACAATCACCCAGACTATCAAACATACACCCAGCCAAAAGCTAGGTTCTCTCGACTTTATCCATTCAAGTATCTTTTTAACCTTAAGCCATCCTCGGGATGGCTTTTTCCCGTTATCCATCAGATAACCTCCTTGCCGTCCTTGAATTTAATTTGTAGACATTCAAAGCCTTCTTTAATGATGGAAAATATCTCCTTGACATCGGCCAGGGCAAATCCGTCCGGATAATATGCTATAAATATGTCCACCACTTTGTTTGCAATGTTATGGGATGTTTTTTGCTCCTCTACTTTCGGATCGGCCAGCTTGTCCGGCATCCGGCTATAATTCAGCCCCATGGATGCTCTGTTCTGAATTATCTCTTCCTTGATCCTGTCTGTCTCCGCCTGGGTCTGTCGGAGTTGATCAGCTAGATCCTGATTTCTTTTTGCCCTTCCGACCAGATCATAGAAGATAGTCATGCCGAAACTCTTATACAGTTCGGCCAACTCCTCCTTGCCAGATGCATCCCTGATCGCAGGGTGATACAGATAGACCGTTTCGATGATCTCAAAGTCTCTATCAGATAGTGCCTGGCTGATCAGATCCTCAAACTCTTCCTTACTCATCATCTCCCTCCCCTCCCGCTTTTCTTCCCTGTACATTCTCTCTCCTTTCTGGCCACTAAAAGGAATCTCACTTTTTCCTTGTGCGGCCTTTCCCATTTAGGTATAATGTGATTGATTAGTAAATCACTAAATATATAATAATGCGAATATTTCGCATTGTCAATACTTATGTGCGTAGTGTTCGCATTTAATTGTTAGGGGGATTATCATGTCCGATCTATATTCACGCATTTCTGAGGAATGCAAAAAAACAGGTATTAATAGTAATGAACTTGGAAGACTTCTTTCTTTAAAAAAGGGACCTCTTACTGATTGGAAAAATCAAAAAAGCAAGCCTACTCTGGATCAGCTAATTAAAATGTGCGAAATTTTCGCAGTATCTGCTGATTATCTCCTGTTTGGCACTACTCGTAAAGATCTAACTCAAGAAGAGTGTACTCTTCTCGAAAAGTATATTTCGCTATCATCTTATGACAAGGAGGATATTCACGCATTTATAGATTTCAAACTTCAGAGATCATCTGAGGTCAAAACTAAATTCTCCCTTTCCGAAAACAATAGCCGTGCAAATATATCTTAATTTTTGCGTTCAAAGGTTTATTAGTAAATCTTTAATAGCGTTTAATGAAATTACTTTTTGCTCAATGTGATATAATTTCGTATATTTTTATCCATTTTTATATGCCATATATATTTTATCTCTTGATTGCGGACATTTTTTATCCTGTATTAATAAAGGTAATTTTGCACTTAGCAATATGTGTTAAAAATGTCCGCAATATTTTTGAACGAGTTTCTAAATTGATATAAACGCTGATATTATCTACATTTTTGATTGCGGACATTTCAAATAATAAAGCAGCCAACATGTCCGCAATAATTCATTCCGTCCCTAAAGCCCTATTTAAACAATATTTAAATACCGTTTAAAAAGCCCTATTTGCACTGTTTTCAGCATTCAAACTATTAAACGCTTTTTGAACGCAAAAAAATCGGGACTATTTCAGCCCCGATACACCTCTATTTTTCAGTGCGGTAAAAATGAAAATTTCTATTTTTCAAATGCCCGTTTTCCTTGTATATTCGGCTTTTTTCAGCTTTTTGCACCTTTTTGCATTTTTATAGTTCTTAGTACACATTCACAACAGACTTCTCTGCCTCGAACCCTCACTTGCTGCAGCACCAAGGACAGAGGATTCACGCCTCCCTCCGCCGCCTTTTCCCATATGTAATTGGATATAATATGCATTTTCCCTCCTGTCTGTATACTTCGTTGATTCCCGCCTGCGCATATGGGCGGTCATCTCGATAAAATTCTGTCATTTGGTACCTGATGTACCGAATTTGTCTTGAATGAAAATACCGGGAGAATTCCCTGAAAAATTTAAAATAAAGATTTATACCGACTTTACCGCCGGGGCAGGAAAAGGCCCTGCCCCGACAGTAAACATATCAAATGAATTATGAGAAGATATTGCGCAGATCGTTAAAAAACACAATAACCATCAATAACATGAAAAATACCAGGCCGATAAAATGCACCATCCCCTCTTTTTCCGGGGGAATGGGCTTGCCCCGGACCACTTCCACCAGCAGGAACACCAGTCTGCCTCCGTCCAGCGCGGGAATGGGCAGCAGGTTCAATATCCCCAGGTTGATGGTGAGCAGCAAAGTGATATAGCCCATATTCAGCGCCACCGTCTCCCATCCGTACTGCATTGCCTGGGTATAGGTCTTACCCACCACATTGACGGCTATACCCACCGGGCCGGCCACTTCCTCACTTTTCACCTGCCCCCGCAGCATCAGCCCCAGGCTCTGCCAGGTGGAGCGGACGCAATAGCGGATTTCATACCAGGCATACTTCAACACATCCAGCCCTTCCGCCTTCAGCGCCTTTCCCACATAGATCCCCATACCATAACCGCCGGTGGAGTTAAGTTCCGGGGTCATAGTCACCGTGTACCGCTGGCCGTCCCGCTCATATTCCAAAGTGAATTCTCTGCCGTTGTTGACCCGGTTAAACAGGATTACCTCGTCCCGGAGATATACCCGGTCCCCGTTCAGCGCCACGATTCGGTCTCCCGCCTGGAGCCCTGCCCGCTGGGCCGCCCCGCCCTCCACCACATCGGAGAGCACCGGCTCATAAAATACCATTAAACCGGCCAGAATCACGGCGATGATTCCTCCCAGTATAAAGTTAAATATGGGGCCCGCCAGCACCGTGGAGATCCTGGCCCACACTTTCGCGTGGAGAAAAGAGCCTTCCGTGATCTCCCCCTCCTGGGTGTTCAGCCCGTCCTCCCCCTCAAACAGACAGGCCCCGCCCAGGGGCAGAAGTTTGACGGAGTATTTGGTCTCCTTTTTTTTCCAGGAGAAAACGGTGGGCCCCATGCCGATGGCAAACTCCACCACATGGATACCGTTGATCTTGGCTATCAGATAATGGCCGAATTCGTGGGAAATCACCACCACGCCGAAGATTAAAATAAACAGAATAAATGTCATCAAAGTCGTCATATTTTCGTTCTCAACCAATTTCACTAATATAGTCGTACACACTCTGTTCCGCCGCCAGGATTTCCTCCACCCCCGGCTGCCGCATCACCTCATGATGTTCCATACACCGCTGTATCAGTTCGGGAATCTGCAGATATCCGATCCTGCGCTCCAAAAACAGCGCCACCGCCCTCTCGTTGGCGGCATTGTACACCGTAGGCATGCTGCCGCCCTGCTCCAGGGCACGGTAGGCCAGCTTCAAGCCGTAAAAAGTCTCCATGTCCGGCTCCTCAAAAGTCAGGCTGCCCAGCCTGAAAAAATCCACCCGGTTATCCCGCATGGCCTTTCTGTCCGGATAGAACAGGGCATACTGGATCGGCAGTTTCATGTCCGGAACACCCAGTTGGGCAATCACTGCGCCGTCAATATATTCCACCATGGAGTGAATAATACTTTGCGGATGCACCACCACTTGGATCTGAGAAGGCTCCACCCCGAAAAGCCATTTCGCCTCCATGACCTCCAGTCCCTTATTGACCAAAGTAGAGGAATCAATGGTAATCTTCCGCCCCATGGCCCAGTTGGGATGCTTCAGGGCGTCTTCCACCTGCACTCCCGCCAGCCGCTCCCGGTTCCAGCCCCGGAACGGGCCGCCGGAAGCAGTCAGCAGAATCCTGCTGATTTTCCCCTTCGGTTCCCCGTTTAAAGACTGGAAGATGGCGCTGTGTTCGCTGTCCACCGGCAGGATGGACACCCCCCGCTCCCTGGCCAGCGGCATAATGATATGCCCTGCGCATACCAAAGTCTCCTTATTGGCAAGGGCTATATCCTTTCCTGCCCTGATGGCCTCTATGGTGGGTTTGATACCAATCATGCCCACAATCGCCGTAACTAATACCTCGGCTTCCGGCATGGACGCAATCTCCAGCAGTCCGTCCATTCCCTGGGCCACCCGCACCGGACAATCCGCCACCCGAAGACGCAGCTCTTCAGCCGCTTGCGCCGACCACATCACCGCCAGCCGGGGGCGGAATTCCCGTATCTGAGCCTCCATCAGAGCCACATTGCTGCTTGCCGCCAGGGCCGTCACCTCCAGCGCATCCCCGTTGTTCCTGACAATTTCCAGGGTCTGGGTCCCGATGGACCCTGTGGAACCCAAAACTGCGATTCTCTTCATATGGATGCCTCTCCTCTGCTTTCCTGCCGTCTCTTATCCCGCCGCATGGATCATCAGCACCGACAGAAAATAAATCATGGGCGCCGTCACTATCATGCTGTCGAATCGGTCCATAATTCCCCCGTGCCCCGGCAGGATCTTGCCGTAGTCCTTGATCTCGTGATTCCTCTTAATGGCGGAGGCGGCCAGATCCCCCACCATGGACATCATGGCTCCCACCGCGCTGATAAACATAATGACCCAAAGCACCTGCTGGTCAGGGATCACCGGCTCCACCACAAAATACGCATACAGCCCCCCGATCAGCGCCGCCCCGGCCACGCCTCCTATACATCCCTCCAGGGATTTGTGAGGACTCAGCACCGGAAAAATCTTCTTCCGCCCGATCAGCTTTCCCACGCAGTAGGCACAGGTATCACAGCCCCAGGAACTGATCAGGATCAGCCACACCAGATAAATCCCCATGCGGCTCATCCGGGTCATATACATAAAGGACAGCATTACCGGCGCGTACAGGAAGGAAAAGATGGCTGTCACCACCTGTTCCGCCCGGTATCTGGGAAACAGAATCACATACAGAAACATTTCCGCCATAAACAGGAGCACAACACACATCAGCAGCAAAGTAGCGTCCTGCCAGACATACATGACAACATAGTAGAGCGCAATGCCCCCAAAGCCCACCACTTCCAGCCCGTTAAAGCCCTTCTCGGCCAAGTTTACCTTCTGTGCCTTTGTCAGTTCCCTGTATCCCGCCAAAGATATGAGAAACAATATCCCCGCCAGATACGGGCCTCCCAGCCACATGGTGGCCAGGGCGATCACCACCATGACGGCCCCACTGATTAATCTGGTCCAAAACATTCGGATTCCTCTTTCCCGCATATCACAGGCCGGCCTGCGATACTGCAAAATTATTGTTTTGAAAGCATAGCCTTCATATGTCCTCTCCGGAGATTTTGCCATATCTCCTGTCTCTTTGATTATATGCCTCCACAGCCTTGACCAATTCTTCCCTGTCAAAGTCCGGCCAGGCCACTGGCGTGAAATAAAACTCCGTATAAGCCAACTGCCACAGCAGGAAATTGGAAATACGCTGCTCGCCACAGGTTCGGATCAACAGATCGGGCTCCGGGATTCCATGCGTGTCCAGATATCTGCTCACCGTCTCCTCCGTGATGTCCCGGGGATTCAAAGCCCCTCTCTGGATATCCTGTCCCATCTGCCGCATGGCCCTTGTGATCTCATCCCTGCCGCCATAGTTGATTGCAATCTGGAAATGCAGTCCGTCGTTGTTGACGGTGGCCTCCTCCAGTTCATGAATGCGCTCCCGGATATCCTGGTCCAGCCGGGATTTTTCCCCCAGCACCCGGACGCACATGCGATTCTTCTCCGCCGTTTTCAGACAGGTTTTCATATAATTTCGAAGCAGCCGCATCAGGGCATCCACCTCATCCCCGGGACGGTTCCAGTTCTCTGTTGAAAAAGCATATACCGTCAGGTATTGTATGCCCATGCGGTAAGCCTCCTCGCAGATCTTCTCTACAGTTCTGGCTCCCTCCACATGTCCCATATTCCGCGGCAGCCCCTTGGCCCTGGCCCAACGTCCGTTGCCGTCCAGAATGATAGCCACATGCCGCGGCACTTTCTGTTTCCGTTCTCCATTTCCAGCCATACTCTCTCCAATCCGCCCTCTTTACAGGTATTTTCTGTAAATGCATGGAAAGGGAGCAGTCCCCGTCCTGACGGATGTCAACTGTCCCTCCCCGCTATCCATTGTACGCTTGCTGATTGATTATACGGTCATGATCTCCTTGGATTTTACATCCATCAGAGCCTCAATGTCCTTGATATACCTGTCTGTCAACTTCTGCAGGCTGTCCTCAAGCTGTTTGATCTCGTCCTCGGAGACCTCGGCTTTGCCCAGCTTCTTGAAGTAATCGTTGCCGTCCCTGCGGATATTGCGGACTGCCACCTTCGCATCCTCCGCCTTCTTTTTCACTTCCTTTGCCAGATCTTTTCTGCGCTCCTCGGTCAGTTCCGGGAATACCAGCCGGATCACATTGCCGTCGTTAGTAGGATTGATACCCAGATCAGAGGTCTGGATGGCCTTCTCGATCTCCTTGAGCAGACTCTTCTCCCAGGGCGCGATCTGAATGATCCTGGCCTCGGGCACCGTCACATTGCCCACCTGCTGAATCGGGGTAGGAGTGCCATAGTAGTTCACCCGGATCTTATCCAGCACATGGGGATTGGCCCGCCCTGCCCTGATGGTGCCGTAGTCCGACTCCAGGAATTCATACGCCTTCTTCATTTTATCGTCATACTGCTGCAACCTCTCATCCATAATAGATTCCTCCTTATCAAAACTCTTTAGACAGTGACCTTGGTGCCGTTGAATTTCCCCTTCACCGTGTTCACGATGCTGTTTTCTTCGTTCAAACCAAATACCCACATGGGCATACGGTTATCCCTGGCCAATATGGAGGCGGTCATATCCACCACCTGCAGATTTTGGGCGATCACCTCATCAAGAGTCACCTGGTCATACTTCCTGGCCGCCGGGTTCTTGTTGGGATCATCGTCATATACCCCGTCTATGGACTTAGCCAGCAGAATCACATCCGCATCCACCTCGATTGCCCGCAGCACCACGCCCGTATCCGTGGAAAAATAGGGATGCCCGGTGCCGCCCGCAAAGAATACCACAATCCCTTTCGAGAAATATTTATTGGCCCTGTCCTTGGAAAAAAGTTTGGTGAATGAGCCGCACTCAAAAGGCGTCAGGATCCCGGTCATCATGCCTACGGAGCGGAATATCTCCGACACATAGATGCAGTTCATCACCGTCGCCAGCATACCGATCTGATCCGCCTTGGTTCGGTCAATGTTCTCGCTGGAGCGCCCCCGCCAGAAGTTGCCTCCGCCAATGACGATCCCCACCTGGATCCCCTCTTCCACAAGCTGCTTTACCTGCAGCGCCACACCCCGCACTGTCTCCTCGTCAAATCCCGTCTTTTTCTCTCCCGCCAGGGCCTCGCCGCTCAATTTCAATAAAATACGCCGCATTATCGTGATTCCGCCTTTCAATGGACTTCGCTATTCTATTTGCTATTTGGTTTTGGTCTTCCTCACTTCCGGCTTGTAATCGTCGAAGAAGGAGATAGGGTTCACCTCCGCATAGCACTGGGAACACATACCCTCGATCACGGCACCGTTGTTGATCTGTACGGACTTGGACTTGATATTGCCCATGACGATGGCCGAAGTATCCAGGATTACGGGGCCTTTCACATCAATATCTCCCTTTACCGCCCCCGCTATCACGGCGCTGGTGGCGCAGATATTGCCGATCACCACGGAACTGGAGCCGATCTTCACCGCTCCTTCGCTGACGATTTCACCGTTGACTTTCGCATTGTCCGCATAGATCTCCGCTGCCTTGGAATTGCCATTGACATAGCCGGTCACATTCAGCTTGCCCAAGATGTCAATATTGCCGTTGACACAGCCGATCAGATCCAGCGAGCCCTCGCTCACCACATCACCGTTGATTGTCATGCCTGCCGTGATTGAGGATGTCTCATCCGATGCCATCCGCGCGTTAATGATCTCTGCCACTTTAGATTCCCCCTTTGTCTCCTTTTGGATTTCCTTCACCGTCTCTTTTTCCTCTTCATACACCGGCGCCGCGTTTAAATCATTGGCAGCCAGCGCGCTTTCCAACATCTTTTCCAAGTCCATATCCGTCTCGGGTTGCCCTGCCCTGCCAGGCTCCTCCAAAGCCGCCGCCAGTTCCGTCTCCAGGCTTTCCTCCGGCGCTGTCAGAGGCTGGCCGGGAGCCTCCTCCACGGTTACCTCAGGCTCCTCCCGGAATGCCTCCGCCGGAGCCTCCCCGGGGTTATCCTCTGTCCCGTGCCCGGGCTGCTCCAGCGTTTCCTGTTCCACATCAGGAACCACAATGGAATCCACCCTGTCCAGCATTTCGTTGAGATCCCCGAATCTTTGCTCCTGGGGCTGCTCGTCCTGGGCCTGCATGTCCTCCGGCATCAGTTCATTGACTGCCTGGGACAAATCCTCTTTTAAATCCGAGAAAAATCCCATAACTCTCTTCCTCCTAATTTTTCCGCCGGCACCCGGACAGCGCCCGCTTTTCTTCCTTTACTTAATATGATGAATCGGCGTAGTATCCCCGGTAATAGGTAAAATCGCCGTGTCCTCCATGGCCAAAACCGTTTCTATAATTCCGGGCAGCGCCTCCACCGTGGTGGAACGGGACGCCGCGTCATGCATCAGTATAATGGACGTCTCCTGCCCCAGGATCCCGGAAGTGGCATTCCGAATCAGGGTATCCGCGTCCAGCAGCACACTGCCGCCGTCCCCGGAAGAGACATTCCAGTCATAAAATTCCACCTCCTGCTCCGCAAGGAAGTCCGCAAAAACATGCATGTCAATATCACTGATGGTGTTGGAACTGCCTCCCGGAAAGCGGTAACAGACGCTCTGTATCCCAGTATTCTCCAGAATATAAGAGTATATCCGATAAAAATCAGCGGAGAAGTCCTCCACTGAGCGGTACACTTCCGCGTATTTGTGGGAGTATGAATGCATTCCGATGGTGTGGCCCCGTCTGGCAATCTCCCGGAGCATCTCTATGGAATAGTCATTCTCCTTACCCAGAACAAAAAAAGTGGCTTTCACATCATAGGTATCCAGGATGTCCAAAATTTCCGGGGTATATTTGCTGGGGCCATCGTCAAAGGTTAGATACACCTTGTGTGCCGCCTCCGGCTCTTCGGTTCCCCTGTCGTCCCCTCCGGCCTCAGGAGCCGTCACAACCGCCTCTTTCCTGTCGGGCTGCGGTGTCTGTATCTCTTCCTCCCTGGCCGCCTCCAGCCGGGAGACCGCCTCCGCCATCTGTTCCAGAATTCCCTGCGTCTCCCGGGCCTGTCCTTCCAGCGCCCCTATTCTTGCAAAAAGCACGATGCACAACCCCACAGGAAGAATCAGCCAGGCGGCAACCGACAGCAGGATCATCTTCTTCAGCCGCTGTACCCGTCTGCGCCGGACATCCCCCTGGGGTCCCTGCCCATTTCCCATTATAACATACCAACCCTTCCGTTTAAAGAAAAACTTCAAAATTATATTAACATGACGGGAAGCATTTTTCAAGGGAAAAAGGGACTTGTTTTACAAGCCCCCAATCTGCTCCTCAAATCGGTTGAGAATAAATGTGTTAAAAAACCTGTCCACGGAACTCGCCTGCTTCATTCGGTACCAGAGTTCTTCCGGCACCTCAAGATAACAATACCGCCTGCCGTCCCGATGGAACCGCACCTCCAGCAGCATGTCCTGGGCACGATATCCCATATAGGCTATATGGACGGCCGCCGCTCTATTCATACGCTCTCCTCCTCATTATCGTCTCCACATGCAATCGCCTGACCCTGAAAAGTCGCATATGCCCCGGCGGCGGCCGTCCCTCTTTAACGGTCCTCCTCCTGTCCTGTGCCGTGATCCATAATCTTCTATGCATTCCCTATTCCTTCTGTACCTGCCTAATCCACTTCCTGGTCCACCTTGCGGAACACATCATCATCAAAGAAATCCGTCAACGACATATTCAGACCGCAGCATATTTTCGCCACCGTCTCCACCCCGGTATTCCGGGTGAGCCCATATACTATATTTTTCATGGTGGAAGGATTCATACCAGCCAGCGTTGCAAGATGATTCACAGAGATCCGATGTTTTTTGCAAAGCCCATTGATCCTCTCGACTAATGCTTCCTGAGCTGTCATCCTGTTCTCCACCTGTAACCCTACAATTTGTCCCAATCAGAATTGTACAAAATACCATTCAGGTATGTAGCCCGTATACGGGCTATTATAGGGTCTATGGAAAATATTTTACGCTCTTTAAACTATTTCACAATAGTTAAATTCCTCTGCAGACTTTTCCCCTTATACACCCATTTCGGCCGATCATGCAGATCGCCGATGTCTTTCAGCGTTCTCCCTTTCCCCGGGCCAGGTCCAGACTGCGCACCGCGGCCCGCAGCTTCAGCACCAGCGGCGGAGACACCGAGAGTTCGTCAATGCCCATGCGCAGAAAAGTTTCCGTCAGTTCCGGGTCCGCCGCCAGTTCGCCGCAGATACCGATTCGGATCCCATGCCGGCGGGCATTTTCCGCGCTCATGCGGATCAGACGCAGGACGGCCTCGTGCCGGGGGTCCGCAAAAGGCTGCACCTCCGGGTTCTGCCTGTCGCAGGCAAGGGTAAACTGGGTCAGGTCATTGGTCCCCACGCTGAAAAAGTCCACCAGGGGAGCAAGCCTGTCACTGATAATGGCAGCGGCGGGAGTCTCGATCATAATACCCGTCTCCACATTTTCCGAAAAAGGAATGCCCCGTGCGCTCAATTCTTCCTTCACTTCCCGGCAGATTTCCAGCGCTTTCTCCAGCTCCGCCCTGCCGGTAATCATGGGAAACAGGATGCCCAGCCGGCCATACACGGAAGCCCGGTAAAGCGCCCGCAGCTGTGTCTTGAAAATCTCCGGCCTGGTGAGACAGATGCGAATGGCCCGGTATCCCATGGCAGGATTCTCCTCTTTTCCAAGACCGAAATAATCCGCCTGCTTGTCCCCGCCTATATCCAGCGTCCGGATGATTACCCGCTTCCCCACCATGCCCTCCAGTACCTTCCTGTAAGCCGCAAACTGCTCTTCCTCGGTGGGATACGTATCCCGGCCCAGATACAGAAATTCGCTGCGGAAAAGCCCGATGCCTGCCGCATCGTTCAAAAGGACAGCCTCCAATTCCTCCGCCCCTCCAATATTGGCGCAGATATGGATGCTTCTGCCGTCAAGAGTTCTGTCCGCCTTCCCCTTTAACGCCTCCAGAAGCCGCTTCTCCTCCTGCTGCTCCCCCATTTTTCTCAGAAGAAAAGTCCGGGTCTCCGCATCAGGGTACAGATAGACTTCCCCCGTGCAGCCGTCCACCATCACCGGGGTTCCCTCCCCGGCCTCCTCCAGAAAAGCCTCTCCCACCCCCACCACGGCGGGGATGCCCCGGGCCCGGGCCAGGATGGCCGTGTGGGAATAAAGGGAACCCCGGGCCGTCACAATCCCCAGAACTTTTTCCCGATCCAGGGACGCCGTCTCGCCGGGAGAAAGGTCCCGGGCGCAGATCACCCCGGGACCCTCCATCTCCCTTTTTTGGCAGCTGCTGCCCTGCAGGCAGGCCAGCAGCTGCCGGGAAATGTCCCGTATATCTGCGGCACGGGCCTTCAGACATTCGTCCGCCAGAGCGGCAAAACGATCCGCCAGCCCCTCCGCCGTCACAGCCACGGCATATTCCGCGTTTACACCCTCCCGCTCGATGACAAGCCTGATTGCGCCGTTGAATTCCCCGTCGTCCAGAAGCATTTTGTGAACTTCAAAAATCCGGGCAACCTCAGCACCGGCTTCCGCCAGCGTCCTGACCCGGCTCTCCTCCAACTGCTCCCGTACCGCCTCCCGGGCCGCCTCCAGCCGGGCTTTCTCCCCCGGGAGGTCTCCCCGGTAAACCTTCTCCGGGACATACTCTTCTTTTCCATATACGGCTATATTTCCTTCCGCGACAGCGTCATACACGCCTATGCCGACATACTTTTTCATCCTTACCTCTTTCCCGGCCGATGCGGCGCATCGGATCCCTTTCGGCTAAATACGGCAAATGATTCGCTAGGACAACTGCGTAAGCAGCGCCTCGATCTCTTCCCTCCTGGCCAGACCGTCGGAGAAGGCAGTGGCTCCTCCCGCCGCCGTCCCCAGTTTCAGGGCGTAGCTGTAATCCCCCGGTGCAGAACCTGTGAGAATACCTGCCAGAAAACCCGCTACCATGGAGTCCCCGGCTCCCACGGAATTCCTCACCTGGCCCCGGCAGGCCCCGCAGCGGTGGACCCGTCCTGCTTCGTCCAGGAGCACCGCACCGTCTCCGGCCATGGACACCAGCACGTTCACTGCTCCCATCTCCTTCAGTTTCCCGGCATAGGCCAGAATCTGGTCAACGCCTGACAGGGACAGGCCAAACAAATCTTCCAGTTCCTGATGATTGGGTTTAATCAGAAACGGCTTGTACGCCAGTGTTTTTAAAAGCAGTTCCCCGGTGGCGTCCACCACCGCCCGGATCTTTTTCCCGGAAAGACGCTCCAGTATCCTGCCGTAAACATCTTTTGGCAGGCCGCCGGGAATGCTGCCGGCCAGTACCAGTACATCACCGTCCTTCAAGGCCTCCAGCTTCTCATGGAGCCTGGCCAGATCCCTCTCGTCCACCTCCGGCCCCCGGCCGTTTAAATCCGTCTCCAGGCCAGACTTGATCTTCACATTAATCCGGGTGCATCCCTGCTTCAGATGCACAAAGTCTGTCTCGATTCCGCTTCCGGCCAGCCCCTCCTCCAGGGCCTTCCCCGTAAAACCGGCCACAAAACCCAAAGCCCTGGAGGGGATCCCAAATTCTCTCAGTACCAGGGACACATTGATTCCCTTCCCGCCGCAGTGGATTTCCTCGGATTGCAGCCGGTTCACGCTGCCCGGCCGCATCTCCTCCACATGCGCCACATAGTCTATGGCGGGATTCAAAGTCACAGTATAGATCATGGTCCGTCACGCCTCCCCTGTAAATTTGTATAATATCGCAGTTACATCCTTTGTAAAAAAGTGCCGCACAAAAAGGATTTGGCTCATTATAGCATAAGTAACCTGGCTTTGCCATCTTCTTTTCCGCTGCCATAAGCAAAAAACACCCCGGCGGACAGATTATCCCCAGGGTGTTTCTCTTGGCCCAATGCCTGATTATTCTGTTTTCATCAGCCCCAGAAGCTGTACTTGCCGGCTGTTGCCGCAAGCAGATTGCCCTCCGGTCCGTACTGGCTGGAAATGCTCTCCGCACCTGCTCTAGCATTGTCAGAAACCCGCCCTGCCACAAAGGACAATTTGGATGTAAAATCACTGGAGGAGCCCAGCACTTTCTCCAGGGTGTCTATATCAGCCGCCTTCAGCTTTTCGGAATCCACGGTTATTTTCCCGTCCTTGGATACGTTGAAGCCAATGCTTGCCAGAGACTCGCTGTTTCCTCCCGCTGCCTCTTTCAGCATCTGGCAATAATAGCCGTTGAGAGGGCCGGGGGCGGACTGCAGGATTTTCAGGGCGTTGTTGTATTCCTGGGCCAGAGCCTGGGCCTCCTTGCAGAGTTCCTCGGTGCTCTTGCTCTCCCTGGCCTTGGCGAAAAGAGAGTCCTCCCCTTTGGCGGCCAGATTGTCAGCCCTCTTTTGCAGCTGCCCCGCATTTCTCTCCAGTTTCTCATATGCGCTCTTCTGCCCGCTGTCCACGGCGCTGCCCTTGCCCTTGTTCAATACTTTTTCCAGACTGTTGTTGGAAGCCGTGCTGTTGAGATGATTCAGAAGCGAGCCGCTGTTGATGGGCAGACCTGTCTGTCTTGCTTTTTCATTTAACATCTGTGTGGTAATCCTCATGGTTTCTCCTTTCCGCACTACAAAAGTCAGGCGTCGCCGGACTTGTGCCATGCCGGGATATTGCGCCGTGCGGCGCCTGGACTTATACGATTTTCCCGGCAGCTCATGGGTTCTTGCGGGTTCCCCGATGCCGTGTGGGAATTGCCCCGCAATCACATATTATATCGGGAAAAACAGACTGCGCTTGACACCGGCTGCACCAACCGCCCATGAAAATGCACCAAACTCCCATTATAATTCGTCAAAACAGATCTGATGATCCTTCAGGGACTTAACCGCCCTGTCCGTAACCCTGTCCTCCGGGCAGATTTCCCCGCACAGAAGCGGGGCGTCCCATCGGCAGCGCCTGGCGTTCTCCGCCGCCTTTTTATCGCTGGAATTGGCATAGCAGTACCTGCAGCCATTCAGGCAGGTATCGTAGGCTCCCACATCCACACTTTCCAGGCAGCCGCACTCCTTCCGCTGGTTTTTGTCCTTCTCGCCCGCCAGACGACATCCTGTGAGCCTTTCGATCCGTTCCCGGTCAATGCAGCTTCCATGCCGGATTCCCAGCGTCTCAAGGTCCGTCTGCTCCGCGCAGCTCTCAATCCGTAGGCGGCGGCCCGCCGCAATCCGGGCCATCTCTCCCGCCAGTCGCATCATATCGCCCTCCCCAGTATCCCGGATGGAATGTGCCGCCGCGTTTTTCCGGATTTTGGCATACAGATCCACAAAGCTGATCACCACCTGCTCCGTATAGCCTGCCAGCCTGTCCGCAATCTCTTCAAAGGCTTTCAAATGATATGAAACCGTATACTTTTCATTTACAAAAATGGGATCATACCGCCATATAACCCGCTCTTTACCGATCTTTTCTGACAGTTCCCGAAAGGCAGGAATCAGCTTTTCCCTTTTGTCCGGGAGATTCGGCTCGATATCCCGGCCGTATCCCGTGAGGGTAAACTGAAAATAATAAGTATAGTCCCTCAGTTCCTTCAGACGCGGCAGAAGGCCCGCCGGATTCTTGGTCCAGAACACAATACAATCCACCGCCTGGGGCGCCAGGTCGATCCTGCTGACCTGGCGGGGATTCATGGGATTGCGCACACAGCAATATCCCTCCCGGATCCTGCCCATAAACCAGTCCGCATAATAGTTTGGTATGTCCGTCCTCCTGCTTGCGCTCAGAATCATCCCCTGCCTCCTTCTTTTTGCTTTCTTTCCGCTCTGCCTTCTTTCCCCCACCGGGCCTTGTGCCAAATACCCTTCTAATGCCCTTTTTGTGCCTGCATTCGGCCTGGCTTCAACGGCCCGGTGCAGGCATATTGTATCATCTTTCAATATTATCTGCACCTTTTTTCATAAATATGGCGTCCCTTTACTCCGAAAGTTCCCGAAACAGATTCCCTGCCCCCAGGGCGATCCCCAGAGACACCGCCCCCCCAAGCAGAATCACCATGAACTCCTGCCCCTGACAGATTTCAAACAGAACTCCATACAGGGCATTGCCCAGGGGCTGGGCGCACATGGACACGGTGAGCACCAGGGCGATCACCTTTCCTACCAACTCCAAGGGCGTCTGTGCCTGGATGAAGGACATGACCTGCACCGAAAACACCGTGGCAAATACCATGGCCAGAAAGCAGCATACCGTTATGACCGTGTAAACCGCCATAGCGGATGAAATAAAGTATCCCCCGATCCCCACAGGGAACATGCACCCGGCCCCGGCTATCAGAAGTTTTCCCGCTTTCCCGATGGCCAGCTTCCTGGCAAAAATACCTGCGAACACGCCTCCCGCCAGCCCTCCCGCTGCCAGCGCCCCCTGGGCAAATCCATACAGGGCCTCATCCAGCCCCAGTACCTCCGTAATCATATAGGGCAGGCCTACAATAATCATGGAGGACAGAAACAGGTTAATTCCGCAGAGTACCAGAACCAGCTTCCAAACCAAGGGTTGCTCTCTTCGGATAAAGTGAACGCTTCCTGAAAAATCCTCTTTCACCATCCTCCATATGCCTCCGCCAAAGTCCTGTTTCGGAGAGGGAATCCTGATAAAAAGTTCCATCACCGCTGAAAAAAAGAAGCAGGCCACGCAGATCCACAGCACGGGCTTAAGTCCCCAGGCACTGTACAAAACGCCCCCCAAAGCAGGACCCAGCAGGGAAGCAATGGAACTGATGGAACCTATAATGGAATTGGCTTCCATAAAACGGTCCTGGCTTACCAGCGCAGGAATGCTGGCCTGTACGGAAGGCTGATACGCACCTGCGATGCCGTACAGAAGCATCATGGTGACCGTCATCAAAAGAACCAGGTTCACCCCGCCCATCAGAAGAGAAAAGACCGTGATCACCGCCGCCGTAAAAAAATCCAGCGCCACCATGATATTCCGCTTATTTACCCTGTCCGCCACAATACCGCCCACCGGGGACAGCAGAATGGCGGGAATGAACGCACAGGCCGTCACCGCCCCGTACAGTGCGGAGGAACCCGTCTGATTCAGCAGGTAAAGAGGCAGCGCAAACCGCACTGTAGCATTGCCAAACAGGGAGATAATCTGCCCTGTGACCACCAGCAAAAAATCCTTTGAAAACAATTTCCGTTCCATTTCTCAGACCTCCTTTCATACCGCATGACGGTATGTATAATGTTTTAAAAGAATCTGCCCGTTTTCAGGGCAGATTTTGTAACCTCTGTGTTGTTTTCCCCGTCGCCGGCTCCGTCCGGGATTCCTTGAAATTCGGTTCACCGTTTTTTCAGATAAATGGACGCCAGTTCCTGTAGTCTCTGTGCCATCTCATCGTCCACAATGTCAAGACCAAAGCCTTTCATCATCTGGCGGAACAACATGAATTTCCGAAAAGCCCCCTCGGCGGAATCCCCAAAAATCATGGGATTCATCCAAATATTGGCCGCCATAATGATCAGTTCCGCCAACTCTTTCGGATACTCTGTCTGAATGGAGCCGTCCGCGATCCCCTGTTCGATAATGGGCTGAATATAGTCGGGGGCCGCCACCATCATAGTCTCACTGAAAATACTGTAGAGCAGCCTGGGATTGTTGCCCAGATTGGGGGCGGTGGAAAACATATCCTCCTGAACCGGTCTGAAAATGGATTCCCGAAATATGGCCCTTAGCTTTTCCTTTCCGTTTAAGTCCGGGGTATCGCGTATCACCGCCAGCATCCGATTGGACTCCTCCGTCATTCTGTCCGTAACAGCGATCAAAATATCCTCCTTGGACCTGAAGTGATGATAGATGGCCCCCTTGCTGAGTCCTCCCAGATTGTCTATAATATCCTGGATCGAAGTATATTCATAGCCCTTTTCCAGAAACAGACGACCGGCCACGTCCAAGATCAGACTGACCGTCTCCTCCGGGTGTTTGTTCCTTGCCATTATGTGTCCCCCCTTACATACCGCCGGTATGTTTACGTTATCATACCTTTGGTATGTTTGTCAAGCCCTTTTCTATCTTTCTTTTTTCGGCCTTCTTTTTTCGGATAAGCCTATTCGATGAACCTGCATGGGTTATTTTCTCCAAAAAGCAGAACAGTCCGCCTTGTCCTGTCGGTTATATTCAATGATCCGTTCCAGCAGGGCATAATCCACCGGCTCCTCCCAGCGGATGCGGAACAGATTGGTGCCCTGGCTGTATCCGGAAGCCTGGATTTCCCGGGAAAATTTCCGAATTGCCGCAGGCTCCGGCGCCACGGAGAAATGCTGCTTCGCGGCGCTGAAACCGATTATAAACGTGCCATGATCCGTAAAAACGGGCTGGTTCCACGCAATTTTAGGCTCCAAACCGGGAAACCTGGTTTTTGTCCATTCCAAAACTTCCCGCATTCGAACGCGATGAGTCTCGTTTTCAATCCTGGAGAGATACTTTTCAAAAACTTCCGCTGCTTTTATTTTGTCATGCATATCTTATCCCTGTCTGCTCTTCGGCGCAATCCTGAATTAGTAGTTACTATTTCATTTTTCCCTTTGATATGACGAATTAACCTTCATTACCCGCAGACTTTTCCTCAAAGCTGATGTACTTACGTCCGAGGGCGCTCTGTATGTACGGCTGCTATTCAATTTTTGCCGGCTACAATTCTACAAACTGGAAGTATACTTCTTTCGCCTTTTCTTCAATATCAATTTTAAAAGCCATCGGGCAATTCCACCACATATCGAAATCAGAAAGCCCTCTTTTATCAGCGTGTTGCCAATCTCTGTGTTAATGGCATATTGTATTTGTAACTCCAATGGCGGGTCTTGATAAGGGATGCCTGCCTTAATTACGCAATAATATATACCTGTGGACAAAATAATAATTCCAGCTAATATAACTGCACTAGATGCCAAGCGAAGAGATAATTCGCTTTTTGTTTCCCTCGTAGAATCCATAAGTTCCACAACCTCTCATTTTTGTACTGTTTAATTTTCCGATAAACCGAAATTCGTCAACAAAAAATATGTTCTTTGTGGAATTGAATAAAATCCTCTTTATTAAAAGATGGTAGATACCCGTATTCGTCTACAATTAACTTAAGGATCGCAGCAGCTCTTGCCTGGGTATTGATACTTTTTGTGGGATTAAATTCAATATCTGTAAAATAATTGTAACACAAAACAGTGTTGATATCATCTGTTGTAAACGATTGTTTTATAGCGGCAATGTAGATAAAATCATAGAATACCGTTTGAGGAATTAAAGGAAAATCTTCATTTTGGTAACGAAACGTTTTTAGGCTTCCTGATTTTTGCAACCTCTCATCGCGTTTGGCTTCTTTCGGCGACACATCAAGCAAATCAAGATAAGGCCCTCCATTCTCAAAAACTTTAGCACTCTGAAAAATATTCTCAAGAGTATAGCTATTTATCTTGAGATTGAACGCACTTAATCTAATTCCAATGGCTTCCGTGCTCCTGCTGCTGATTTCCAATGGCCTGGCACTTGCGTCTGTTTTTATAATGGCATCGTGCAGACTTTTTATGGATTTTTGTTTTTGAGAAACTGCAAAACCAGAATACCATTCAAACGAATACATTTCACTGATAACTTTTCTTTGATTAACAAAGAATGCAGGTCGTTTCGCCATTGTCCCTCCTGAATAAAATATGGTTTATTCTTCTAATGAACTGATTATTTCCTGTATTTCCAATACAGCATCTTCCACCCGCAGTTCTACTTCTTCGCTCCAAAAGTGACTTCCACCAGACAACTCGTCAATTAAGTTGAATACAGATACTGCATCAGCAACGGGTATAAAACCGGTCGATTTCCATTCGGATAAATGCTTATTAAGATAGTTTGTAATATCTGTATAGATTTTCTCGTTGAATGAATTACGACAGCGTAATTCTACCAATAATCCACTTTCTCCTACAACCATATCAGAAAAACTCATTTCAATACACCTCCAACTCCCGCTTTTCCGCTCTGTTTAGATTATTCTTGATAAAACATTTCCTATAAATTTTTCCCTTCGGCCAGGCTCTCCATCCTCTGTGTCTATAAAGTCATAAAAGTTACTTTGTTTTCCGCATTTTGAAGTTCTCCCTCCATATTCCGATTTGCCGATGGCTTTATTATAACACTTCGTTCCCCAAAATGACATAAATTTCTTTGCACTTGATAAAACAAAATTGGATAGATGTTTCTTTGGTTCGGAACCGTGTGGTGCTGGCGGTCTATCTCTTGTTTTCGGTTGCTTGCTTCTTATCCGTACATGTTCCGAAGGCGTCCCATTATCCCAAAGATTTGAGATTCCTGCGGTATTCCCCCATTTCTTCCTCGCTGACAGTATCCATGACGCGCTGCAGTTCACTGACCGCAAAATCCTTCTCCTTCGGCAGATCCGCGGCGGTCGGATAAAAGTTTGAAACGGAATTGGCAAAAAGATGCGTCCGTATCTGCAGATTCCTGATAAACACCTGCAGTTCCCGCAGGCGCTCCTTCTCCCCGGCAGAGATAAACTTCCCTTCCTGCTCCAAACGGTACAATTCCGTATCCGGGAACAGCGTGAGGGAATCTACGGAAATAAAATACGGATTTAAGCGGCTGAACAGCTTTGCGCTGTTCACCGCATTCCGGTATCCTTTACCCTTCCCCGCAAGGCCGGTCATATAGACAAAATAGTATTCAATCCCCGCCTCATCCAGCTTCCGACATTGCTCCAATATCTCAGCCGCCGTATATCCTTTGCCTGCCAGGGCCAGGGTATCGTCATCTCCGCTCTCCGTCCCGATGGTCAGTCCGTTGATTCCCATAGCCCGAAGTTTCTTAAGCTGCCACACTTCTTTGTCCCTTATATCCCGGATACTCGCAAACATTGCCATGGTCTGGCATTTGATCAGATAGTCCCGCACCGTGAGCGCACGAAGTTTCAGATTCTCATAACTCATGGCAAACGGATTGGCCCCCGTCCAGAAAATGCGCCGCGCATAGGGCTGGTAACTTTTGATTTCCTCCAGATCTTCCTCAAACTCCTTCATTGGAGACATGCGGAAACACTCTTCTTTGTACAGGCTGCAAAAACGGCATTTTTTATAGGTGCAGCCGGAAGTTGCCTGTATGATGACGGAATGCGCCTCATAAGGCGGTCTCCATGTCCTTCCAGTAAAATGCATCCCCTATCACCTCCCGTACTCCTATAGATGGGGAAGATTCCTGCGGTATTCCCGCAGGTCATCTTCTTTCACGGTTCCAATGATTCTGTCAAACGATGCAATAAGGGTTTCCTTATCTTTCGGTAAAACACCGTGAAGCTGAAAGGCATTGGAAGCGCCCAGCGCGGCAAATTCCGTGGGGATTTCCAGTCCTTGTACCAATGCCCGGACTTCTCTGTATTTTTCCAACTCACCTTCCTCTTTCCAGTTCCCCTGCCGGATTTCCTCGTAAAGTATTGCATTCGGATAGACGGTCAGCATATTAGCGCCGACCAAAATCGGATGAAGTTCATTGCATACAGCGGCGGTGGCCCTCGCCCCGTCTTCCCCATGCCCTGCGCCGGATATGCCTGTCAGATAGAAAAAGCTGTAACGGATGCCCGCTTTATCCAGCCTCCCGCACTGCTCCAGAATGTCTGCCGCCAGATACCCTTTATCCATAAACTGCAGCGCCGCGTCATCCGCTGTCTCGATGCCGATTGTCAGCCCATCATAGCCTGCCCCACGCAGGGACGCCAGTTCCCGATCCGATTTCAGAGCGACATCCGTCACTCTGGCAAAACTGCCGATGGTTTCCGTCTCCGGAAAATATTTGTGTACTAATCCGGCTATCTCCATCAGTTTTTCATATGTCAGCACAAACGGATTGGCCCCGGTCAGAAATGTCCTGCACATCTTTCTGCCCGTAAAACGGCGGTACATCTTCTGCGCCTCTTTCAAATCCGCTTCTACATCTTCCATCGGTGACATCCTGAATTGGAAGGGCAAATCTGCATAAAGCGTACAGAATTTACATCTGTGGTGCGTACAGCCTGCGGTAACTTCCAATAGCAGAGAAGATGCCTCATAGGGCGGTCTCCATATTGTTCCTGTATAATGCATAGTCATTCCTCCTGGTTTCTTTAACTTAGCGGATATCTGCTTTTGCACTAAAGTACCTCTAATAATCCTTGATTTCAAGTACTGTCTTTTTTTGTTGGTAGTTCACTTTTTCATACGATTTATGAAAAAGAACCTTATCTTGATTTTTTCCCACTGCGAGGATATACTCATGGAGAAAGAGGTGGATAAAATGGCTGAGAATAAATTCAACAACGAGGAAACCCTTGCGCGCTGCGTCCCCATGGGCAGGCTCCAGTCCGTGATCGGGGGTAAATGGAAAATCCTGATCTTATGGTATGTGTCCTTTTACAAAGTCCAGCGTTTTGGGGAACTGATGCGCCGCCTTGACGGAATCACGCAGTCCTCGCTGACAAAACAGCTCCGGGAATTGGAAAGTGACGGTTTCCTCCACCGGGAAATTTACAGGGAAATCCCGCCCAAGGTGGAATATTCTCTCACCCAGTTCGGGGAAAGTTTCATCCCCGTCCTGCAGACCATGGTAGCATGGAGCGAAGCATACCTCTGCCCGGATTATCGGAATCCATATGATAAATAATAGAACTTAACGCAGACTCTTAATTTACAGAGAAAAGATCGGAGGGGCAGGATACCCGCCCCTCCACATTGACGCAAATCAATTCAATTTCTTTATTTCCCGTTTAAAGCAGGATGCCATACTAACCGTAAAACCACATAGCCCGGTACACAAAAACATAGCTGCCATGCCGCTTCCCGCGCCATTTCCCACTATTGTTCCCAATATCCCGGCAATTCTGTTCCCAGAAGCCATAAACGGTTCAAAAATGTAATCTGCCAAATAGCCGCCCAGAATAATGCCAAATGGGATTGTGCTGTACTGAATGGCATTCCTGACTGCGAATACCCTCCCCTGCATGGCTGCAGGAACCTTACGGTACAGTATGGTATTCTGATTCGCCTGTATAAAGGGAATAGGCAGACTGGCCGCAACCGCAGCCGCTGACCACCAGAATACATTTCGGCCGGCGGCCATCATCAGATCGCCGAACAGAAATGACAGTGCTGCCGAAACATAAATTGCCGCTGCCTTATGGCGGCTCTCCTTTTTCACGGAAACAATGATACCTCCTACAATCCCTCCGGCCCCCATACAGGCATTTACAATTCCCAGCGCCATGCTGTCCCCGTCGCTTCTCGACAGGATCATGGGAGAGAGAATATTTTCATAGGTCAGCCTTGAAAAAAAGTTAATCAACGCCATTGTCAGCATCATATATAAAATGCCTTTTTCGCTTTTCAAAAAGGCAAAGCCCTCCGCTATCCCCGCAAAAGGAGAAGGATATGTTTTTTCCCGCGCCTGTTCCGGAATGGAGATAAAGAGCAGCAACACGCAGAAAGCAAATGTAAAACTCGCCAGATCAATCAACAAGATAAGCGGAAGTCCGCCAGCCGCATACAGAAACGCCGCCAGCATGGGACTGAATACCACGATCAGGTTATTGGAAAAAGAGTTCATCCCGCTCACATTTGAAATCTTCTCCTTCGGCACGAGACACCCCGTAGCCACTGCGGACGCAGGCTGCTGAAAAGCGTTCGTTATGCCGATTACCGCATTTATAATATAAATATTCCAGACCGCCAGATGCCCCCCAAGCCAAAAAGCCATTACAGCCAGTGAGCCAAGCGCCGCAATGCTGTCCGAAACCAGCATGATTGTTTTCTTACTATGCCGGTCTATGAAACTGCCCACAAACAGGCTTAAAATGACATAGGGCACATAATTGCAGAAGGACATCATTGATACAGACATTGCCGATTGGCTCCGCCCATATGCCCATAAAACCAGCGCAAACCCGGTCATGGAACTGCCAAGCCCGGAAACGCTTTGGCTCAGCCATAAAATAATATATTTTTTTAATGTTTTTTCTTCCATTGAATTTTCTCCATTCTATTCATAATTTCAGCGAATAAAAAGTACAAAATCCAATGTGGACGATGGTCTTACCTCTGCACAAATTTCGTCCATGCACCAGACTTTGTACAGAGTTCTTTGCTTAAATCAATTATTAAATGGCAAAGCATTTTTCCACCTCCCCGATTTGTCTTTCACGCAAAATAGTATAGCATGGTAGGGCTCTTATGTCAATTTGACGGCAAGTCGCCGCCTTCCGCAGTACCCGTAATTACATTTGCTTCACAGTCTAATCCCAAATCAATCGACCTGCAGTGACATCTTCTCCATAATATCTACTTCTTCTGCTTCTTCATCTTTTTTAGAAAATCATTCGAAAACGGCAGATATGGCTCCAGCGCTTTTAAGTATTTTTCGGAAAACAATTGTTGATTCACAGCTGCTGTCATGAGGGAGATTTCCACGCAGTATTTCAATACAAATCCTTTTAGTAACGAATTGATTGGATTAAATTCCCGAATCACATTCCATGTAAACCAAAGCAGACGGTTGGTGCATTGTTCTAACTTCTGCTGTTTTTCTGCTTCTGTCATCAGCGTGCGGCTTCCAGACTTTCGATCCTCATCTATATCCTGAAGATCGTCTACTAACTGTAGTATAAACCCGAATTTCAAATAGAAATTTTCCTCATATTCTGTCCATTTTGTGGTTGCAAAAAGATAATCCGCCAATACGGAAGTGCTTCCTTTCCACATTGAAATCTCCAGGATTTGTTCTTCTGCTATATCTGTTTTCTGTTGTCTGATACTGTTATTCTGTGCTTCCAGCAATTCCAGCAGCGTTCCCGCGATTTTCTTTTTTGCGGAGCCTTCATATGACTCCAAAATCATATCCAGAAGACGACAGGTTTTCTCTTCCAATGCATTTTGGGGTGCTGCGGATTCTCCTTTTAACTTCAAGGCTATCATCCGATTATATTGTTCTTTGTCCTGTATTGATATCTGGTGATCGTCAATATAATTGTCGGTATAAGGATAGAGAAGACTGTATGCCAGAATCGGGTCCCCCGCATGCTGTTCCTCTCCCTGCAGATCTACGATCATGGCATAGATAAAGTAATTTCGCAAAGTCTGCCAAATCTGCGCCGGGGTCAGTGTATCATCAAAAGATCTAACCCTGTGTACAAAATGCTTTGTCTCACATTTAAATGCGTTAAGTAATACAGGGCTCATCCATTCGGAAAGATTAAGAATCTTTTCTCTTTCCAAAAACTCTGTGAACTCTTGTTCAATTTCCTGCTCCCACTCATTCTGAAGCTCTCTGTCTTTTGGTTTCTGACGCAATTTCTTTTGGACTCTCTTGGAGAATTCCTGTACAAATGCCTCATTTTCTTTTTTTTGCCAGGGTTCATTGACAGGAAAAAGATGGGCGTTTTTCATCAGGAAATCCGGAAAACTATCCGGCTGCTTTTCCCATGTTGCTCTGATTTCTCTTCCAAAATTTTTTTCAGTATCCTCCATAAATCCCCCAGGCTTGCATTCCGCACTTCTCTCTGCCTTTTCCGCTGTGTCTCCTGCCATCGGGTAGACATGACCTCTCATCTTTCCGTTCCTCCAATTTTATTTATACGGCAGCTCCTCTGTCACTCGGAACCGCCCCTATTACGGCTGGTGACCAGAAGGATATCGTTCAGTCTCCGAATAATATATGTATTTACCGGAATCCTTTTATCCAGAAATTGCATACCTCTTTCCCCTGTGAAATCCACACAATACAGCAAACAATAGAATACAAACGCTCTGATCTTTCGATATCCTTATTATAGTCCTTTATTCCCCAAAATGAAATATATTTTTTCGCGCTTAATCCATTTTCACATTGTTGACTGCTCTGACTGGGATTGCTCTTATCTCATCAGAAAATCTAAAACCCGTTCATTAAAATCTTTTGCTTCTTCATACGCTGCATGACCAAGACCATTATAAATAAACAACTCGCTATGACTAATTTTTTCGGCTATTGCAGCCGCCGCAGTTGTTCCAACAATTTTATCGCAGTCCCCGCCAATCACTAATGTAGGACATACTATTTTGTTCAATTCCGTATAAGCATTGTGGCTGATACAAGAAGCTGCCTGTATGAGAAAACGCTTAAAACTTTTGGGCTTTCCTATTCTTCCAATGAACGGATAAATTGGCCGATACTTTTTTAAGTATCTCTCTGAATATGATTTTTCTGCTGTATCTATTATTAAATCCTTATAGTTTCCTTGCATTGCCATCTCAGTCCAAACGCCAACTACGCTTTTTATTATTTCATTGGGTTTTGCACTTGTTACCGCCAAGATGAGTCTGCTGACCAAATCGGGATAATCAATTGCAAGATATTGTGCTATCATACCACCTTGAGATATGCCTAAAACATCTGCTTTTGCAATACCAAGGACGGCCATGGCTTCTGCATGATCTTTTGCCATTTCCCTTGTAGAATATCCCTCTTGCAAATGATTTTTCCGACTGAAAACATATACGGTAAATTCTTTGGCATATATCCTATACATCATCGAAAAAAGAAGAGCCATTCCTCTTACCGTAGACAGTCCGTCTCCCAATCCGGGCAGCATAATGAGATTTCTATTTCCATATCCAAAAGATATGTAATCCATTTCAGAATTTCCAACACGAACGCTTCCATTATGGGCATGATAAAACATATTAGCCTCCTTTATTTTATGATTCCAGCCTTTAGGATTTCTATATACTCTGACAAATTTTTTACATATTCTTTTTCTAACATTTCAAAATCTAGATAAGCCTGTTTTTGTATTCTTGTCAAGAAATCATCATTAAAACCTTTGAGTAACCACTTTATTAGATCAATCGTTTTTTGCCTTTCCCACCGAAACTGAGTTGTATCAATATCCTGTAAAAACCAAAAAAATATATCCTGTTCTCTATTGCCATATTTTAATACGGTTTTTCTGTAAATATCGGTATCGCTTTTAGTGAACGCCCTGACAATCATTTTGGCCTTTTGGGGATACAAAATATACCATGAAAACTCCAAAACAGAGTATTCTATTATCCGTTGAAATAAATCCGGGGAAAGGGTATTTATTTTTTCTTCTAAGCCGGAAATAAGTTCCGCTGTAATAGTATCAAGAACAAAAAAATAAAAATCCTCTTTTGTCGGAAAATATTTGAACAGACTTCCTTTACTGATCCCAGCCTTTTTGACAATTCGGTTTGTAGAACTGTTTTCATAACCATAATCGGCAAACTCGGATATTCCTGCCGCAAAAATATTTTGCCGTTTTTCAGTACGCAGTCCAAAAAATAAGGGTGTTGGCATTATAATCTCCCTCAAAATGACCATATGGTCACTCTTTGCATTTAATATAAGTGACCACATGGTCACTTATATCAGCATATCCGATTTAAACTCATTTGTCAAGTAAATTTCAGTCTACTGCCAAACATATTCCATGAAACAATATTATTATCTTGAAATTCAGCCGCCACCTTCCCGGTATCTTTCAGCCATGAAAGATAAGAACGCACCGTACTTCCCACTAATGTATACTGCTCAAAATTCATGGAAAGCCCCTATCCTTTGAACACTTCCTGCAAAATACGCTCAAAGCAGATCGGCTCCCCGCAGGCAGATAAAATCCTCTCTGCGATGTTCTCCACATTTGGCTTCCTTCTGCCGTAACCTCATTGCATACAACATATAGTTTTAGTATCTTGAAAAATATTCAAATTCAAATGAAGCCTTATCTGTTTCAAAAGCAAAGAGAATGCAGCCCTTTTTACGAAATCGGTAAAACGCCCTGCAGGAGGCGCTTTCGTGAATTGTCCTTACCATATTCCCCTTCGTCGGCGCCTTTAGGGGCTGTTTTGCTGCTTCCAGCAGCCGTACCTCCAATTCCAGATTTCCCTGTATGACCCGAACTGTTTTGTTTTGAATCCGAACGACTCTGGCTCCCAGATAAGTGGCAATTCTATACTCTTTTCCACGCCATAAAACAGCGCCTATAATACCGGTAAAGTGAATGCCTGCCATAGGAATATCCGCCACTGACAGCATTAAAGCCCCGCCCTCAAAGCAACACTGCGTCCATATATACTCTTTGGGAAATGATCGCCCCCTGTCTCCTTCCCAATATCCCCTTGCATTCTGAAAAGAATATTCCTGCCCATTGATACACACATTCCCCGTGACCAAATGCCGCATGCTCCACACGCTGTGACGGCATTCCATAAATGGCACCAGCATAAACGGTCCCATAATATCATATTTTAATGGAAATAACCGCCCAAAATCTAAATTCCCCCTGATGGTCAGCTGAGGGTTGTGTATTGCCAGACAAATACCATTTTCACCAAATCGATTCTCCCCGATAAAAATATTCCCTTTTGTGCGCTTAAATAAATCTGCTGGGAACGTAACTGTCCATGCATCCTGATCCGTAATAACCTGAATAGAACAGGTGCGTTTGTTTCTTGCGTTATGAACGGCAGGTATTACCGCTAAAGTCTGGGTATCAGACTGGCACTTAAAATACCAGCCATAAAAGAAATTATTATACATATGCTTATCTCCACCAAACGCTGTCGTGCTCCGGAATCCGGCTCATAGTAAAAATAATGCTTATTATTCCAAAAATAAGCACTATTTATCCTTCATTTCACAATCTCCAATCCCTCATATGCTGTACCTTATATACTGTAAAATCACTTTTGAGAATTCCGTACTTCTAAGGCGCGACACAGGTATTTCCTTTCCATCCGCCATATATGCAGTGTTGTTTCGGTGATATGCTATTCTGCATCTACTTCTGCCACTTCTTTGTAAAATATCGGCAGGATAAACTGACTGTACTTATAACAAAACTTAAAGGCCTGCAAAACATGATCCCGCAAAACCCGATATACTGCACTGAAACAAAAGCAAAGGCTGTTCGGAAGCTCAGTTCAAGCAGCGTATTAAAAAGCGGATAGCCAATCTCCCCGGCCCCGCGTAGGAAGTTCGTCAATAAATAAAGGCTGACACATAAAGGGAATGTCAGGGAAATGATGTGCAGGTATTGCACCCCAATGCGGATAATCTCCTTTTCACTCCCCACCAACAGGTACATGAGCCATGGTGAGACAGTCCATAAAATAATCACCGCCACGGCTGTAATAGCTGCTGAAATTTTGAAGCTGTCCCTTAATCCCCTGCGGACCCTCTCATAATTTTCAGCCCCTGTATTTTGGGCTATGAAAACACTTAGTGCTGTACCCAGATTAACAGCCGGGATCGTCAATACCGATTCAATCTTGTAGGCTGATGTGTAAGCAGAAATCTCATTGACACCAAACCGGTTGACCGCCCCCTGGATAAAAAACATACTGACAGCGGAGGCGCCATTCTGGACTACTCCCGTTATGCCAAGCCGGAAGATTGGCCGCACATATTTAAAATTCGGCCGAAACAGCAGCGCCCCTTTGTCCTTCCGATCTAAATAGAAAACAACCAGCCCTGCGGCCACAATCTGTGATAGCACCGTTGCAAATGCCGCCCCTCTTATCCCCAGTCTTAAGGCTGCAACAAACACATAGTCAAGCACGATATTCATAAAGCAGGAAACGGACATATACTTTACCGGCATCTTGGAATCCCCTCCGGCTTTTATCACAGCAGAATAAAAATTGTATGCCGACAGGAATGGAATTCCCAATGCTGTAATCCTCAAATATTCTGTAGCATAGCCGATAGATTCTGCCGGCACATCCATTGCCGTAAATATTCCTCTGGCTGCCAAAAAGAAAATACAGGCCAGCCCGCCGCCAATCAGGAATACCAACATCTGGATGGAACCCATACAATTCTGTGCCTTTTCTATCTCTCCTGCGCCATAAACCTGTGCCAGCAAGATCAAAATGCCAGAGGAAATCCCTAAAATAATGCTGTTTATGATCAGCGCGGGTACATAAGAGTTCCCCACAGCGGCTAAAGCATTTTTGCCTAATATATGCCCTACAACCGCCGTATCAAAAACATTGTAAAGATTCTGCATGATATTTCCCGCAAACAGCGGGAGGAAAAATCTCAGTATGGCCTTAACGGGCTTTCCTGTTGTCATATCTATTTCCATAGTTCTTATATCCTCTTCACTGTCACAGGGCGCAGTGCCAAACCAAGGGAAACTGCCACCAGACAGGTAACAATGGCTTTCTGCAACCCATTATAAACTTGAAATTGTATGCATACAATGTTAGAATTGTGTTGCATACAATTTTGAGGAGGGTAACCATATGCCTGTCAATTCCTTTGAAGATTATCCCATGTCATGGAAGCCGCAGAAATCCAAGCTGGAAAAGCCTTACTATCTTTCCATAGCAGCCAGTCTTGAAGCGGATATCCTGTCCGGCAAACTGCCGGAAAATACGAAGTTGCCGCCCCAGCGGGAACTCGCCGACTTCCTCGACCTGAATTTAAGCACGGTCACAAGGGCGTATAAACTGTGCGAACTGAAAGGGCTCCTATATGCTGTCACCGGCAGGGGAACCTTTGTCTCCCCCGGCACTTCCACGCAGAATACCTTTCTTGAAAAAGATGAAGGGGTCATAGAAATGGGAATGATCAAGCCGTTTTATGAAAGCAACCAAGCCGTCCGAAACGCCGCACGGCTTGTCCTTGACCGGGAGGAGTCCATCCGGCTTTTTGAATACAGCAATCCTCTTGGAACAAAACGGCAGATAAACGCCGCCCGGAAATGGCTGCGCCGCATTGGAGTGGATGCGGGAGAAGAAAATGTCCTGCTCTCTGCCGGGGCGCAAAACGCCTTATCCGTCATCCTTATTTCTCTTTTCAGGGCCGGGGATAAAATAGTCGTAGACAATTTTACCTATACAAATTTTAAAGGACTTGCTAATTTCCTTCATATACAGTTGATTGCCGTCCCCGCAGACGGATATGGGATGTCCCCCGATGGGCTCCTGAACATTTGTAAGAATACGGAAATAAGAGGCATTTACCTCATGCCGACCTGCAGCAATCCCACAAGTATTTTTATGCCGCAATCCCGCAGGGAGGAGCTGACAGAGATTATCCGGCGTTTCCGCCTGCTTGTGATAGAGGATGACATATATTCCTTCCTGTCCGCTTATGGACAAAATGCTCCCGATGCAAAACCTCTTTTTTCGCTGGTGCCGGAGCAGACAGTCCACATCTGCAGCATTTCAAAATCACTTTGTGCAGGTCTGCGGGTAGCCTTTATTGCCTTTCCAGACCGATACCGTGAACTGCTTGTCTCCGGTATGCTTGGCATCAATCTGAAAACGGTTTCCCTTAACAGTGAGATCATTACAGAACTGATTGAGAGCGGAGAAGCGCAAAACATTGTAAAGCAGAAAATCCTTTCTGCCCGGAAAAGAAACCAGATATTCAGGTCTGTCTTCCCCTCATCCCATACAGATAAGATTGAGCATTTCTTCCACTGGCTGCCGCTCCCGGCGCATCTGACAAGCGAGGAATTGGAACTGCTGGCATTGCGGAAAGGGATTCATGTGCTTGGCTCCCACCGTTTTGCAATGCAGAACGAAAACAAATCATCTTACGTCAGGTTGTCTATTGCCTCACCCAATACGGAAGATGATTTGAAAAAAGGACTGCTGATATTAAAAAATATATTTCGGGAAAAACAGATGCATTTTTTCGTATGAATCTGCACTTCCAGGATATTGCTCATTTTACATCATAGTATCATCACGCAAAGTATCCACCAGGCCGGCTTTAAGTATCTTTTTTCCACCCAGATAATATGCCAATGCTACAAACCCAAAGACGGCTAAGACAAAGACCAGAATCGGCACTATCGGAGCCGCTTCGATAAATTCCATAGGATCCAGGTAGCTCGCCTTTATCATGAATGCCACAGCCCCTATTGTGAGCACCAATGTGACAAGCACCGGACGCCCTGCAATCACCAAAGCCTCAATGCAGAACATTTTGCGTATCCCTTCCGGTGTAAGCCCAACAGACATATACCGGGCGAATTCCCGCTTTCTTTGGCGCAGGAAACCCAAAGTATGGGAAAAAACATGAGCAATCCCGATCATTGCAAGCAGGACACAGAACGCACCTAATATCAGTTCATACCCCTCTATCATTTTATCATTGTCTTCTCTCTCCCGGATACGGTTCTCGCTATCCAATTCATATTCCGAACGGATTATCTGCCCTATTTTATCTTCCAATGCATTCAATGTTTCCCGTTCTGCCCTGTCGTTTGCCAATACCCGGACATAAGTATCCTGCCCGGCCCCACCTCCTATCTGTCCATTGATTTCCTTCCACAGAGACAGAGGGAGAAACTGTACCAGAGGATAGCCAGACTTTCCGTATTCTTCCCGTAGAAGCGGAGATTCCTGTGTACAGGCCAGCACCGGAATCTCTGCCATGTTTACAGATGCCATGTCCCCTTTTTCAGCAGTGCCATACAAAACAACTGTATCCATATCTTCTTTCACATAAGGAATGTATTCCGGATAACGGAAGTTACTGTTAACGCTGTCCCATAACCGATTTAAGATGATTGCCCCGTCAAAACGGGAGGCTATCCCGATCTGTCCGCAGAACTCACCAAAACTCTCATCGTCCAAAATAAAGATGGGGGCTTCTATCCGAAACAAAGCCTCATCAAAAAATACCAAATCTCCTGAAAGCCCTTCCAAACCTCCCAATGCCAACAATTCCAGGCTTTGTGCCTGCTGCGGCAATATGCATACTGCATCTGCCTTTTGATATACAACACTGCTTTCCACTTCCGGCAGTCCCCGAAGTTCCTCCGCCAGCGTAAAATCCTCTATTCGGGTATCTTTCACAGTCAGCATAACATCCCATGCATCCTGATATTTTTCAAAATAGGTATGATTTGTGCTGATACCGGAAAGTGTCCAAAAACACTGCATTGTCATAAAGCCCAGAAATGCCAGCGTCAATGACAGAGATGTGGTACGCAGAGCCTTTTTCTGGGCCTTTAACGCATTTCCGGCCAATTCCCCCTCCATTCCGAACAGCGCAGACAAAACAGGGGAATGTTTTTTCTTTTTCAGCTGCAATTCATCCGTACCCCGGATTGATTCAAGTGGAGTCAGCCTGCTCAGCTTTCGCGCCGGAAGCCATGCAGAAACAAGCACTGTAAGGATAGATAAGATAAGCACAAGAATCAGAATAACCGGATGACAGCTAAAGGACATCTGCCGTCCTCCCGCAAGATTTGCTGCAAAGGCACTCATCCCACAAACCGTGCAAAAACTGAAAACAATTCCTGACAAAATCCCCGCCATAATCGGTGCAACAGACAGAAAGAGGGCCTCCTGTACCAGACATGCCCGGATCTGTCCCGGCGTAGCCCCGATGCTTGAAAAAATGCCAAACTGATGGACCCTGCTGTTCATGGATACAGCAAATGAATTATGGATTACCAGTATCAAAGAAAAGCACACAATTACCACTACCGCCAAATACGCCGGCATCAGCAGCCTCGGCATATTGTCACCGGGAATACGGACAAAATACAGGGATAAAAGCTGATAATTATAGGAAACCGCATCTTCTGTCAGATCCAGAATATTTGCCAGGGCAGACATATCCTGATACACTGTCCTTTTATTATAAAAATACACATCTACTACCGTTCTTTTTTCCCCGGACAGTTCCTCATTGACTACCGCCTTTTCTACATTGGCAAAATGATTGATAACTGCCAGATTGTCCTCACTGATTTCTCCTGTAATACGGCCATGCCAACTACCATCCTCCAATTTTGTCCCCTCAATGTTGTCCAGCCAGAAATTATAAAACAGGCAGCAAAGAAAGGAGAGAAACAATGCGGCAATGAAAGATGCTGCCATAATGGAAATACCGGAAGCCCGGTTATTTTTTATATAATCAGTTGAATAGTTTTTCCACATACTGCTCACCCCCGCTTCTCATCGCTGATGATCTGCCCATCCTCTATGGTTACAATGCGGTCTGCCTCCAGCGCAATATTTTCATCATGAGTGATCAGCAGAATGGTCTGCTCCAGATTGCGGTTTGATAATATCAGCATATCCATGATCTCTCTTGAATTTTTCTGATCCAGATTTCCGGTGGGCTCGTCCGCCAGGAGAAGCGCCGGACGGTAGATCAGAGATCTGGCGATCGCCGCCCGCTGCTGCTGGCCTCCCGATAACTGGTTCGGGAGCGATTCCAACTTATCAGCGATTCCCAAAGAACCGACTACCTGTTCAAAATATTCCTGGTTTGGCTTTTTCTTATCCAGCAGCAGTGGCATGAGGATATTTTTCCGGATAGTAAGTGTCGGTATCAGATTATAAAACTGATAGACCAGTCCCACCTTCCTGCGTCTGAAAATAGCTGCCTCGGTTTGATTCAATGTAGAAATATCGGTTCCTTCAACAATGACCTTTCCCTCTGTAGGCTTATCCACAGAGCCAAGTATGTGCAGCAATGTAGATTTTCCAGATCCGGAAGCCCCTACGATTGCCACAAACTCCCCCTTTTCCACTGACAGATCTATCTTTTGCAAAGCCGCAACCCGGCTGTTTCCAGTGCCGTACACCTTTTTAATCCCTTCGCACCTTAAAATCTCCATGCTTTTATCTCCTCCTGTCCTGAATTGTACATTGCTTATAATCCGATCATAGAAATCACTTCGTATTTTCTATGATCTAAATTCTATTATAGCAAATTTAAGTGACAACTCAGTGACTGTAAAAACGGATTTCAAAACACGCCCCGGATTTTGTAAGGTTTCGCGCTGTAATGGTTCCATTCTGCTCCTCTATAATCGCCTTGGAAAGTGCCAGGCCAATCCCTATGCCGTCTCCTTCACTCTTCTGCCCACGATAAAACCGTTCAAAAAGGTGGGGGATATCCTCTTTCGCAAATCCGGCTCCTGTATCCCAAATCTTGATTTGTGTATAAAGCGGATTCTGTTCGTAGGAACAGTGGACAGTTCCTCCCGGCGGCGTATGCTCCATACAATCTTTCAGAACATTCATGATCGCCTCCATTGTCCACTCCAGATCCGCGCGAATCAGCATTTCGCCCAATTCCGGTATGTCGACAGAAACATCAGCCCTTAAAAGCATTTCCTGCAGATTGTCCGCAGCGAGCACCAGAACCGTAAAGATATCAACATCTTCCTGTTTCAGCGGCAAAGTCCCGGCATCAATGCGTGATAACAGCAGCAGCGCCTCTTCAAAATAAGTCATGCGGGAGAGCTGCCTGCGTATTTGTCCAAAATGCTTTGAAGATGGTTTTTCCTGCAGCATCTGCAGGGACAGAGAAATAGAAGTGATTGGTGTTTTGATCTGATGTGCGATATTATAAAGATTTTCGGCATAATTTTTTTTCGCTTTAACTGCCGCATCCCTTGTCTGCTGCAATTCCGTCACTATCTTATAGATTTCATCCTGCAATTTAGAAAAGTCACCTTCGTCCGTTTGAAAGAGGACATCGCTTTCTCCTGTGTGTACCTTTTCCAAATATTCTGTCAGCATTCTTATACACATGTTCTCCTTTTGCCGCCAAAGCAAACATGTAATAAAAAATAACAGCCCCCCTGCCAGAAAACCAACAGCCGAAAAAAATATACTGTACTTTTCGGCTGACTTCCAAAAGTCTGACGGTCTGTAGCCATATGACAAAATAATGTTTTCTGTCGGCAGGCTGGCCGGTTCATATTTATATTCTTTTAACGCCTCCAATATATTCTGCTCTGCCTCCGGCTGCTTTTCTATGACTTTCTGGCAAATTTCACCCAGCGCCTGCATATGTGCATGGTTGTAGTGATTTATCAAGAGCATCGCTGTGATCGAAACCGCAAGCAGACTTACAGAAAAGACAAAACCTGCAAGAATCACAATATTATTTCTTCTGATCATTCCAATTCCTCCATTCGATAGCCTACACTTCTGACCGTTTTCAGGCAGACCGGCTGATGCAGCTTTTCCCGTAGACGCTTCATGGTAACAGTGAGTGTGTTGTCATTCACATAGTTCCCGCTGCTGTCCCAGATCTCTTCCAATAATTTTGTCCTTGTGACTGTTTTTCCCTTGTTCCGCAAAAGATATAAAAGCAACTGATATTCTGACGGGCTCAGACTTATTTCCTCCACACCGTCACGGACCAGCATTTTTTTCATGTCAAGGGATATGGAACCGCAGGATAAGTATTGTTTTGAGGCATCCCCCGTCCTCCGCAGCAGGGCCTTGATACGTGAAAGCAAAACATCCAGTTCAAAAGGTTTTACCACATAATCATCCGCACCGTTCTCAAAGCCGGCAACAATATCACTGCAATCTCCACGAACCGTAAGAAAAATAACAGGCAGTTCCTTCCATTTTGAACGAATCCACTGTACAAGCAGATTTCCATTCCCATCCGGCATATTCCAATCCACCAAAACAATCGTTGGGCACATATGGAGCAATGCCTCTTTTGCGCCGGTAACTGTAGGAAAAACCGAAACCTTATAGCCACGCTGTCCAAGAAAATCTTTTACCGCCTGGGCTATAATTTCATCATCTTCCACATAATATAGATCGATCATTCTTCTTCCCTGCTTCCTAAATAGAACGCCACTGGTTTTTTCACTTCTATTATACCTTTTGTGTATCGGAAAAATAAGAATATTTTTAACTCCGTCAGCATGAATAGACGATTTGCTGCCTGCGTAAATGGCAGACCGCCGCATATGGTGGTAAACCATAGTGCGGCGGTTGTCTTTTGCAGAGTTCCTTCATTCTATAAATCAATCATTCCATTCCTAATCTGCACAATTTCATCTGCTTCATTTGCTAAATATTTACTATGTGTAACCACAATTACACATTTACCCAGCTCATGGGCCGTCCGCTTCAATAACTCAATAATCCCCTCTGCGGTCTGTTCATCCAGATTTCCAGTCGGCTCATCCGCCAATAAAACTTTTGCATTGCTTGCCAGTGCTCTTGCAATCGCTACCCGCTGCTGTTGCCCGCCGGACAGCTTCATTACATTTCTTTTCCATGCCTCCTGCGGAATATTCACTTTTGAAAGCAGTTCCTCCGGCTGATCTATCCCTCCCAATTTTACATTTTCCTCCGTAGTAAGATAATCAATCAAATTATATTCCTGAAAAACTAAGGATACATGATTCTTTCTGTGATAATTCAAGCCTTTCGTAAGGATATCTTCCCCTTCATATAGAACAGTCCCTCCTGTTGGACTGTCAAGCCCTGCCAACAAAGACAAAAGAGTTGTTTTTCCGGCTCCGCTGGCTCCAATGATGGTATAAAACTTTTTTTCTTCAAACCGAACAGAAATATTGTCTAAAACTTTCCTTTCCTTTTGGGATTTATATGCATATTCCACATTTTTTGCTTCTAATATCATTTCAGCTGTCCTCCTTAACTTATTTCCAGAGAAACCCTTTCCTCAGCGTTTCCCTTAATACCTGCACATATAAACTGTTTACAGAGCCTGCAGGATATCCCTGGGATTCCTTTTCATTATGGCAATACCCGATACACATACAGATATTGCAATCAGCAGGGCCATTCCCGCAGCATCCTGTATTAACATCCCGGAAGTAATTTCTGCCTGCACACCCACCACATTCTGCTCTGATTTTTCGTAAGAAAATGCCACTTTTCCCTCATCCAGTAAATCCTGTTCTTCCATACTCTGTATCTGTTGTTCTACCAGATAATCCGCCATCAGATCTGACACTTCCGGCGCCGCCAAAAAAGAAATCAACACAGCCACTGCTGCAATCATAAATGCTTCTGTCATGATCTGGGCTAAAATCTGAATTTTTGAAGTTCCCATTGACAGCATAATTCCAATTTCTCTATTCCGGCTTTTCATCCAAAACTGAAAAATAAGAAACAGGATAACCAGGCTTGCCCCTGAAATGACCCAGACTAAAACTCTGCTGTACTTCTCCATTTCATTAAAATTTGCGGACAGGGTATTCATATTTCCGTTATTGTCAATCAGGTCATACCTTTCCCACGCTATATCTACCCCCATTACACTTATCTTTACAGCTTCATATTCATCCACATCTGCAATCTTAAAATATGCCTTTTCATATAATGGGTCGCCTGCCTTTCCATCCACCTTTTCAGGGAAATCCAAATCCGTAAAAATAATATTTTCAGACCGGTAAGTATCCCCATACATATACGGAGCTATTGGTTGGTTTACCTGATAGATGCCGACAACTTCTGCTTCATAAACCATAGGATCCTCTTTATCCCGGCAGTTGCCAAAACTTATTCTGCTTCCAATTTCTAATTGGTTTTTATCTGCAAGCTCTGCTGAAATGACACAGACATCCTTTTCACCTTCTTTAATCATTCTGCCGTCCATGATAAAAGCATTTCCCGAAAGAAAATTGGAGTCCATGGACATATCTTTGTTCCCGACCAGCGACACGCCTCCAAGGTCGCTATACTGATCCACATCCTCGTCCTCAATGCGGATAAAACCAACTGGTCTTGCAGCCGTTGTAACTGTTGTAATATTGTAATCGGCAATTCCTTCTGTACCCGCTATTTTTTCGATATCCTCCACTAACAGGGTTTCAAAAGAATTATCCGTCCATGTTCTCCAGTTTTCTACTCCGTTTATTGTAATTTTTTCCTGATGGTATCCGCCCAGGCTGCCTTCCTTATGATCAAGCTGCCTTGATAACTCATCAATCCTCCGATGCCGGTCTGCCTCATTTTCTTCCAGCAGAAGCCCTGCCCCGACTGCCTGCCTTGTATTATCCTGCATCTGAACAGTTGCTTTTCCACTGCTCATTCCAGCCAACAGCAGCAGGCTGATGGTAAATACAGTTACAAACAGCAGGATGCTTTTTACAGGTTTTCTGATAACAGAACGCCATGCCAAACTAAAACCGCTCATTTACTATCCCTCCATTTTTGATAAAATGTCTTTTGGGTTTGCCCTTAAAATGGGCAGCAATGAAATACAGACAGCAATAACCGCTATACAGCCTCCTGCAAAGAACATTGCTGCAATATCCCCTGCCTGTAAGGAAACTGACAGGAGAACTGCCGTATTTTCTTTCATGAGCAGTTCCTTCATAATTCCTGCCATCCCACTTCCTATTACACAGGCGCCAAATACAGACAAACAAAAGACGGCTGCCGTTTCCATAAAAACCTGCATAAGAATATCCGTTTTCTTTTTTCCCATACTGATAAAAACAGCAATTTCCCTTTTTCTCGACCTCATCCACATACAGAGTAATATTGAAGTAATTGTCACCCCTGCAGCCAGCGTGAATACCAGCATAAGTTTCATCACACGGACTATCCTGTTCAGCGGCACCTCCAGCTGACGATATAATATATCAGCAGTGGTGATCTCCACTCTGCTACCCAAAAAATCTTTTAATTCCTGTACCAGAACATCTATCTGATCCGGTTTTTTGGTATATACCGCTATCTTACGGTAACCCGCATTATCGAATAGCCCCGTATAGGATTCATTGTCAATAAAAATCTGGTTTTCGATACGGTTTACCGCCGGCAGGGTATCCATCTGGTTTCTCTCACTTCCCGCAACAAAAACACCTATGATCTTTACATTGATCACACTCCCTGTTTCTGTCCCGACTTCCATCTCATCCCCTATTTCAAGGCCATTTGCATCCGCCAGCGCAAAATTTATCACAGCCCCTTTCCCAGAGCCCTCCGTAATCATATCCCCCTTCATCAGGCGGTATCTTAAGTCACTAAAGGCGCTGTCACGTTCCAGCTCATCATAAGACAGCAGCGTTACCTTCCAGTTATTTTCTTCCTCGGAATCACTGTTCGTAATGGGATTAAAATTAACGGGATAAACGGCACTGTCAGCCATGCGGTTGACGGATATCACTCCATCCATATCCCGGATTTCCCTGACCTCATTTTCCGTAATAAATCGGTCACTCCCCTTCACTTCCAGTACCGCCTTGGTCCCCATCTTTTCCTGCATAGTAATCCGGGAATCCTCTGTGGCATGCAGAATCATGTAAGAACCCAGGATCATGCTGTTTATGAACAGCAATACCAAAAGTAAAATAAATGTTTTAGACTTCTTCCGGCATAAATACCGAAAGGCAAGCTGATAGAATCTCAAAATGAATACCTCCTGTTGTTCAGGCTGTTCTATGGCATATGATAACTTTTGTAGCCGTTACATGATGTGTGTCCTCAAAACTTCCATAGATAATAACACTTGACTGTTTCTTAATGTCAGCTACAGATGCCTGCTCCAATTCTGCAGTCCCGGTAGAAGTATAGATAGTTGCAATCTGAACCACACAGCCCTCCTGATATGTCACCACTACATTTGTATCTTCACTTTCATACCCAGGTGCGGCAACTACGCCAGTTTTTCCGTCATCTTCTGTTGTGGCGGCACTTACTGTACAGCTGCCATCCGAAAATTCCACAACGCTCCCTGTGATAGCCGCTGATGCATACAGGCTGTCTGCATCTACTTTCTCATCTGTACCATTAGCCGTGGTATTGCTCTGGTTCTCCTGCGAAGCGTCCGCTCCGTTTGTTCCATTCCCATCCGGCAGGGAACTGTCTTTGTTTTCCTGGCTGCTATTGCCATCTGCATTATCTGCTTTAGGAGCAATGTCATCATTTTCATCTGAATGCATATCCTCGTCATCAAATATGCTGCTTTGATACTCTGTTGCAGGCATATTCCCACCCCCTGTCTTTTCATCTGCTCCAGTGCCACATCCTGTAAGAGCTGATATGCACAATCCAATTACTAAACCTTTCCACATTTTTTGATTTTTCATAATAAAAACTTCCTTTCTGTTTTTTTTCATTTTAACTGCAAAGTCCTAAAAAAATCTTGTAACCGGAATCGATTTAAACGTCACTTTTTATAGGATTTTTATAGAATTATCTGCTATACTGAATAGAAAAGAGGAACCCGCAAATGGAAAAATG
>OFFX01000081.1_pt1 | contig 75465 bp, 66 predicted proteins | sample 1521511 | NCBI WGS metagenome assembly OFFX01 (sample SAMEA3504125, study PRJEB24116) | mouse gut metagenome | biome: mouse gut; feature: mouse-associated habitat; material: faeces | place: Denmark | collected 2011
TATTATTGAATTTTCAAGGTGCATAGGTACTTATTCAAGTGCGAAGTTTGAGTTAATAAACCTAAGGGAATAACTGTTTTCATCGCTCCGGTATCAAACAGCATAATGATGTTATCCTTATTATTACTGATATTTGATACACTTAGTATATATGCCTTGCCTGTGTATTTTGCTACCATATTGAATTTAACCCCACCGAACTTAAATGTCTTAGTCTCCTATACCCCTTAGCGTAGTTTGTTTTTAATATGCCATTTAATGTTTCATTAAACTCCTGCTTTGTGGCAAATGCTATTACTTGCACGATATCGCTATAATTCTGGCTGTTATCTATTATAATACTATCGCAATCCAAATGCTCGCTCACAAATTTTGAATAATCAATGGTGTAGGGTTCTTCATAAAATGCAATACCATCCTTAACTGTATATTTCGGCTCTTTCATCATAGAATTACTCCTTTCCCAATGTCTATCACTTAATATTATATCAGATTTCAAATTTTCTTTATATGATAAATTTTATCAAACATACCCGCAGCAAAGCCGCTCCCCTACCTGTAATACACAAATATCCCAAGCAAAATAACCGCCATCCCCAAAAGCTTCCTCTTTGTGATTTTTTCCTTAAAGAAAAAGTAACTGAGCAGCATCACCACCACGTACCCAAGGGACTCCACCACCGGAACATTGGAAAAATCCATCCCTCTGTACGCGAAAACCGTAAGGAACATGGACAAAAACATCATGCCGTACCCGCAGATAACATAAAAATTCAAATATTCCCGTATAGGCGAGGCATAGGTCTTTTCAGCGCTTTTCTTCAAAAGAATCTGCGCAAAAGAAGCGATAATCACCGATACAATCAGAATCAGCAGATAAAAATTCATGACTTTTCCTCCTCGCTGTTTAAAATAAAAATCCCTGCCATAACCAGCAGAATCCCCGCCGTTTTAAAGAGGGTTATCTTTTCATGGAAAATGAAAATCCCCCATACCAGCGCCCAAAGCAAAGTAACGGCTTTATTGGCGTAGGCAACGGACAGCTCAAATTTTTTTATCACCTGCTGCCACAAAAGGGCGTATATCCCCAAAATCACAACGTCAAGCCCGTAAAAAAGAATAAACGGCAGGCTGAAAAGCTCCTCGTTTGAAGCAAATTTTGCAACCACACTGGAACCGCTGTAAATCAAAAACACTGCCTGCAGCATAAGAATGTCTTTCCATCGAAATGTTTTTTTCATATTGTTTCTCCCTCTTTCACCGTTAACGCCTCCCGCAGCACCTCAACTTTGCAGGTGTGAACTTTCGTTTCCCTGTCATAGGCGATGCCGACGCCAAGGATGCGCCCGGTATACTCAGGCCTTTCTCCCAGTTTCCCTTCAAATTTTAATGCATATTTTCTGTCTTTAATCTGGCGGATTGCATCTTCAGCGGTATGGTCAACCTTTAATTCCAGAATAAGGGCGTCAGCCTTCTTCTCTGTCCTCGGATAGAAAATAAAATCCACATACCCTGTTCCCGCTTTATCCTCGCGCTCCATCCGGTAAAAATCCCTCGCAGAAAGGTATACCAAATTCACCACTGCTGTCAAATCTGTCTCATCATTGTAACGAAGTAAGGGCGTTTCCGTATTGTGGGCAAAGGCAAGTATCTTTGCCATTACAGCCGTATTTCCTGCAAGAGTTGCCTGCAACATTTTTTCCGATTCCTTTGCAAGCCGGTAAATATAGCCCAGGGTCGGCTCCTTTGAAAGCATATCTGTGAACTTTTCCATTAATTCCCGATTGGGAATCCTCACATGTCCGTCCTCATAGCTTAAAAAACCGTAAACCACCATTGCGGAAAATATCTCATCTCTTGTCGTCAGGTTCATCGATGTGGCTGCATATTCCCGCACCTTTGCCGCAACAGGAGTCCCCGATACCATTCGGGCAATGTCCTCCCGGACTGCCTCCGTATTATGATTAATATAATAATAAATTTCATCATACGGCCCGGCGCTTGTCCAGTAATTCCCCAGATTATTATTCGTCAGCGCCGCTACCACCGAACGGGGATTATAAACGCGCTCTCCATGCTTTATATGATATCCATCATACCATTCCCTGATTTCCTCCCGTGTCAGATGCGGCTCTTCCACACTCTTTAAATATTTTTCAAAAAGAGTATCCACCTCTGTTTCCGTAAAGCCGAAAAATTCTCCAAACCTTTTTTCCGTCACCATGGTATACTCATAAAACATATTTAATTCGGAACCGCTTGAATACTTGGATATCGGCAAAATCCCCGTCATATAAACCAGTTCAACATAAGGCTGCCCTTTAAGCAGGTTGCTCAGAAAGCGCAGATAATTTACCTTATCCTCCATGGTGATAAAACTTTGATGGAAAATATAATCCCACTCGTCAAACACAAAAACAAATCTCACATCCTCTGTTTCAAACTCGAGAATGCCGTTTAAAATATCCCATATTGCGTCGTTTTCATCAATCAGAATATCCGGGTAAGCCGTTTTCAAATCCTCTGCCATACGCTGACAAATCCGGTCAATATATTGCCGGTAAGAATTACAGTTCTGCGGCATTTCATTAAAAGCAATATAAATCACATTATGTTTGTTAAGATGCTTCTCATACCAACTGCGGCTGCTTACGGAAAGTCTGTCAAAAACAGCCCTGCTGTCCCGACCTTTTCCAAAATAAGAAGCAATCATGCTTGCCATAACGGATTTCCCAAAACGCCGGGGGCGGGCAATACAGATATATTTATTCCCTTCTTTTTCTTCCACAAGCGATACCATATCGTCAAGAATATCTGTTTTATCTACAAAATAGGCGGCTTTCGACTCATCCTGATAAAGCAGCGATGCTTTTTTACTATTTAAATAAAATCCCATTATATCCTCTGCCCCTTCCTGCAGCTTCCCGGAAAATGCCTTTACATTCTTTTACTGCCTGCCGCAGCCTGATGCAACTAATATACCATATTTACCCGTTTTTTCATACTTTTATTTTAAAAACGAGGGGTCGGCTTCCCTCGCTCTTTCACTTTCCTCTCCCCGCCTTCCTAATCCCGGCCGCAAGCATCCCGATAAACACCGCCGCATCCGCAAACAGGACAATTACGATATTTTTTACCGCTCCAAAAACAAAGAGTATGGTAAACGCCTCCGCCGACAATATGACAAAGCACAGAAAATTGGTCAGGTATTCGGCGATAAGCCCCCTGTATGGGCTGCTGATATTTAATTTTGTATAAATGAACGTCCGCAGAAAGACACGCACAATTACACAGGCAATGGGATAAGCAAAAATCACGTTCCTGTCTGCAAAGGAAACCGCCTCGCCGCCGCTCCACTGAACCGGAATCTCCGGCGGCAGCTTCCCATAGGCTAAAATTCCGGTTATCAGACTGAGCGCGGTAATTACCGCCCATGTGGCGAGGCTGCTCCAGATATGCACAAAGCCTGCCGAATCCAGCCGGAATACAGGCTCGTTATCCTTCCAGTAATCCTGCAAATCCCCCACATACCTCTCCACCTGCAGTTTTTCAAAGCTGATGTTTTCCGTTTTCCGCATCTTCTCACAGACCGTCCTTGCCCTGCCAAAAGCCTTAATCTCCCTGTCAAGCTTTTCACTTTGTTCCTCCAAAGCCTTATATAAGGAAATTTCTCCTGACATGATATCGCGGATACTCTCCACGGAAATACCAAGCGTCCTTAAACAGGCAATTTTTTTAATATTTTCAATATCATCTTCCGAATAGTCTCTGTAACCGTTCCCCTCCGTCCGGGCCGGTGCAATCAATCCTTCCTTTTCATAAAATCGAATATTTGACCGGGACAGCCCCGTGAACTTTTCAGCTTCCTTTATTGTCATAACAGTCTCCCTTCCGGTGCATTTTATATAAGCATAAGGTATAAATAAGGTTTACAGTCAAGAGAAAAACTTAAAATTTTATGAATAAGTAGATTTTTTATCCAAACAATAGTAGAATAACAAATAATTTGATGTATTTTTACTACGGATAAAATGAAAAAGGAGAACTATATGGACGACAATAAAAAATTTAAAATGCCTTCTATGAGGGTCAATCTGCATATAATACTTCTGGTAGTCATTCTGCTGATTGCCGTCGTAGCCGTATACAGATTATACAGATGGAATCAGGGGACTGACCTGGATATGGATGTGAGCGACGTGGACCCGTCGGAATTTGATATTGAAACCCTTGACATGATTATCCCTATGGACGCTTCGCTTTTAGAGGGAAGGGAAGACGACGGGGTAACCACAATTTTATGTCTGGGAAACAATCCCTTCACAGACGACCGCGACACCACGGGGCTGGCCGCGCAAATCGCCTCCAAAACCGGCGCGGTTGTTTACGACTGCGCTTTTCCCAATTCCTCCGCCGCCTGTAAGTATCCCATGTACAACCCGGAATACACGAAAGACCATTTTAATTTCTTTTATGTGGTGGAATGCTTCCGCAACAATGAGTTCAGGGCCATAGCCTCCATTGCCGGCGACGAGCCGGACCCCAGGTATACGGAAGCCGTGGAGGTCATGAAAACCGTGGACATGGATAAGGTGGATATTATCATTGTCATGTACGACAGTACCGACTACAACATGGGCACGCCCTCCGACAACCCGAAAAACCCCAACGACGTTACCGCTTTTACCGGCGGCATCCGCACCACCCTCCAGAACATCCAGAGTACCTGGCCGCATATCAGGATACTGGTAATGTCCCCCACCTATGCCCAGTTTCAGGACGAGGACGGCAAGCTCTACAACGGCACGATGAAGGATATCGGAAACGGCACCTTAAACCACTATCTGGTGAAGGAATCCGATGCCGTTTTGGACTGCGGCGTTTCTTTCATTGACAATTATTACGGCACCATCAACGAAGATAACTACGAGCAGTACATGTCCGACTATATGCATTACAATGAAGCCGGGCGCGAACTTCTGGCGCAGAGAGTGGCGGATATCATCAACAATCAGCTTGGAACGGTGAATTCCACCAAAACGGAATAAATCCGGCCTTTAACCGGACATTCAAAGAGGAGCTGCCTTTCAACAACAAAGCGGCTCCTCTTTTTGTTACAATAAGCCGGTTTTCTCAGCGTGTCGGTGTTTGTTTCTTACTTCCCCTCCAGAAGTCCCTCATAATCAAAACCTTCCGCAATCTCCTTCATATGCGACAGATACTCGTCTATCCCCTTCCCCGGCTGCCCCTCCTTTGCCACAAGGCGGCTTTTATCCGCAAAGCACTCCGCCATGTAGCGGTTGAATTTCGGATGATAGTGGCTGTAATCCGCATAGTTGTCCAGATTGCAGACGACCTCCTCCATATCCGGGAAAAAATAAACCTCCACATTATCATAGGCATTCAGCCTGTCGGCAAGATAGCGGTACTCCTCAATGGTCGCCTGAAGATGGTTCTCCCTCAGCACATCGTTCCAGAACAGAATGCTGTAGGGCGGGAAAAAGATGACGAACTCCGTATCAGGATTCTCCTCGATAAAAGGGCAGATGTTCACGTCGAGGTTTTTTGCCGCCGCCTCCAGGTAAGCCTCCGGCAGCGCCTCCTCCTTTACCTGCTCCGGGGAGGTATAACCGTGCAGCACCCACTCTTTGCTGTAATACTCCTCCGTCCACCAGCTTGCGTACACGTTTGACAAATCCGTGGGCTCCGGGTCGGCTATGGGACGCAGAATGTAATTCAAAATCACGTCTTTGTTTAAAATATACTCGATATCATTAATCAAATTGTCGTCGTACAGGTATTCCGGTATCGGATACTTGGTTTCCTCCACGCCGCCGGTGTAGGTCAGCACGTCCACCCCCAGAAACACCTTTTTAATTCTTTTCTCGCCTTTATTATTATGGCTCTTAAAAATAATCTCCATAATATTGGCCTGGTCCTTCGGATAGGCCGAGCTGTAGCTTAACTTAATTGTATTTAAATCCATCAGTTCCTTAAACCATGTGGTCTGAAAATTCACCGTCATGGAGGAGCCTAAAATCACGCTGTCATATTCCATATGGGCCGCCATTCCCGGATTCTGGGAAAGCTGGTTATCCACCAGATAGGGGAAGCCCTTAAGGGGCGCGTGATAGTGGAAAAAAGGGTCCACATACACCACAAGGGCGACGATTAAGGCCACGGCGGCAGCGGCAAAGACGCCAAACCAGATGAACGCCCGCTTAAAGGGATTTTTATTCTGTTGCTTTTGCTTCACATTCTTTTCCTTCATGTTTCCTTTTATACTTCCTGCCACGATATTTAAGCCTGTAAAAGCTTAAAAATTCACATACAAAAACGTGCTCACGCCTGAAAACGAAATTACGCTCCAGACAAACAAAACCGCCATGATAAATGACGACACCACGCCGGGCTTTACCTCCCTTGCAGCGCGGACGGCGGTTTTGGCAAAAAACACCAGCAAAAGAACCGCTGTCAGGAACAATACCATCAATATGTAATGGGCATACTGCCAGCTGTCTATCCGCAGCACCTTAATTACATACCAGAATTCATCCAGATTAAAGCATCCCGCCAGCTCCCAGTTGATTCTCCCAAAGGAAAAACCGGCTATGTTTTTTATAAGAGCAACCGCTTCCTTCACAGACGGCGCCCGGAAAAAAATCCACGCAATATTTACATACAGAAACGTCGCAAGTACGCAGAGAGCATGGGCGAGCCAGCCTCTTACCCCTCTCCGTCCTGTGCAGGCGTCCGGCGTATCGTCCCCTGCTGTCCCTGCTTCCGCAGAAGATACGTTACTTTTCCGGCCATCCCCCGTTTCCCGTCCGGCCTCCCTCCGTACTTCATTTCTGGCAGCGTGCCCGGCATTCTGCCCGACATCCCGTCGTGCCCTTGTAAGCACAAAAAGCACTCCGTGCATCATGCCCCAGACAATAAACTGCCACCCGGCGCCATGCCAGACGCCGCTTAAGAAGAATACAATCAGGCAGTTGAAATAGGTACGCATCCTTCCCTTTCTGTTTCCTCCAAGGGGAATGTACAGATATCTTGTAAAAAATCCTGTCAGCGTTATGTGCCATCTTTTCCAGAATTCCAGAATATTGGACGCTTTATAGGGAGAATCAAAGTTAAGAGGAAGTTCATAGCCCATCATTCCCGCAATTCCCATAGCCATATCGCAGTACCCGCTGAAATCGAAGTAAAGCTGCAGGGTATAGGAGAGCATCACAATAAGCGCGTCCCCGGAATTTAACGCCGCCAGATTCCCGTAACCGAAATCAACCGCCTTACCGAGCGTATCCGCAAGAAGCGCCTTCTTCGATAACCCCAGAATAAATAAAAAAAGATTTCTGTAAATTCCTTCCCAGTCGGCGCTCCTTTTTTTTCCGTCAGCCTGACTGAAAAACTCTCCCGGCAGAGCAATAGGCCCCTGCATCATTTTGGGGAAAAAGCTTACATACACCCCATAGGAAAGGACTCCCATCCCTCCCAGATTCCTTCGGTAGCATTCCATCAGGCAGGCTATCTGGGTGAAAGTAAAAAAGCTGATTCCAAGAGGGACAAAGCCGCCTGTGTCCCTGTACTTAAAAAAGCAAAGGAGCGCCAGGTTAAAAGCAATACCGGCGGCCAGCAAGCCCTTCCGGCGAACGTCTGTTTTCTTTCCCCGGTCCGGGCCGGACTCTGACTGCGGCCACCCCGAACCTGCTTTTGGATTCCCTGCCTGTCCCGCCGGATTCCGCATCTGTGTATCTCCGCCGCAGCCCATATTCTGCATCTGCCACCCAAGGCCGTAATTCACCGCCATGCTTCCCACCAGAACCGGCAGATATTCCGGGCAGCGCCAGCCATAAAAAATCAGGGATACTGCAAGCAAATATCCCTTTTCCAGACTTCCTTCTGCGAACCTGAATTTCTTTTTTCCGGTCTCAAATTCCGCCGGAGACCTTTTCCCTTCCAGCCTCCGGCACAGAAAAAGCCCGGCCAGAACCAAAGGAAAAAACGCAAATATAAATCCATAAGAATTAAACAGCATGATTTCTTATCCTCAAAACACGGCCGTCACCGCCACGGCTCTTAATTCCGCATTTCCGGCTTATTCCCTGCCGGCCGCAGACTCATTCGTTGTAATAATCCTTCCATCCGCTTACCGTTTCCACCGTCACGGGGTCCACATAAACCCGGTAGCCGTCAATCTCCTTAAGCAGCGTAAGACCGGCCTCCGCCGGGTCCATATCCGTCTGCCGCCCTGCTGCCAGGACAATATACTGGCAGTATTCCGCCCGTGAGGCTTCGAGGAGGGCTTCCATTTCCACTGTTTCCGGGACCTCCATGGCCTCATAAACCGCGTTATAATAGCTCCACCCCAGCATTTCCCGCCCGAAAGGCATGTTGATGGCGGCGTCATACTGGCGCACAAAATGTATCAGCTCAGAGGGCATGGCCGCCGTAACCCGGACGTCCGAGTCGCCGGGCCCGATTAAATCGCAGATTTCAATTACCGTATCCGGTATATGGTAAAGATTTTCCGCCTTTGTAATATACTGGCTCTTGTAAACCAGACTGCCAAGCACGACAATTAACGCGCCGGAGAGTATAAGCCCCGGTATTCTGTATCTGGCAAACAACCGGCAGGCTCCATAGCAGAAAATAATTCCCATAGGAATCGTCCACAGGACCCGGTAATAAATTTCCCCGTCCAGAAGCGCCACAAACGCTTTCCTGCTCAAAGGGAACAAAAACAAAACCGTCACGATTACCGGCGCATAAACCAGCACAATCCGCAAGGCCTTGTTTTTCTCCGTCGCCAGAAGATATATCCATGCCAGCAAAGACAGGAGCAGCAGATATTTAAGCCCCGTATATAGTTTGAAAATCACCAGACTTTCCATAAAAATTCCAAACATAACTCTCTCTATTCCTTCTGCTAATTTGTAAACATCCCCCCCGCGCAGCCCCCACAATACTCCCTGCATGCCATAGGCTCCGCCAGAACGTCAGAAAACCGCGCCGCAAAGGTTACAGCGCAAGCAGTCCGTGGGTAACCGCCGCGTAAAGTACCACATAAACTCCTCCGGGTATACACGCCAGCCCCGCTTTCACCAGTACGCTGAATTTCTTTTCTTTTAAGGCAAACAAAAGCCCGAATCCTGCCGTCATCAGGCAGCTGAGCAAAATCGCCAGAGAGCTGCTGGCGCCTCCCGCCAGATTAAGGAGCGCAAGCAAAATCCAGAGCCCCCTCTGTCCCTCCGGCTCCTTCGACACTTCTTCCCTGTAGCCCGCAATGCTTTTGCCGCTTTCCACAATTTTCCATCCCTCTTTGAGCAGCTGTACCTGCGTGCCCTCGCTCTTTTGCCCGAACAGGCTAAGGAACAGCCACAGCACCGCCGGTATGACAAAATTCCCCGCAAAGGACTTCCCCTGCCAGGTCCTTGTCAGAAAAAAGGTCTCCGGCGTGTAGATGGAAACAGCCCCGAACATCTGCCAAAGCGCCATCAGCACCATGAACATGGGAAGAAGCTCCTTTTTCTTTCTGAAAAGGATTCTTCCCGTCTGGTAATACAAAACGTAGGTGACGGGAATCAGCACAAGGGGAACCACACTGTGCGCCATGATAGTTGCATGTACGCCGCTCATACTGCCCACATAAGCCTCCCACACGGAAAAAAGCGCCAGGGCATGACGCACGTCAAGGGGCGAGCTGCGCCCCGTATAGGGATTGATTCGATAAAGGGTGTCCATCTGCTGGGCAATCACCGCCTGCACCCCGTAATAGGCGTCGTCCCCGTCAAAGGACGCTCTGGTAAAAGACATATAAAGCTGGAAGCCGACCACGCCAAGGAACAGCACCAGCATAATTTTCCCCTCCAGAGAGTACTCCTTAAGCCGGGAAAATCCCCGGAAATTCAGTTCGTACCCCTTTTTCCCTTTTAAATAAGTCACCCAGATTCCCGAAAGGGCGCACAGCACCAGCGCCGGCGTATAACATTTGATGAAGGTGGAAAATCCGTTATACACTACAAAGAGCACCACCGGGATTCCCACAAGCTCCAGAATAAAAAACTGTAAAATGTAACCGGCAATCAGCGCCACCCCCGGCGTTCTCTGGCTCTTTTTTAAAAGCGGCAGGAAAAGAAGCCCCATACAAAACGGTACTGCCAGAAGCCACAATATGAAACTGAATATCCTGTATACAATCATCTTAATTCTTTCCCTTTCCGAATATATCACGCGCCACTTTCACCAGGGACGGCCGCCCGAAGTATTGCCCGTCCGCCTCCTCCTACATCTTTTTGAAAAGATAATAGGTAAACGCAAGCTCGCCCTGATACCATGGCTCCTGGGCCACAAGCTCGTACTTTTCCCAAATCACATCGGGGTAATCGTCCCTTGCAATCACAAAATCCGTCCGCCCTTCCCTGATGTAACGCTCCTGCTCCTTTAACACGTCGTCAATGGCAAGGGTCTGGGTCTGGAACCACCGGCAGGTGGGCACAATATCGCACACCGTATAAAGCCCGGCGTCCAGACACCCGATATTAAGCAGCGTGGGGTTTTCCTCCTGCTCCACAATTTCCCTGAATTTATATAAAAATATGTCTTCCTTTTTCTCGCTCATGTGGGGAATGTTCATGGAGCCTGTCCAGATAATGCCCGCGCCGGCTGCAAGCGCAAGCGCCGCCGCTGCAAAAGTCCGCATCCTTTTTCGAAAACACGCTTTTCCCCCGGACGTTTCTTCTCCTGGGGCTGCCTCCCCGGAATGCCGTTTTGCAGCGTCCGCTCCTGTAAAGAGTTTTCCCCCAAAAAACTCCGCCATACGTCCCGCAAGCACAAAACCGAACACCGTAAACACCGCCAAAGGCAGCGCATAATAAGGGAGGGACGAGCCTCCCACGTAAATACCCAAAAACAGGAAAAAGCAAAGCGCCGCCAGATTAAAGCGTTCCAGCCGCCTTTTCTTTCCTGTACAGATAAACCAGAGCACCCCCGGTATCAGAAACGCAAAATAAATCAGGTTGTCCCTGATAACCCAGTAAAGCAGCTTGCTTAACGTATAAATCCTCTCATACAGCCCGGGCCCCTCCCCGTTTAAATCGCTGTAAATAAACACATTGATATAGACATAGCCCCAATACCACTCATACAGCCCGTGATTCCACCCGAAATAAACAAGCCACGGCACAAAAGGAACCGCCATTCCTCCAAGGAAAACCAGGCAGCCCTTTACCGCGCCGAAAAAATCCTTCCTCGCCAGAAAGGAAAAGGCCATGCACATCATCCACGCAAAGAAAAAGCCAAGCACCGTAAATTTGATATTGGCGACCATACCCGCCAAAAGCCCTCCGGCAAACAGAACCTTAAACCTCACCGCCTTGCCCGGATAGCCGTTTTTGAAATATTCTATGGAAAGATACAGTCCCCATACCAGAAAAGGGAAACAGATTTCCTCCGCGCTGCCTCCCCAGTAAAAGCTTTTGGAGCTGACAATCACGGCAAGGGCTGCCGGACTTAAGAAAAGCGCCGTATTCCTTTTCAGATAAAGCCGCATGATATAATAAATCCCCAGCAAATCCAGAAACGCCCATATTCCCTCGAGAATATACACTCCGGCAAAGGTGGTGTGGGAAACAAGATACGCCAGACCGTACAGAAAATAAAGATACGGCCCTTTCTGGTCAAACACGTCCCTGTAGGGCATTTTCCCGTTGAAAAGCGCCTTCCCCATGGAAAAATAGCTGTTGGCGTCATTCCAGTCGTTACAGGGATACAAAAAGGATGAGCGGGTGGCGAAAAGCATAAGAAGAAAGCCTGCCAGCAAAAGATAAAAGGCCGCCTGTATTTCTTTCTTTTTCATCCGTTATCCCCCGTTTCCATAGCTTTTACTTCTTTATTTTACACTAATTTTAATGTATATACCATATTTTCTTTTATTTTCCGTTTTATATCAGCATATAAAATATTTCTGTATCATTTTTACATAACGATTGACAAAACAAATCTGTTCCATATATAATAGCATAACATAATAAAAAACCGAAAGGAGAACCTATGCATTTCAAAAAAATATTTATTACCGGCGCAGCAATGACGTTGCTTGTCTGTTCATCGATGAACGTCTCCGCTGCAGAAACAGTATCCGCCGATTACATCAAATCCTTAAAAGAAAGCGGAAAGGAAAGCCTCATTATCGACGTAGATGCCTACAAGGCATCCTACAAGGATTTGGCGGAAGCCTTTGGGGACAATACGGATGCTTACATTGCACATTATCTGAATACGGGAATCTACGAAGGCAGAACAAAGGGAGTTCTTTTTGACCCGTTGGCATATGCAAATGCCTACAGCGACGTCAGGGAATCCTTTGGCGATGATATTTCTGCAATTGTCGAGCATTATGTGAACTTTGGAGTTACAGAAAACCGTACAATAGGAACGGCAAACGGCTTCGCAGATATTTCCTCCGCAGCTCAAAACGGCAGCTACCGGATACCTGCCAGAAGGGCAAATACCGTGACACCCGTTTCCGGCGTCAATACATCGGCTGACAGCTATGAAGCGAACGCCACAGCGGCAGACACCGGCAATACCGTCTCTGCTTTTGCCGGTTCCAATGACAGCGCTGCCGGAAATGATTATGTAAGCCCTTCCGCAGACAGCAATAATCAGAGCGGTCCGGCACCGGCTCCCGCAGCAGATACCGGCAGTAATGCTTCTTCTGCAAGCGACAGTACAAATTATCATCATACCACTTCCATCTACACAGATGACGAGTCAACTCTGCTTCGGGTTGAGTATTATGATGATAATAATCACCTGTTTGAATATTCAAGCGTTTCCGATTATGATAAGAATACAAATTCTTATACGGAAACCGTATATCAATGGGACGAAGAAAATAAAGTCAGCGTTCCCACACGTACGGATACCTATGTCAATGGCGAACTTACTTCCTCTGAAAATCATTAAATCATTTTCGTATTTATAAAATACTTCTTTCCGGTAAGATAATTCCTGCCGGAAAGAAGTATTTTCTTTTATTTTTTTATTTTTCCCATAAGTGGACACAATTTTTAATGTATGCTACAATAGTGAATTATCAGTATTCTCACACACGAAAGGTAGATATGACGGCATGAAAAAAGCACTTGTCATAGGCGCAGGTCCCGCGGGTCTTACCGCCGCTTACGAGCTCTTAACGAAATCAAAGGACATTGAGGTCACCGTATTTGAAGAAAGCGAATGTTTCGGCGGTATTTCCAAAACCGTAAATTATAAAGGAAACCGTATGGATATGGGCGGACACCGCTTCTTTTCCAAAATACCCGAGGTCAACGCATGGTGGGACAAAATGCTTCCCATGCAGGGGGCTCCTACCTATGACGATATCATTTTAAACCGTCCCATGCCCCTTTCAAAAGGAGGACCCGACCCGGAAAAGGAAGACCGGGTTATGCTTACAAGACACCGGGTATCCCGTATTTACTTTGACTCCAAGTTTTACGATTATCCGATTTCCTTAAAACTCGAGACTTTTAAAAATTTCGGCTTTGTCACCACCATGCAGGTAGGCTTCAGTTATCTTGCCGCCCTGCTCCATAAACGTCCGGTGGACAGCCTTGAGAATTTTTATATCAACCGCTTCGGGCGCAAGCTCTACTCCATGTTTTTTGAGTACTATACGGAAAACCTGTGGGGACGCCACCCAAGGGAAATCGACCCATCCTGGGGAGCGCAGCGCACCAAGGGAATGTCCATTATGGCCATTCTTAAGGATGTGATTGAGAAAAAGCTGAAAAAGAAAAACCGCAAGGTGGAAACCTCCCTGATTGAAGAATTCAAATATCCCAAGCTTGGTCCCGGCCAGCTCTGGGACGTGACTGCCGGCGAGGTGGAAAAGCTTGGCGGCACCATCATCAAAAACGCCAGGGTAACGAAATTCCACAGAGACGAAAACAATGTCCTCACCTCCCTGACCTACGAGAAGGACGGACAGGAATTTACCGTGGAGGGCGATTACTTCATTTCCTCCATGCCTGTAAAGGATTTGGTGGCCGGTATGAACGACGTTCCCCCGGAGCCTGCCAGAATTGCCGCCGGGCTTCCCTACCGGGATTACATGACTCTGGGCGTTCTCGTTCCGAAAATCAACCTTGAAAACAAGACGGATATGAAGACCGTCGGCAACATTGTTCCCGACTGCTGGGTATATGTTCAGGACCGCAAGGTAAAGCTGGGACGTTTCCAGATTTACAACAACTGGTCCCCTTATATGATTAAGGATTTGGAAAACACCGTCTGGATTGGACTGGAATATTTCGTCAACGAAGGGGACGAGTTCTGGAACATGACGGAAGATGAATTTTCCAGAATCGGTGTGGAGGAAATGATAAAGCTGGGTCTCATCGACAGCCCCGACGTTGTGCTTGACACCCATATGGAAAAGGTAAAAAAGGCATATCCGGCTTACTTTGACACCTACGATGAAATTGACAAACTGGTTTCCTGGTTAAGCTCCATTGAAAATCTCTACTGCGTGGGACGCAACGGCCAGCACCGTTACAATAATATCGACCATTCCATGGTGACTTCCTTTGAAACCGTCAAGAATATTTTATCCGGCAAAAAGGACAAGTCCAATATCTGGAACGTCAACACAGAGCAGGAATATCATGAAGAAACCGCGAAAAACGAAGCGGAAATTGACTGAGCATCTTATTGTAAAAAAGGCTGCTGCAAAAACGGATAAGTCTGCCGGAGCAGCAGCCCTTTAACGGCAGCGGACAGCCCGCAAAGCGCGCTGCCCGTTGCTTTACTGAATCTCTTTTAATTTTGCTCTGAGCTCCTCCCCGCTCATCACTCCCTGTATAAACTCGTATTCTCCGGCATTTAAAGCGGCGCACTCCTCACCTGTGGCCTCTGTGCCGTTAATATAGCTTGTGGAATAAAAGCCCATAGAGCCCTCTTCTTCCTCATCCGGTTTTCCGTTTCCGTTGATGTTGTCAAAGTTATAGGTGACAATTTCCGCCACAGTATCAATTGTGTGCTGACTGCCGACCTTCATATAGGTGGTATAAAGAATTGCTCCGGCATAGTCCGTGTTGTAATTCCTGAGACTGTTCTTCCCCGGACAATATTCATACCCGGCGTTTCCCATAGCGCCGTACCCCCAGTGGTCCATCAGCGTATACGTGTTTCCGGCATCCCATGTATAAAGGCTTACATAATAGCCATTCCTTACTGCCGCCAGCTCCGGTACGCCGCTGCCGTCCACATCGATAAGATTGTAGGTCAAATCCGTCCCGTCCTCCGCCTCGCACTGAATGCTCAGCGCTTCATATGCCGCCTGATAACCAGAAAGTTCTCCCGCTTTTTTGCCGGAGGCGTTTTCATCACTCTGACCGGAAACACTGTTTTCTTCGGAAGCTTCATTTCCGTTACCTGCTTTTTCGTCGGCGCCATTTCCGTTATCCGTCCCGGAAGTCCCAGACATATCGCCGCCCTCCGGTATCGGTATCTCGGCCCCGTCGGCAGTATTTTCTCCCTCCCCGGTTTCCCCGGAATCGATTGCATATACCTTCGGTTCCTCGACTATAATATCCTCCTTTTTCCCGCAGGACATCATCATTCCTGCCATAAGCAAAAACACCGGAAAACATCCCTTTTTCATTGTAAAATCCTCCCCTTCCCAAGTCAGCAAATGTGCATGTAAGCATACCGGCCGGCTCGTTGCTTACAGAAATAATACCGCAGTCGTCAGGTAACTTTCCCTGCCTTTGCGGTATCATCACAATCTTTTTATTTTCTGAAAAGCGACTGCCTCGCGCCATGATTAGCCGCTTTATTCCGCAAAGTATCGTCCACCACGTCCATACGAAGCCCGGCATCTATAAAATCGCAGTACTTGCAGAAACCGTAGTCCCCCCGGCTGTTCCTGACCGCCTGACGCAGCTCCCGGTAAGACTTACTGTTCCATGCTTCCTTCAAAGGCGTAACATTCAAATCCGCCAGCGTGGAAGTTTCAAAATTATCGCAGCAGCAGATTCCCATTCTTCCGTCAGGGAAAATAAACATGTCCGTGTAAGGCATCAGACAGGTTTCCTTAATCACCTTCTGGGTATTCTGCTTATTCGGCGCGCTGCCCGCCCGGTTGGTCAGCACCGCGTCCATATAACGCATCTGGAATAAAAGCTCCACGTCTGCAAATTCATCCTGATGAGCCATGGCGTAATCATAAATCACCTTAACATTGTCGTGTAGCTTCATATCCCGGCAATAATTATTGATAATCAGCTGATTTACATAAGGGATGATTTCCTTCACCTTGTCCACGGTAAGGGTAAGCCCGTTGGTGGAAAGAAAAATAAAGCAGTCGGGAAGCTGCTCCCGGCAGTACTTGTGAAACTCCACAATCCGGGTATCCAGAAAAGGCTCGTTGTTCCCGTACAGGGTCAGATGCCCCTTGTACCCCCAGTCACGAAGCTGGTCAATGATGCTGTAAAACAGCTTTTCGTCCATCCGTTTATAGGGGCGCTTTTCCGCGTTCTTATTTGCCGTGCAGAAGGAGCAGGTGCTGTTGCACCGGTTAATCGTTTCCAGATTTACCACCAGAGGCATAGGCGGCTCTTTCTCATTAAAAAAATGCTCAATATACCGTTTTTGCAGTTTATTTCTGGAAAGAAATTGAAGCTTTAAATAGCTCTCGGAGGAAAGCTTTGGGAATCTTTTCTGCAGATTCCAGCCAAGGACGCCTCCAAAATTATGAAATTTAACTGACATTATTTTCTCCTTTATTGATACCGTCTGAATTGTTTGACTTAACCGTTACATCATAGCATTTTATGAGAGGGTAGTCAATCGTTCCTGAAACCGCAATTTTACAGATAATCCTGTGACGCTTTAATGTAATCACCCAATGTTGGCGGCAGTCTATGTCTTTTGATAACATCAGCGCAATATTTCTTATAAATCGATTTCAGGCCTTTACTGTTCGAGTTGTCATTCTGCCGGGCATAAAATACATATGCCTGAAGCAATATAATGTCAAAAGTGATTATCTCTACATCCTTAAGCTCTCTCAGCTCTCCCGCAACAATATCAACCATAATTTCTTTTGAGCAAAAATAATTCATATTATGATACGCCGCATACGCCAAACTATATACCTCGCCCCGGTCCTTTGAACTGCCGCGCCTATACTTTATCAGCTCATGGTTACAAATATTGTTAAATATAGTAGTATACTGAGGGTCTTTACCATACAAACCGCCCTCATTAACAATAGTTACATTTTTTCCTTTATAAGTATCTGTAAAAGCTCTGGCATCATTGTCAAGCTCTTTGTATACTTCCTCATGAATATAGATGTCTGTAAAGCTTTCGAATAATGGTCTGATATACAATTGAATCAAATTTTCGAATGAACAGTTCTTATCGGATAAACGTTCCGATATACCCACCATAAAAATATTGGCGTCAAATAAAACCGGTTTGTTCAGTAAATCATGTAAAGCGGTTTTCTTAAGTGGCGTTATCACAGGCAGTTACCTCCGCTTTGCATTTATAATTGAAAACAGTTCGTCGTCATCATCGTCATCATCAGCCTCTTTCTCCGCCGAAAAAAATTCATTAATGAGGCTCATATCCAGATTCAGCTTTGCAGCATCTTCCAGAATATTTTCTTTAGAGGCATTACCAGCAGAAAATGCTTTCTCCATATCCTGATATGTTGAACTATATACAAGGACATAATTGTTTTCCGTATTATACAGTTCATCTACACGTTTTCCGATTATCTTTATTTCCTGAAGCACTTTTCTGATAAATTCATAATTCTCTATATATTTATCAATACTGTTAATATATTGTTCTTCTGCAAGCCTGTAGATTACCGCCTTTAACGGCATCTGATATTTCACTGTCAGAAAAATAATCAGAGTTGCAAATTGATTAAAATCCATTCTTTTCATGTCGGCAATCATCATAACACGACAATAATCCTGTATCTCATGTAATAATGCTTCTTCAGGCAATAAGATTTCTGCCGCAAACCGGCAGGCTTTCTTTTCATTAACGTCCTTCAGCATACCAAAATCACAGATATATGGAGTTTCTTTAAATGCCTGATAGTCTTTAATATAATGATAGAATTCATGTGCTGCAGCAAATATCTGGTTGGCTAACGGCTTATTACTATTGAGGATAATATAAGCACGTTCCTTCCCTGTTGAAGGAATATACAGCATTCCGTCAATTCTATCAGAGTCAAATGACACCATTTCAAATCTGATGTTGTCGTTTTGTTTCAGAATCCAGCTAAACACTCCTGTTCCCATAGGTGCCTGTGCATAGTCCACCCTTTTTTCTCTGACAAGTTTTTTAATTTCAGCAATCTCATTTATTGATAAAGATGCCGTATTAAAGTCATATTTCTTTTGATAGTACTGCTCAAACAATTCATTATAATCAATTGACGACATAGCTGCCTCTCCTTGCCAGTAATTCATATTTCTCTTTAATTGCAATACGTTCAGCCATTTCCTCTATCTTTGTCTTATCAGAAGCATTTAAACTTCCCATCAGATATATCAAAGCATCCGTTGTCGAATCAACGAAATACTCATCTGTACTCTTACCTGTCAGACTGCAGATACGGCTAAGGATATCAATCGTAGGCATCTGTTTACCATTTTCCAATAATGATAATGTAGGACGCTTAATATCAAGTTTTTCTGCAAATGTAACCTGAGATTCTTTTCCCCGCAGAGTAATTAAATCTTCACAAAATTTCTTTACGTTGAACTCTTTCATGACAGTCCTCCTCGTTGCCAGCAAATGTGTTAACTATTTTAACACACACTCCTGTTCATTTCAACAATATTGTCAAATTTTCTAACGCCATTATATGTTTAGTATATCCTGTTTGACAGGAATCTTTGCAATTTTTTCGCTAAAATGCAAAGAGCAGCAAACCCCTCCCGGTAATTTACTGCTCTTTCATTTCTTTTCACGATATCTCTTCGGAACGCCCTTACCCTTTCACCGCTCCCAGCGCTATTCCTTTTACAAAAAATTTCTGCACATAAGGATAAATAATCAGTATCGGCAAAATACCGACTACAGCAATTGCCATCCTCACCGTAGACTTTGGTATTTCCACCGCTCCTGCGGCGGATGCCGACGCGGCGGAATTTGACGACAGAAATTCTATGTTTTTCAGCATATTATTTAATAGCTGCTGGATACTGTACAGCTTATTGTCCGTCACGTAATACAGGCCGTTGGTCCAGTCGTTCCAGTAGCCCACGCCGATAAACATTCCGATAACCACTGCGATGGGCTTTGACAGGGGCATAATAATCTGCGCAAAAATCTTGTACTCGTTTGCCCCGTCTATGTAAGCCGCCTCGGTCAGGGACGCCGGGACATTATTCTGGATATAGCTTCTTACCAGAATCACATTCATGGCTCCCATGAGGAGCGACGGTATAAGCAGCGCCCATATGGTATTTTTAATATGGAAATACCTTGTATACATGGTATAGGTAGGAACCAGTCCTCCGTTAAACAGCATGGTAAACAGCAAAAACATACTGAAGAATTTTTTCCCCGGAAAATAATCCTTTGACAGGGCGTAGGCGTACATCATGGTAATCAGAAGGCTTGCGGTAGTGCCTACAGCCGTCACAATAATTGTGATAAAATAGGCTCTGAAAATCTGCGACTTTTCTTTCCATATATATGCGTAGGCTTCCATGCTCCACTTTTTCGGGAAGAAAGAATACCCGTTCAGCGCAATTTCCGTACTGTCCGTAAAAGAAGAAATAAACAGCAGGATAAAAGGAATAAGAATCAGGATAGTCGCTGCCGCCATAATGATATTGGCAATGACCTGAACCTTTTTATTTGTCTCGCTCATTTATCTCCCTCCTTAGAACAGTGCATTTTCCGCACTGTATTTGTTGGTAATCCAGTTTGCCACTAAAATCAGGATAAAGCCTACAATTGACTGATAGAAGCCTGCCGCCGAGCTCATTCCCACGTCCCCCAGCGTAATCAGCCCGCGGTACACATAGGTATCGATGGTGCTGGTAGCGTCAATCAACGCGCCGGAGCTCATGGGCACCTGATAAAACAGGCCGAAATCTGAATAAAAGATTCTTCCAACGTTTAAAAGCATCATGGTAATAATGGTGGGTTTAATCAGCGGCAGCGTAATATAGCGTATTTTCTGCAGCTCCTTGATGCCGTCCACTGCCGCCGCTTCATAGAGCTCCTGGTCGATTCCGAGAATGGAGGACAGATACACAACCGTTCCATATCCCACACTCTTCCAGCAATGAATAATTACCAGTATAAACGGCCAGTATTTCGGTTCCGTATACCATGAAATCTCATTAAGCCCCATGTTTCTTCGAAGTCCGTTAAACAGTCCGGTGTCTCCAGCCAGAAAAGCGTAGGCCAGATAGCTGACAATTACCATGGAAATCATAAAGGGAAGCATAATCACTGTCTGATAGCACTTGACAGCCAGCTTGTTTTTGATTTCGCTGAGCAGAATGGCAAACAGCAGCGCGACCACCAGATTGACAATAATAAATGCGATATTATAACAAACTGTATTTCTCGTAATGTTAAAAGCGTCCGGGGTTTTAAAAAGATATTCAAAATTTTTCAGCCCCGCCCAGTCGCTGCCCCAGATTCCCTTCTGCCAGTTGACGTTCTTAAACGCCATCACCAGTCCGCCCATGGGCAGATAATTATTTATCAGAAGATACAAAAATCCGGGAAGCAGCATCACATAAATCGGTATACATTTCTTAATTTTTGTTTTCATGCAAACCCCTCCTGAAATCTCCTTTCCACAAGGAACCGCCTCAAATCAGATTGTCCGGACGGTTCCCGATATTTTTCTGATTTACTGCGCGCTCCATACGTCTAACTGTGCCTGCATCTCCTCAACAATGCGCGGCATTCCCGCTGCTTCCAGCTCGCTGTTAAACTGCGCCACAGCTTCCTCCGGGTCAGCCATTCCCGAGTAAATTGTAGCCGTGTATTTATCCAGCACGTTCTGTACCGCCGTAATCTCCGTCTTTACATTTGCAGAGTCAAAGGTAAAACCATATGCCGGTGAAACTACTGCGTTGTTATTATACTCCGTATACTGTTCCCAGATATCATCAGGGTCTGTTTCCCATGCAAGTCCAATAAGCGCATTTCCTGTAAGCCATGTCTCATTGCTCCAACCTACCGTTGTGTTGTCAATGCCTTCCGGATATCCGGCAACACCGTCACGCACCTCTATATAGTCAGTGCCTTCAATTCCATAGTGAAGGAGATTTTGTGCGGCAGGATTTGTATAAATCATGTTTAAAACCGCCAGCGCTTTCTCCGGGGCGTCAGAGCCGGTGGGAATTGTATACTGAACTCCCGCAACATTATTTGTTCCTGTTACACAGTCGGTAATCGGAATAACCGTCACATCACAGCCTGCATTAATACTCTCCTGCGTCTTTGTTCCCGGATGCACCTGACCCACATAGCCGAAACAGCTTCCGGCCCTTAAAAATGTCTGTCTGGTATCTGTAAGCGTGATGGAATCCGCAATAAAATAACCTTTCTGATTCCAGTCATAAGCCATTTTCGCAATCTCCATAAACTCATCAGAGGCATAGATGCTGTCGGCAGTAAGCCCGTCTCTTCCATCGGCATAAACGCCTGCCATATTGCTCTGTAATATATCAAAAGTACCGAAAATTGCACTTCTCATCATACCTGCGCCAAGGTCGGCAGGCACCAGTACATCCAGCTCCGGATGCGTTTCCTTTACCTGTGCCAGAAGCACATCCACATCTTCCCATGTCTTAATGGAAGATGCGTCCACACCAAGCTCTTCCAGAATATCTGTACGGCATACCAGCCCTGCCCCTGTGGCAAATTGACGGACACTGGGAAATCCATACAGGTTATCTCCCACATAGCAGGCTTTGATATACTGTCCCAGCATTTCCATAGTCTCAGGCGCATAGACAGGAGCCATATCCGCAATGTTCAGAATCTGCCCGCTGTTTGCAGAGCTCTGTACCGTTCCCATGTTAAAAAGGATGTCTACATCCTCCCCGCTGGAGAGCATCAGATTTGTCTGTTCCGAGTAGACGCCCCACTCCAGAATATTTAAATCAATGGTACAGTCCACCGTTTCCCTGGCGAGCTCTGTCAGCGCATTCTCCACCGCTTCAAGGCTTCCCGGAGCCGAACTGTTTCCGGGGAACACAATGGTTATCACGTTGTCCTTCCCATCCTTTAAAACGGACGAAGCTTCTGCCGAACCCCCGCCTGCTTCTGTGCTCTGAGCTTCGCCGCCGGAAGTATCCCCGTTTCCGGAGCTGCCACTCTCCGTCCCGCCGCCGCAGCCTGTAAGCGCAGCCGCTGTCATTGCCATTGTCAGTAATACCGCAAGTACTTTTCTTTTCATCATATCCTCCTTTATTAAGCCGCAAATAAGCATTTTCTATTTTCAAATCTTAACAAAATGCCTGTCAAAAAACGATTCACTTTTCGAACCTTAAGGTTTGAAAAACAAACCTGTTTATCTGTCGGCGTTTGCCTCCTCAACCCATGAAAGAAGCATGTCGTTGTCCACCCTTCCGTTTGTCACCAGAATAACGCGCCTCAGAAACATCTGATTTATTTTATCCCTTGAAAGCATCCTCTTAAAAATACTGTCGCTTTCTTCTCCCTCCTTCGGGATATAAGGCTCCAGATACTCCATGATTTTCCAAAAAACCTTTTCCCCCGCTTCCGTCTCCCGCAACTCCCCCAGGGTAGACCAGCCGGACACCGGTTTTCTATGCCTCTTCTTTCCGTAAACCGTAATCGCCTTTTCCAGACGGATATCCTGACAGGACGCGCCCGCCTTCAGATAGTAGGTTCCGTCCGGCACAAACCATTCCGCCTTTTCCGCATAATAAAATGCAAAATCCCTTTTGTTCAAAGTAAAGGTTACCGTCTTTTCTTCCCCTGCTTCCAGAAATACCTTACAGAATCTTTTCAGTTCCTTTTCCGGGCGTTTTTCGATGTAGTCAAACATTCCCACATAAAGCTGGACAACCTCCGCCCCCGCTCTTTCGCCTACATTTTTCACCTTAAGGGACAGGGAAATTTCATCCTCCCCCTCTCCGAACACTTCCCTCTCCGGCTTCATATCCGAATAGGAAAACCGGGTATAGCTCAATCCGTACCCGAAAGGGAAAAGCAAATCCGTCATCTTTTTATCATAATACCGATATCCTACAAACACACCCTCTCCATATACCACTTCTTTTTTGCTCCCCGGAAAATGGAAATAAGCGGAAGTATCTTCCAGACGTTTTGTGAAGGATACCGGCAGCTTCCCTGACGGATTCACAATTCCAAAAAGGATTTCAGCCAGCGCGCAGCCCATCCCCTGTCCCGCCATAAAGCACTCTAAGACTCCTTTCACCTGGTCAATCCACGGCATTGCCACGGCGGAGGCGTTTGACAGAATCACCACCACGTTGGGGTTCACTTCACAGACCTTTTCAAGCAATTCTTCCTGTTCCTTTGGAAGGGAGATAGATTTTCTGTCGTGCCCTTCCATCTCCACCCCGGCAGGCTGCCCGAGGAAGAACAACACGATACTGCTGTTCTTTGCCGCCTGCAGCGCTTCTTCTTCCAGCCTGCGGCGCACTTCTTCCGTATCTTCTTCCGGACTGCTTTCCCCTTTCTTGCGCCCTTCTTCTGACGGAAGGTTCCCCTCCTCCGCATACCCCTGCGCGTAGCAAATCCCGCATCCGGCATTCGCCGCCTGTTTTTCCAGAAAATCATAAGGAATATCCAAATCTGTTTTGATGACCCTTGCGCTTCCTTCGAGAGTATAGCGCGGCTCCTTTGCGTATTCTCCTATCACCGCCAGACTCTCGCCGCCTTTAACCGGCAGAATGCCGTCATCATTTTTCAGCAACACCATCCCTTCTCTTGCAATTTCCCTTACCATCTTATGGTGTTCTCTGTGCAGCTCTTCTCTGGATTTAACTGTCCGCAGCTTCTTCATTTCCTGACTTCTCTCAACCGCACGCAAAAGGCGCAGACAGCATTTGTCCACCGCCTCCTCCGACAGAGAGCCGTCTTCAACAGCCTTCCTGATTTTTTCTGCTCCTACCCCACCGGAATAAGGCATATCCAAATCCATCCCTGCCTCCACTGCCTTAGCCGGATGTACAATGCCAAACCAGTCCGATACGGTGAATCCCTGAAATCCCCATTCCTCCCGCAGGATATCCGACAGGAGATGTTTATGCTCCGCGCCGTACTCCCCGTTAATCTGGTTCAGCGCCGTCATTACCGACATGGGGTCCGCTTCTTTTACAGCCGTCTCAAATCCCGGCAGATAAAGCTCCCTCAGCGTCCTTTCATCAATAACCGCATTGATATATTCCCTCTCCGTTTCCTGATTGTTTCCGGCAAAATGTTTCAGGCAGCACCCTACGCCTGCCTCCTGCACCCCCTTTGCATAAGCCGCCGCTATTTCGCCGGTCAGATAAGGGTCTTCCGAAAAATACTCGAAATTTCTTCCGCAAAGCGGCGAACGAACCAGATTTAAGGCCGGGGCAAGCAAAACATCCACTCCGGCGTTCGCTGCCTCCTCTCCCAGAATCTGCCCGTTTTTTCTGGCGCATTCAGGATTCCATGTAGCTGCCAGACAGCCCCCCGATACCGTCGCCGTTGCCGGTATGCTGTCGTTGATTCCCAGATGGTCTCCCTCTCCTTCCTGCTTACGCAGCCCGCAGGGACCGTCTGCCAAAGTAATCGACGGGATTCCTTTTTCCGTATAATCCACCGTCTGCCACCAGTCCTTTCCGCTGAGCATTCGGATTTTTTCCTCCAGAGTTAACTGGCTCAATTTTTCTTCCGCCCACATAATCATTCCTCCTTGTTTCGCTTTTGCATCCGCCCGGGTACGCTCCCCGGCAGATGCCGTTTCCTTTTTATATCGCTTCTTTTGCCGCAAGTCCATTTACATTTCAAACTTCCGCCTTTCTTAACCAAACTTCCTTCTCCTGCTTTTATTGATTTTCCAGACTGATATTATATAATGAACTCAAAAAGCCGCGAGGTCTTTCCATGAAGAAGAATACAACCACACTGACTTTTAAAATACTGATGCTGCTTATTATACTGGTAATCCCTTTAAATATCGTGTCCTTAATTGTTTCAACCGTCATGATAAGGGATGCAAGAACCTCCATTATTAATTCTGTCCGTTCGACCATCCGTACCTATACCGACAACATCGACCAGATAATATACAATACGAATTCGACTCTCTATGAGCTGAACGAACGTGATTCCGATTTCCTGACTCTGATTGACGGACAAAACGACCTGTCCTACCAGTTGTCAAAAACAGGCCTCACTAAAACTATCCGAAACAAACAGACCCTTTCCCCTATGGCGGATTATTTTTATTTCTATCAGGATAGTCTGGGCGATTTGCTGGTTATTCCCCATAACAGTTCTTCCTTTGACGATTTTTTATACTCCAACAATTACTTTGATAAAGACCAGCTTTCCCATGCCTCCTGGCATCTTGCCACCATTGACGGAACGCCTTATCTTACCAAAATCTCCGCCAACGGTTCCCTGTATTACGGCGCTTTCATCCAATTGGAAAATGCGGTATCGGACATTTATGAATATCTGAATTATCCGATTAAGGCTATTTCCTTTACGGAAGAAGTCCCTTCCCCCACTGCCTCTTATATAAACGACAGACGGGCCATTATCATTTCCGTAAAATGCAGCCGCGCCGGTCTGTATTTAAACCTGATTTTTGATTCTTCCATTCTGGTCAGCAGCATTTCCGGCTGGCGATGGTTTCTGATTGGAATTATCATTTTGTATATCATACTCGTTCCTCTCCTCTACCGCTATATACGAAGTTGGGTAATTGCCCCGCTGGCCAGATTAAATACCGCCCACCGGCAATTACAGTCAGGCGAGGAAAATTACAGAATCACGCAAGGCTCAGACTCTGCGGAATTTGAACAGGCCTATGCTTCCTTTAACAGCATGGCGGAAAGTCTGCAAAACCTGCGTCTGGAAAAAATCAGCAACGAGCTTGCCCGCAAGCAGATGCTGCTGGATAACCTGCAGCTGCAAATCCGTCCCCATTTTCTGCTGAACACCTTTAATCTTTTATATAGTATGATTCAGACAAAAAAGACACAGCCGGCGCAGGAAATGATTTTGTATCTTTCCCAATATTTTCGCTACCTGTTTCAATATAATAAGGAGCTGGAGCTTTTTTCCAAGGAATGGGAATTAATCCTGCAATATCTTAAGGTTTCACGCTTCCAGCATCCCGATGCTTTTACCTTTCAATATGAGCTTGACCCGGAGATTAATCTGGTCCGTATTCCGCCGCTTTTGCTGCATAACTTTTTTGAAAACATCTTGAGTCACGCTCTTGTACATGGTCAGGTGGTTCATATTATGTTCAACGGATTTTACGATAACGGGACAGTCACTTTTCAGATTGCCGACGACGGGCAGGGGATGTCCGATAAAGACGTGGAAATTATTAACGCCGGAAATTATGAAGATTACAGCCGCGGTTTTCATGTGGGGCTTCGCAATTCCATTACACGCATTAAATATTTTTACAATCAACAGGGCTCTATTCATGTGGACTCTGCGATAAATGAAGGAACCATATTTACAATCACATTTCCTTATAATCTGGAGGAGGATACGGATAATGAATCTTTTGATGGTAAATGATGCTGAAATTACAGTAAACGCTATGAAGGATGAAATCGACTGGGCTTTTTACAAAATTGATAAGGTCTTTATCGCCTACAATGTGGCCGAAGGACAGGAAATAATTGCCCGCCATACCATAGACATTCTCCTGTGCGACATTGAAATGCCCGGCGAATACGGTATTACCCTGATTCGCTGGATTCGCGAAAACAATTATGATATCGACTGCATCCTGCTCACCTGCCATGCGGAATTTGCTTACGCCAAAGAGGCCATCACGCTTAACTGTCAGGATTATCTGCTGCTGCCCGCCAGCTATGAGACGATTGGAAAGACGGTAAAAAATGTGGTGCAGCGCCGTGAAATACGGCTGCAGAATACCCGTCTGCAGGAATACGGGAAATCATGGTTAAAATCCAGAGAAGACAGGGTACATATCGACGAAACGCTCTCCAAAAGCCCGAAGGAAGTGGTGGAGGAATGTACCGCTTATATTTTACAGAACTTAAACAACGAAACGCTCAGTGTCAACGAACTCGCCGCACACTTTTACCTGAATCCCATTTACTTAAACCGGATTTTTAAAAAGGAAAAGAACATTTCTATCAGTCAGTTTATCATACAGGAAAAAATGTCCCTTGCGGCATCTCTGTTAAAAAATCCGGCCAGCTCTGCCGTCGCCGTGGCAAATCAGGTCGGATATCCGAATTATTCTTATTTTTCAACAATATTCAAAAAATACTATGGGTGTACGCCGTCGCAGTATCGGGAGCAAGGGGGAGAGTGACCCCCTAATTCGAATCTGCGCCCTTATTTTTCCCAATCTAAAACGTCACTTCCCCGTCATGAGACACCAGTGACACGCTCTCCACCCCGGAAAGTGCCTCCAGCTCCTGCATCATTTCATATTCCTTCGCGGCCCTGACCTCCATCACAAGATTACACTGTCCCATGGCCAGATTCCGGGATTTTACCTTATAGTATTTGCAGTATTTCCCTACCTTCTCCGTAAGAGCCGGTTCCTCCTTTAAATCGGAGAGATTTGCCACCAAAATCATGGGCGCGCGTCCCACCGGAAGTCTGTCAAGGACAATCACCAGCACCGTGAGCACCAGAGAAAGCACCACCGCCACCTCTGTCATGTGCGCGCCGCAGCAGATTCCCACGGCAATAGACCAGAACAGGAAGCACAAATCCATAGGCTCCTTGATTGCCGTCCGAAAACGCACAATGGAGAGCGCTCCCACCATACCAAGGGAGATAACGATGCTTGACTGAACCGCCAGAATGATTCCCGCCGTCACCACCGCAATCCCCGCAAGGGCGATATTAAAATTCTTGGAGTAAAAGGTCTTTTTGGTAATCAGCCGGTAAACGATAAAAATATATGCCGCAATCGCCGCCGTAATCAGAAGAACTGCCGTAATATGCGGTATGCTGATATTTTCACTAGTATAAGATGAAAGAAAGCCTTTTTTAAAGATGTCCGTAAAATTCATTTGTATTCTTCTCCTCCTAACCTGCGAACTTCCTGCAGAGGTAATATTTTGAAAAGGTGCTGACCGACAGGCCATGAAGCTGCAGGAGGCTATAAATTTCATCCGGCAGAAAGCTGTCGAATTTCACTTCCATAAGCGCCTGTCCCACCGGCATAACGCCCCGCCCCTGCACGGTTTCATCCAGAAACAAGCGGACGTTTTTGACGGATTTGATATTTTCATCAAAGGTCACCCTCACGTTGGCGTCCTTTTGCCGGTATACGTAAGGAACCCTGTCGTAATCCACTATCACCGCCGGCCGCATCAGCCTTGTCGCCATCAGATACGCAAGCTTTTGAAGCACCTTCTGTCCCGGCGCAATGTCGGAAGGGATAACGCCGTTCATGAGCTTCTGACACTGCGCTAACGTAATCAGGCAGGACTGCTTGCCGGTCTTGCCTCTGATTTTCTGCTTTAATTCCAGATTAATCCGCTCCGCCGAGTGATTGTAAATCCTGATTCTGTATTTTTCCCTGTTGTCCACGCCGTTTTCATTGTCCATATAACAGCTGTTATCATAGTCGTCAAAGTAGAGGCTTCTTATGTTATAAGAGCCCTCCGGCCCCGCATGGACATCCCGTGACATAATTGATTTTATTCTGGTATCCTCGATGATAATCTGCCCCTTTGTCAGGGGGTACTTGTATTCGTGTCTGTAATTCGTCTGTTCCATGCGCCTGTGAACCTCCGCTGTTATAAATTCCGCTGTTTTTCAGTCTGCCTTTATCCACTCGCCGGAAAGAACGGCGTCCTCTGTAATAATACTTCCGTCCGCCACGTTCTCTCCTTTTTCATTTTTATAGCCCAAAAACCGGTATCCTTCCGACTCATAGCAGGGAAGTCCCTCCATGGGCTGTCCGCGCTCAATCCAGTAATAGATGGTCTGGTTATAGTCCTGATTGAGGAACGGCGCGTCATTTCTGACTTCCACTATACAAAAATCTTTCCCTTCCATCCACAGCTTATCCAAAAATTTCTTCTTTTCAGAAAGAAAATCCCGCACCATATCTATCTGGGCATCAAGTGCGGCAAAGCGGCTGTAGTCTCCTTCCTGTGGGATAGAAAGCCCTTCCGGGAGGACAAACTGCCAGCCAAGCCTCTTTTCATGCCACCGAAAGGCGTCCAGCGCCGCGCTGCGGTTTATCTGTTCCTTATATCTGTCAATTCCGGCGCTAAGCATTTCCTCCAGATTTCCCCGGAAAACCGTCCTGTACTTTTTCTCCAGCACTTCACGGAATTCCCTGTTCCGGTACATGGCTGAAAGCCACCTGTTCTGGTTGGCATTCCCCTCCGGCCTTGTCCCCTCGATGGAGGTCGTCAGCGCGGCCGGATTCCCGAACATAATAGTATTTACATTTCCCATGGTTCCGTCAAAGTCCCACACCGGCCCGGCGTATAAAAGCGTTTCTTCCATATTATAAGTGTATGAGAACTGGCTGGCAATCCCCGTATCATGGTCGCCCGATATTTCCTGAACCAGCCACGCTGTCGCCCAGGAATCCAGGTCAATCAGCTCCGGCAAGGACTTTCCGCTCAATTTACTGATACCATCCTCCGCAAAAAGAGCGCTTTCGATGTCGTTCAACAGCCGGGCCGCCTGTTCTTCCTCCTGCGCCGTAAGCTCTGCTCTGGTCTGGATATCCAGACCGCCGCCTGATTCCTTCTCCCGGCAGATAATCGTCTGGACGGCAAATATCTGTCCTCTGTCAGTGGTTACATAAGAATTCCCTTCCTCTTTTCTGAAATCCAGCTCGATTTCAAAAAACCAGCCTTCACCGGGAGGAATTTCAACCCTGTTTTCAGCGGCGGAAACCGCCTCCGTCAAAAGGTACAGCCCCTGATAGCTTCCGTTTAAATACACCTCCACAAACTCCCCGTCCGGCTCATAGGCGTCCGTGCTTTTATTTGCCAAATCAAGCACCGCCTTATTCCTGATATAAGAGCCGTCTGTGGCGTTTGCCAGTAGATTCCACTTGACGGCGGGCGCCATGCCGCAGAACCCCACCGGATTTTGAAAGGAAAACGTCAACGGCTTTTTATCCAGGGTGGCGGTCAGGTTTCCCCTCACCTTGAGCCGTTTCAAATTCTCTTTGCATACAACCTTCCCTTCCTCATCCAACATCACCATGCTGCCGGTCTCAATATACTTTTTATCTTCAAATTCATCTATGGATAGTAAATCTTTTTCATCCTCGGCGGTAAGCATAATCGCCGGCAGATTCGCGGAAGCCAGCACCCGCAGGGTCTTTTTCATATAGTATCTGCCCAAAGGCCCCCGCAGGCCTATCTCATAGATTTCCTCCCCGCCAAAGTCCGTCCACTTTTCCCCGTCTCCGTAAAGCGTTCCGTCTATTTCAAGGACGCCCAGCCCGTCTTCGTAGCAGAAAGTAAACTCGCAGCTTTTCCCCGCAAAGCAGGAGGGAAGAAAAAGATAGTACGCTTCGCTCTCCCCGTCTTCCCAGAGGGCAAGACTGATTTCCTGCCCGTCTGTAAAACACTTTACCGTCAGCCCGTTTATGATTTCCTTTTCGTGGTCCGTGCTTATATAGGATACGGCCAGCATGCCGGTCAGTGCCAGACACGCGCTCACCACCATGAACACACGCAATTTATTTCCCAATGTCATTTTATCATGCACCTTGCTTTTTTGTTACTGTTCCCTTTTGAACCTGTAACATACTTCCGCCTGCATTTTTTATGCGGCGATTTCCTCCGTTTATTATAAGGTACATCCTCTAAAATGACAATTGCGTTTCTTAATATTCCAACTTCTCCAGCGTCCCGTTTTCGTAGCTTTCCAGCTTATCGTAAATCATCTGCACGTTATCGTCCCAGGATTCATATCCCTCCTCTCCCCTTCTGTCCGGAATTGCATCATCACAGTCCAGAAAGCCTCCCAGAAAATCCGTGAATTTACAGCTTCCCCAATAGTTTAAATGGGACTCATCGTTGAAGTCCTTTTCAAAATCAAGCCCGATTTCATCAAAATACTCGCAGTAGTTGATAAACGTAATCCCCTCTTCCCCGGCAATTTCCGCTATCTTATTGTAGGCGCGCATATCCTCATTTGTGATGATATAAGGCGTAACCATAAGAACCAGTCTTGTGTTGTTCTTTTTCGTCAGGGAAATGATTTTCCGCAGATACTTTTCAGATTTTTCGGTGAGCCCGTCGTTCCCCTCCTCATAAATTTCAGGCCGCTGCTGCGGGCGCACATTCCAGTAAGGCGTAAATCCCTTAAAACTCTCCTTCTTTTCCCAGTCCCAGAAAAAATTATCAAAATCCTCCTTCCCCAAATCGTCGTACCTGCTGTGATAGACCGCAAAGGACGGAAAATAGGAAGGAATTTTCGCGGGTTCCGCGCTGACTGAAAGCATTTCCAGCTTATTTAATGAAAATTTCATGCCGTAAATATTTTCCGCTATCCAGTCGTACTGATAATCCTCCTTAAATCTGGCCGGCGCGTACACATCCACCACAACCGCCTTCGGCGTCTGGTACTTGTACAGCTCTTTCAAATAAAAATATGTCATCCAAAGGGGCTGTTCCGCTCCGCTGTAATCATAGGAGGCAATCCCGTACTTCTCCCACAAAAGCGTCGTGTTAACGCCGCAATGCACATGGCTTGTCCCCATCGCCACCACATCGATGGCATTTTCAGGCTGCCAGTACATTCCCTCCACCTGATTGATTCCATGCTCGGACTTCACCTGGAGAATACAGGAGAGAAGATACACCGTCAGTATCAGCAATGCCAGAAATCCGGCTCTGATACCGTTCTTCTTATTAAAAATCTTTTTTATTTTTATATTTGTCATAAATTATCCCATATTAAAATTGCATGTAAATAAACTGTTCCGCATGATAGCCCGGGCCATACATCCCGAAAATGAAAATAGCGATTACGAGAAGATAAAAAATGAAATATCTCACCGCATTTTCCTTTTTCTGGACAAGCACCGGCATATTCAGTTTTCTGGCATTGCACAGCTCGTCTATGATTAGAACCACCGCAATGCCGCTGACAATTACAAGGGCTTCCACGCCGCCAATCTGCACGGCTTCTGCAGTTTCCCGCCATTTTTCAGGATGAATGCCCGCCGTAAAAATCCCGCTCACATAGCTTAAAGCTTCCCGCAGACTCTGAGCCCTGAAAAATATCCACGCAAAAGCCACTTCCACGAAGGTAAGCAGCCGCCCTCCCCGGATTTTCCATCCCGCTTTCCGGCACAGCGCGTCAATCACCGAATAAATTCCGTGCAAAAGCCCCCACACCGCAAAATGTATCCCGGCGCCGTGCCACATCCCGCACACCAGAAAGACAATCACCGTATTTATGCATTTTCTGGCAATTCCCTTACGGTTTCCGCCCAGCGGAATATATAAATAATCACGAAGCCAACTGCTTAAGGAAACATGCCATCTGCGCCAGAAATCCGTGATGCTCACGGCACAGTAAGGTCCTTTGAAATTCTGCGCCAGGTCAAGCCCGAAGATTTTCCCGCAGCCTATGGCAATGTAGGAGTATCCGGCAAAATCACAGTAAATCTGCATGGTGTAAAAGAACGCGCCCAGCAAAAGCCAGAAGCTGTCAAAGGTCTCCGGGGCGGCAAAAATCTGATTCACCGTCACCGCCAGCCGGTCGGCCACCACCATTTTCATGAAATATCCCCAAAGCATATAAGTAAACGCCGTGGAAAGCCGCCCTCTGTCGCCGAACCTCACCTGCGTAAGCCTTTTAAGCTGCGGCAGAAAGTCCTGCTCCCTTAAAATAGGCCCGCTTACCAGCTTCGGGAAAAATGCAAGATAACATCCCAGATATATGAAATTTTTTTCCGCACCGCTCTTTCCTCTATAAATATCCGCCAGATACCCGATTGCCTGAAACATGTAAAAGGATAAGCCCACAGGCATTGCCAGACTTGCGGCAAGCCGCTGCGGCGCCTGCCAGCCTCCACAGGAAACAGGATTCCCATTAAAGACAAGGTTCAGCAGCCAGGCTCCATACTTATACACGCACAAAACAATAATCAGAAATCCGATTGCAAAAATTGCAAACCCCCGAACCCGCCGTGTTTTGCCGCGTCCGCTTTCCCCACACTCTCCGCGCAGTCCGCCATCTTCGCCGCAACTTACCTCGCCCTCTCCGCGCAGTCCGCCATCTTCGCCGCAGCTTACCTCGTCCTCTCCGCGCGTTTTGCCCTGCAGCCTCTCCAGACGGATGCCGGCTCTCCAGGTAAAAATCGAAATCAGAATCAGAACCGCCAGTCCCCGCATGTCTATCCATCCGCAGAAAGCGTAGCTGGAAAGAAGAAGAAGGGCAGGACGGCAATTTACCGGCAACAAAAAGAACAGTGTCACAACAATCCCCAGAAAAACGGGAAAAATCATTGTCACAAACAATGTGCTCCACTCCCATCATTTAGTTTTTATTCACGTACACTGTCTGCTGCCTGTCTTCTCATAGAAACAAGATTTCCATCTTGCTGATTTCATGCAAAAATTGTTTCCCTAGAAGCGTGGCTTTGACGCAAACCGCTTTGGTTTCACTCCTCAGGTTTGCTCTGGTCGTTTTTAACTGCCTATTAGTATAACAAAAAAGAAGCCTTTTATAAGGCCTCTTTTCCAAAATTAAGAAATACTTAAGAGAATATTCCATAATATCTCATAAATATACTGTTATAAGATAATCTTCCAGGTAAAAAACCGGCGTTAAAAAAATTTTCTTCCGCATTCATGCCGCTTACAGAATCGGGCTCTCCGATTTTGCTTTCAGCCGCGCAAACCTTCTGTCGATTTCGCTTTGCAGCTCCTCCACCACTTCTCTGTACTCCACCTTTTGCAGGTGTCTGGTTCGCCCCATCATGGAGAGCCAGTCAAGAACCGGTATCTTTTTCCCGGCCTGCTCCGGGTTATAATTCAGCGTTGTTTTTCCTTTTTCCACCTCATAGAGAGGGAAAAAGCAGCAGTCCACCGCGGAGGCAATCACCTTCCGCTCAGTTGCCGGGGTATCGTTCCAGTTTAAGGGGCAGGCGGAGAGGGCTTTCACGTAAGCCGTGCCGGTGGTTTTAGCATAATATGCCGCCTTGGCCGCCTTTTTGATAAAGTCAACGGGATTGGATTCCGCCATGGTCGCCACATAGGGAATGCCGGTTGCCGCCATCATCTGGGGCATATCCTTATGGAAAAAGGTCTTTCCATACTGATATTTCCCCACATGGGAGGTGGCGCTTCTGGCTCCTTTCGGGGTGGAGTAGGAAAGCTGGTAGCCTGTGTTCATATAACCGCCGTTGTCGTATTCAAACAAAATCAGCCGGTGTCCCCGGAGCGCCGTCCCCAGGGCGGAGCCCATACCGATATCCATGCCGCCGTCTCCGCTTACCATCACAAAAATAATATCGCCGGGCGGGATTTCTCCCTTCTTTTGCTTCCGGTAACAGATTTCCGCAAGGCCGCTTAAAGTCGCCGCCCCATTCTGGAACAGATTGTGAAGATAGGGCACCTTAAAGCTTGTGCGGGGATAGGCGGTAGTGACAATCATTCCGCAGCCGGTCTGGAAAAGAAGCACCACCGGGTCTTCTATGGCCCGCAAAAGAAGATTGATATTTACAGGAATCCCGCAGCCCGGACAGGCGCCGTGCCCCGGCGCAAGCCGCTTGGGAACCGCCGCGGTGGCGTTCAGGGTGCCGCCGCTTACCTGGGCGAAGCCTTCCCCGGACTCTGTTACAGAGGTTGCGCCAATCCTTGTCCGCTCTGCAGTAAGAGGGGCGAAGAAGGGAGCGTCGGCTTTTTTGCCGCCTTCTGCTGCTTCAGGACACTTTTCAGCCCCTTTGCTGGTTTCTGATACCGTTTTTTCCTCCCGTGCCTCCCTGCCATTTCCTGTCCCGGCATTTTCATCCACGCCATAATATCCAAAATCCGGCGTATCGGGATTTTCCGCCCACTCCGCCATCCGCACCGCGTCCTCTGTAAAAAAGTCCAGACCCCCAAGCCCGTAAATCAGACTTTTAATTTTGACAATACTGCCGTACCTTTGCATGGCTGCCCGGACCTCTATGGACAGATTGCCGCCTCCCGCGCCGTAGCTGTCCTGCCTGTCAGCCACCAAAAGGCAGGAGGCATTCTTACAGTATTCATGAACCTCCTCGTAAGGAAAAGGACGCAGCGTATGAACCGTCACGATGCCCGCCTTTTTGCCCTTACCGCGAAGCTCGTCCACCGCCTCTCTTGCCGTCTCGTAAGACGAACCAAGCAGAATCAAAATCGTATCCGCATCCTCATGACAATATCCTTCCGCCTTATCATAGCTCCGCCCTGACATTTCCCCGTAAGACTCAAAAAGCTCCGGCAGCTTTCTGCCGGCCTCCTCCATTGCCAGATGAAGCTGATACCTGTTGCCAATCAAATCCGGTTCGTTCATATAAGAGCCCACGGTAATGGGATGCTCCAGGTCAAGGAAAGGGTACTCCTCCTTTTTCGCCCCGATAAAGTCCCTCACAGCCTCTCCCCGCTCAAACCGCATACACCTTCTTTTCTGGTGGCTGGTAAAAAATCCGTCGTAAGCCACGATTACCGGAAGCCGCACCGCCTCCGCCAGCTTCAGCGCAATGATATTGAAATCGTATACCTCCTGAGCCGTCTTTGCAAAAAGAATGGGCCATCCGGCATTTAACATAAACATAATGTCGCTGTGGTCGCCTTTAATGGACAGCGGCCCCGAAATGGTCCGGCAGACCACATTCATCACCATAGGGTATCTGGTGCCCGACTGCACCGGGAATTGCTCCAGGGCATACAAAAGACCGTTTGCGCTGGTAGCGTTGATTACCCTGCCGCCGCCCACGGACGCTCCATAGCAGATTCCCGCTGCGCTGTGCTCTCCCTCCGCAGCTATCATAATCAGGTCGGTTTCCCCGCCCGCCTTCATGGTATCCAGTCCCTCTGCTATCTGAGTGGAAGGGGTGATTGGATAATAGCCCATCAGGTCATAACCTATCTGTTTGATGGCAATCGTCGCCATCTCGTTTCCGCTTGCGTATTCCATTACCTGTTTTTCCATTATACTTCTCCTCCTTCCATTCTTTTTTCCGTCAGGTAAGATTCCGAAGTGATATAGCCGTCAGGTCCCGCTTCTATATAATAGTCGGGCTTACGCAGCAAATCCTGATTGGGAAGGAAATACTTTTTATCCGGGTGCTCCGCTTCCAGTCCCTTTACCAGAGCATTCACCGGACACACATCCACACAGCGCAGGCAGCCCTTACAGTGATAGTAATCCAGCCCTTTGTTTACCATCATTTCCCGTCCGTTGTATTCCCCCTTTGCAAACTGGAATACCATGTCCGGGCAGGCGGAATCGCAAAATCCGCAGTTAATGCATCTTTCCTTAATAAAAACAGGGATATAGCCCTGCCTTGAGGGAGATAAATCAGCCACCACTGTGCTTCCGAATCTGGGGTTGATTCCACCCTCGGGCATGGCGGGAGAGACTGCCTTTGCCGGACAATGAGCGCTTTTACGGTCTGCTTTCCTGTCGGTCTTTTCCCTGCCGTCTGTACCGGGACTGCCTTTCATGCCAATACCTGCTGTCTCCTCCACTTCCTCATATCCCCGCCTGATACCCTCCAGATTTCCTTTCAGCGCATCCGGGTATTTTTTGCCCAGGGCCGCTTCGCAGACCTTATTGATATCCGAAAGGGGCACAAAGCCCATCACTTTTGCCATGGCTCCAAGCATCACCACATTAATCCGCGAACGGGTTTCCATGGCTATTTTCTGAGCTCTCACCCCGTAACAGGCTTTCACTCTTACGGGTACCGCCGCCCTCTCCCTGCCTTCCTCCAGGGCAAGAATCACCTCCGTATTTTCATCGCAGCCCTCCCACACCTTTTCATCCTGCATCAGCGCCTGGTGAAAAATTACAAGCAAATCGGGATGGATTACAGGCGAATGGACTCTGATTTCCGTCTCCTTTGCGCAATATCTGATGTATCCCTTAACCGGGGTGCCGGTCTTTTCCGAACCATAGCTGGAAAAGCTCACGCTGTTTAAATCCAGATGCTTAACGCCAAGCTCCCCGAGCATTTTTCCGCACAGATTGGCGCCAAGGCCGCCGATGCTTTCCAGCCGGATTTCGTAATATTTACTGCCCGCGCGAAGCGGCAGCCGCGTTTTTGCTTTTGTTTCATTTATCTCCTGCTGCATTCCATACTGTCCTTTCTTTCAGGCAAAGTCTGTTGTCTCCAGATACAGTATGTTTTTTTTCGGGGGAAATATACATTTTCAGAAAAGGTTGAGAAATGAGAGCAATTTTATACAAGCGCAGCTGTTTCCACACTCTTATAATGACGTTATCGGAATTTAAAAATTCAAACAGCAGGAGGAAAAATTTATGAGCAGTAATTTATTTGAAACATTTAACAGGGGAACGCTTAAGCTTCCTGAAAAATCGGTGGAATTTGCAGATATTCCATGGTGCAGACACCCGGAATTTGAAGGAGTGGAATTAAAGCACATCGTTACCGGAGCAAATACAGACGGGCGCTTCAGCTGCCATCTCGTCCGTATCGCGCCCCATAAGCGCATTGGAAATCATATTCATCAGACCCAGGTGGAAATTCACGAGGTCATTGACGGCGCCGGTGTGTGTATCAATGGCGGGACTGAACTTATCTATAAAACAGGTATCGTTTCCGTGATACCGTCCGGTGCGCCGCATGAAATAGACGCAGGTGAAACGGGATTGTATCTGTTCGCCAAATTTGTTCCGGCATTATGTTAAACCTGTAAGCCCGCCGCCCGTTTATACTCATTTGGCGTCAGTCTGACGATTTTACGAAAGCATCGGTCAAAGTGGCTCTGGTCGCAAAATCCTGTGGCATGGGCCACTCTGGTCACGCTTTCACCCTTTTCCAAAAGCTTCTGCGCCTTTCTGATTCTGCACTGTAACTGAAACTGATGCGGGGTCAGGCCGCAGCAAATCTTAAACTGTCGAATCATATGGTAAGGACTTACGCACATATCCTTTGCCATGTCCCTGATAAGAAAAACATTCTCCGGCGCATTTAAAATGGTTTGTCTCAGCTTTTTTATATAGCTGACATCGGCCTGTCCAGCCATTTCGCCCATCGCTTTATCAACCGGAATACACACACTGAGCATGGTATAGGCACTATCGTCTGCTGGTTCTATCGCATGGGAGATATCCGGCATGATGTAAAAGGCTTCGCCGGCGCGGCAGAGACCTTCCCTCCCATTACAAACAAGACGGACCGTTCTTTCCATAATATAACCTACTGTAATGTGACTTGCGTGTGTATGCATCGGATAGGAACGTGTGGAGTTTTCGCAATATATAACATCCGTATTTTTATCTGAATAATATTTTATATTTCCATGTTCTGTTTTCAGAGTTTCCATAATCCCCGGCTCCTGCTGCTTACGCCATCTGCATCACTTTGGTCGCAAGCTCTTTTTCTCTGTCAAGCAAATATTCCCCCAAAACATTCCGGTTCTTGCATATACGAATTGTTTCTGTAGCCGCCCTCTCCTCACGCCGCCAAATCCCTTCTCCCGTAAATTACCCACGCTGCGGCAAAGGAAATCACCGCCGCCAGCGCACTGACTGCCACCATACTGCCCTCAATCCTTCCGCCGGTAAAAATATCCGTGGCATTGGAAAAATAGTAAGGCGTTACATACTTCAAATCCTCGATGTCCGGCACAATCCGGCACATCAAATCCATTATATATAGAAGAACCGCAAATCCCAGCGCCGCTCCCGTCTGCTTTCTTTTGCAGATTGCGGATATCAGAAAGCACAGGCTCCCCACTTCCAGCTGCATCAGAAGCTGCGCGGCGTGGAATAGCGCCAGGTTTTTTCCCGACGGCATTTCCCCGGCCAGCGCAAATCCCGCAAATTCCCAGATAACACATAAAAAATTGAATAGTAAAATCATTGCCGCTGCCGATAAGTACTTCCAGCATACAATATATCCTCTGCCCAGCGGCAGGGTATTCAAAAATTCCGAGGTATGCCCTTCCTCCTCTTTTGACAGCATACAAACGCCTGTCATCGCGGCGAACATCGCCCCTCCAATAGCATAAATCAGAGCCACCTCCGTGGCGAAAAAGCCCTCCATGGTACTGACGTTCATCCGGTCAAGCCCCAGCGCCGAGGAAAAAGTCCCCATCTGAGCATAGGCGTCCGCCATTTTCTCCATAGACTCCTTAAGGCCGCCGAAAAGAAGAATACAGCCAAAGCAGGAAAATCCCACGCAGGCCGCCCATATAATTATTAATTTTAGATTTAATTTTAACTCATGTTTGAATAGTATCATCATATCCTCCATACAAAAGTTCTTCTCAGGCCGATTACTTATCCCCGCACCACTCTGTCCTTTGAGTCAACGCCCCACAACAGTCAAATGCCTGAAAGCAGTCACCTGGCTCATTGCTCGCGGGAATCATAATAATGTATAAACAGTTCCTCCAGCGACGGTTCTTCAATCAGTAAATCCTCCACATTCCGTCCCTCCAGCTTTTTCAGCAGCTCTTTCATGCTTCCTGTGTGGACAAATTCCTCCACAATTCCGTTTTCCGTCAGCTTAATCCGGCGCAGATTCGACTTTGAAAGATTTTCCACCGTATCGACTCTGATAATCGCGCCATCCCTGATAATCGCCGCATTTCTGCAGTACCGCTTTACCTCCGAAATCACATGGGAAGATAAAAAACAGGTCGTCCCCTGGGCGTTATATTCCAGTATCAGTTTGAAAAAGGCTTCCTGCATCAGCGGGTCAAGACCGGAGGTTGGCTCGTCCAGTATAAGGAGCCTTGGTTTGTGCTGCATTGCGCAGACAATACTTACCTTCTTCCGGTTCCCTAAAGACAGCTCCTCGATTTTCTTTTCCCTGTCCACCTTGAGAAGATCGCAAATCCGCTCTGATTCTTCCGCGCAGTCCCTTCGCCCTGCCCCGGCGCTCCCTGACGCGCCGACGTCGCCAATCTCCTTCCCTGCGCTTCCTGCCGCGCCGGCTCCGCCAGTCTCCTTCCCTGCGTTCCCCGCCGCAAAGCCAGCCGCCCTCCCGGCACCGCTCGCCTCCGCCGCAAAGGCAATCACATCCTTTACTTTCATTGTCGGATAAAACATGGCTTCGGAGGGCATGTAGCCTATCTGGCTCAAAACCTCCCTGCGGTTTTTGACCGCATCTCTTTGAAGGAGCTTTATCTGACCTTCCTGAAAGCGTATAAGACCTAACATGCTTCGTATGGTAGTAGACTTACCCGCCCCGTTGGGGCCCAAAAACCCGAAGATGTCGCCCTCCTTTACCGTCAGTGAAATATTTCTTACTCCCCGGTGCTTCCCGTAATTCTTGGTCAGGCCGCTGATTTCAATTGCATAGCGCTCCGCCCCTCCGTTTACGGTTTCCTGATTTCCCTTAATTTGTCCTTCTACTCTGTTCATTTTTCCGCCCCCTTCTTGAACTCCGACAGCATCTTATTCAGGTTATTGGTGTCAATCATCCTCTTTGCCTTGTTCAGCCAAAAGACGCACAGATAGACAACCAGCATATACAGCGAAAACAGGACGCTTGCCATAAGGCTTTTATCAAACCAGCCAAGGAGATACGAAACGCTACTGTAAACGCCGGTGCCGAAAATAATTCCCATTACGCCTTTTCTTTCAATCTGCTCCGCTTCGTCAAAATTCTGGAAGACATATACCTGAAAGTATCCGACAAAATATGCCGCAAGTATCATCTCAAACATATAAAGAATACTTCCGAAATATGTCCTGTTATAAAGCAACCACGCGAAGTAAAAGAACAGGATGCACGAAAAATAAAGGCACGCCTTATACTCTATCATGATTTCTTTGCTTAAATAATCCTTAAACCAGGTCCACAGCCTATTCTTCATCCTTTCCCGCTCCCCCTTTCAGCACCTGACGCAGTCCCTTCGCATATTTTCTGGAAATCATTACTTCCTCGCCGTTTTCCATTGTGGCGCATATCCGGCCGCCCGGCTTGCTCTGCAGATAACTGATTCTGTAAATATTAATCACCATGGACTTGGAGCAGCGGAAAAAGCCTCTGCCATCATAGCATGCAGCCGCTGTCAGAAGGCTCATCTGCACCCTGCATACCTGCTTTTCCAGATAGGCAAAGGTGGCACCGTCCACGCTTTCCAGATAGAGAATATCCTCCGGCAGAAGAAGGAATGTCCTGCCGTCCGCACAGGCGCTTATCTTCTGCGAAGCGCCCTGAACCAGCCCGGCAATCGCTTCTATCTGTTCATTCATCTCACGATATTTTATGATGACCTCATCCTCGCCCTGCGCGATTCTGTTCATTGTCAGTTTCATCCGTCAACGCCCCTTTGCTTCTTCCCGCCTTTATCTGTATTGTAACAAATTCCGGCCGCTCCGCAAGACGGCTTTCCCTAAGATGCGTTTTTAAAGCGCCAGGATGCGTTTTCTCTCTCTAAGGACAAGATACAGGGATAAGATTGTCGCCAGTAAATCACTGATTGGCTGTGCAAAAAATATGCCGTTTATCCCAAAAAGAACCGGGAAGATAATGATGAACGGCACAAGAAATACTATCTGTCGTAATATAGTTATCGCAATAGAGGGTGCCGGGCGGTTAATAGACTGAAAAAAGGTAGTTGCCAGCATTACAAAGCCTAAAACCGGGGTAATGCAGAAATTTATCCGAAGTCCTGTTATTCCGATGCGGAACATCTCTTCCGTCCCTCCGAACGCCGCAAGTATCTGCCTTGGGAAAAACAGAACGGCAAGCCAGATAACGCACGTTATTGATACGGAGAAAACCGAAGCCTGAAAAAGCGTCTGTATTACCCGCTTATAATTTCCTCCGCCGTAATTATTTCCAACGATAGGCTGAATCCCCTGACTGATGCCGCTTGCGGGCATGATAACGAAGGTCATAATGCTGGAGACAACGGCATAGACGCTGATGGCAATATCCCCTCCGTATTTTCCTAACTGACTGTTGTAAACAAGGCTGATAAACCCCATAGCCATCTGCGCTACGAAAAATGAGAAGCCGCAGGAAATGATTCTCTGGCACAGCCCTTTTTCCAGACGGAATATGCCGGGGGAAATCGTGACCTGCGTTTTCTTTCCAAAGACAAGATATGCGCCGAACAGGGCGGAAAAAATCTGTCCGATTACGGTTGCGCCGGCAGCGCCAACCACGCCCCAGTCAAAAACAATGATAAAAACGGCGTCCAAAACAATATTCGTGGCGGCTCCGATTCCCATTACGCACATACCAAGAACCGGCTTGCCGGAAACACGGACAAAATCGCAGAACAGCTGTGAAAGCCCCTGAAACAGACAGCCTAAGGCAACGATTCTGTAATAGGAAATCGCATAAGGATAAGAGGTTTGGGTTACTCCAAAAATTTTCAGGACGGGAGCAGGAAACAACAGCAGTAAAATTGTCAGCATAATTTCAAAAAAGCATACCAGTACAAAAGCATTTCCAAACGACTTATTCATTTTATCTTCCTCATTCTGCCCGGAAAACAGACTGAAAAAAGTGGAACCGCCCGCGCTGCACGTTAAAGCAAACGCCATCATCATATAAGATAAGGGAAAGCAGACAGACAAACCGGCCAAGGCGGAGGTGCCGTTAAAATTGCCGACAAACATTCGGTCAACAATGTTGTAAACAGCGGTAATCAAAAGTGAAACCGCTGCCGGAATTGAAAATTTCAGTATCATAGGAAATAACCGCCCGTTTAAATAATCTACAGATTTTTTATTCATTTTGTATCCTCCAGGATTTATTTCCGCAGACAACAAGCCAGACGACTGCTTTCAGTCATTTGACGGCCGCCGCGGAGCTTTTTGCTTAGTTTGCTAAGTATTTGGGTAAAAAACACCTGATAACGGCTTCATGAAATATTATCAAGCATTTTTTCGACTACGCTGAAGAAAACATCAAGGTCATTTTCCGAAATCCCCTGCGTCAGTTCTTCTTCCAGGTTCAATATGTCAGCCATGACAACATCCTTGTATTGCAGAGCCTTTTCGCTGACAATTATCTTTTTCCACCGCGCGTCATTTTCAGCGGCTTCACGGTAAATCAGTCCGTTCTGCTCCATTTTTTTCAAAAGCACGGTTGCCGTCGGGGGACGCAGACTGTATTCTTCCTCAATATCCTTCTGAAAAACATCATTTGTCTGCGCCAGAAGGAAATGCAATACCTTCCCCTGCGAACCGCTGAAATTCTCACGGCTGGAAAAAGCGTCGATTTTCCTGCGCAGCTTGTTCGACAGCTTGCCGATATAGCGCGCCGCGTGTCTGTTGTGTTCCATAAACTGCCCTCCAAATTACTTAGTATGCTAATTATAGTCAGGAAAGCAATTATTGTCAAGGGCATAACGGAAAACAGGAAAAGAAATGGTATATTAAAACGGGAAATCCGCATTGATATGCGGAAAGGGAATCAGACAGGCGCGGGCTGCGCCTGTCTGGCTATTCATGGTACTTCTCCTGCAAATGTAAGGCTGAACGGATAGATAATGTTGTATCTACAGCATAGACAGCGACAAGTATTGCACTCAAAAAGCCGGCTGTTGCAGCAGGTATCTCCAGTATGGCCCTTTCAAAGAGAGGGTGCAGGAGCTTTATTTGCGCCACCGAAAACAATCCCCAGCCAAAGGAGTAAAGCGGGCAGATATATCCGTTCAGATTAAAGCGATTTCTCCTGTAATCCCAATATCTTGCGCGGAACAGTCTTTGCATGACCACGCCGGTTACATACTCCAGGGCAGTTGCACTCGCCATTCCGGCAAGAAAAATCATAGGTATGCTGTCCCGCACCGGTAAAGTAATCAAAAGAACACTAATTGCACCAAACCCATAAATCGGCGCCATTGGACCGTATAAAAATCCCCGGTTAATCCACTTTCTTTCATATAATGAAGCATACAGACATTCCCCAATCCAGCCGAGAAAACAATACAGAAAGAAAAACAGCAGCCATTGTGTCAAAGAATATTTCATGAAATTGTTTCCTCCTTCGCATGTTCTTAATACCATTTTGTCATTGGAAGTTCATTGTTTACATCGTTAGTAAAAATAATCTGATGAAGGTCAATAACCCCGTTCATAAATGTTGCCGCGCAGGCTTGGAACCACTCCTCCGGGAAAATATATTTTTTTATCCATGCATCTCCGGGATATTCTTTCAAGCCGCTGATAAAGTGAAGCAAAAAGATACCTCCCGGCTTCAATACCGATTTTACGCACCCCATAAATTCTTCGTATTTTCCCATCTGTCCCAGAAAGTGATTTAACGCATGGTATAAATCCCCTTCAATCTCCAAATCGCCATCCATATACGCTTCACCAAACGCAAGGGAGGTGCTCGTCATAAGAGAATGCATAGAAACCGGCCTTTTGAAATTCACTGTAAATTCCGGCTCCCCTTCCCCGATTTTATATTCGTCCTGACCAATCTTCACACAAAAAGGATACTGGTCAAAATTACTTAAATATGATGTTAAAACATTATCCGACATTTTTTCATCCTTCCGCCAATTAAAACATTATTGTCTTTTACTGAGCCATTTCCTGTTTATCCACACGCTGTTTCAAAACTAAAGCTAAAAGGGCAGACAAAATCCTTGCAAAAACCGTACTCCACCAAATCATAATCTGCCCGCCGAACAAAGGCGGTAAAATAAGCATCAGCACCAGCATAAGCAGCGGCTCTATAAAGGTCAGTAAATAAGAAAAAGCGCTTTTCTCCGTTGCATAAAAGCTTGCCGTTGTAATACGGAGAATTGCAACAAAAGGAACAGAAACCAGAAAAACAGGCATAATTCTGGCAATCTCTGCGTTTACTTCACCGGACGCCCCAAATAAAACTCCAAGGCTTCCCCTTGTCACATACATGATAACGCAGCCTATGACAGACAATGCAAAGGCAAATCCATAAGCCAATTTCCGTACATATTTCATATCGTCCCAGTTTCTTTCGCCATAGCACTGACTAATCAGCGGCTGGCTTCCGTCCCCCACGCCCTGCAAAATAAGGTAAATAATGCAGATGACATATGCGATACACGCATAGGTGGCAATTGCTGCATCCCCGCCGTAGGAAACAGAAAAACGGTTGATAATAATCAAAGAGATATTAGGCGACATGGCAAGCCCAAAAGGCGCTATTCCGATTTTAATCACGGAAGCAAATACCGTTCCTGTTTTTGAGAGAGAGATACGCAGCGTAAATTGCTTTTTACTCAATAAATAAATCAGTGCAATCAGCATCGTAACGCCCTGCCCGATAATCGTAGCCCATGCCGCGCCTGCAACGCCCTGTTCCAGCACCCATACAAACACATAATCCAGAATAATATTGGTAACAAATCCCGCAATCATGGATACCATAGCATAAAAAGAACCTCCGTGATTACGGATAAAGGGAACCAGTCCCGTACCGATTACCTGCAGGGCTGCCCCAACGGCAATCACAGCAATATATTCCTCCCCTAAAGAAAGGAGCTGTCCCCTTGCCCCTAACAGCCTTAAAAGCGGACTGTTCAAAAGGAAAATCGAGACTGTCAGTATGATACTCGAAATAATCAAAAGCCACATCGCACCTGCCGTAAACGCTTTCGCTTCATCGTCCTTTTTCTCCGCTTTATTGATTGAATAATAAATCGCTCCGCCCATACCGATTCCGGTTCCCAGCGCCTGAATGACAGCTACAATCGGATAAGCGATGTTTACGGCTGAAAGCCCCATATCACCGATACTGTTGCCAACAAAAAATCCATCTACGATTGTATAAACCCCTGATAGTGCAAAGGATAATACTGAAGGTATTACATATTTAAAAAAAGTTCTTACGTCACGCATTTGTTTCACTACTCCTTCCCGCCTCTTTTTTAAAAAGCGTAACAATATTGTGTATTACTATATTTTTATATTTAGTCCGTACATGTACTATATGACTATTATAGTCTGTATTCGGACTAATTGTCAAGTAAAAAAATTTACACTAAAAAAGCACCAAAGTATTTACCTTGATGCCCCTTCAATGCCTTTAGACTTCCTTCTCCATTTCCTTTTCAAACACAGTATTAAACAATGTAATATTGTCTACCATTTGCCGAACCCTGTCATCACCCATAATCTGGAGCGCACGGTGCTCCAGCTCACGCAAAGGTGTTATGAGTTCTCTGGAATAGGCAATCCCCTTCTCGGTTAATGTAATCTGCTTTTCCCTGCGGTCCTCAATGCCTGGAGAAAGTTCGATGTATCCGTCTTCCTTCAGGGAGCGAATAACGCTGTTGACAGTCTGCTTTGCCATTCCGGTACAGATACAGATTTTTTTCTGCGTCATTGTCTTTTGCCCTTCCAGCGCGTACAGAACAAGCAAAAGATAATAATTAATATCCTTTGAAGCCGCCCAGGAGCTGTATAACCCATTTGCCTGTCCCCATACTCCCCACAATTTCTGTTCATCTGTAGGCATAGTTATTGCCCTCCCCGTTTTATTATGTTAATTTTATTATAGTATCTATATATACTTTTAGCAATAGTGGTATTACTTTCCCAGACTTTTTAATAATACAATTATGTTCTGATAATTACTTTTGCATTATTTTCTTCATGCATCCGTTAATAAAATAATGTAAAATATCATTATTGCATGATATAATTTAGCTGCAATTACGCTTTAGAATATTGGAAAACAAAATGCGCCTTTCTTACGCGGCACAGGATAAAAGTACGTTTTATTGGACAGTACCAATGGTATAATGAATTTAGTCAATTCTTAATAATATTCAACGTTCGGAGGGCGGCATGGATTTAGAAAAGCTAAAAGAACTTGTAATAAAATACAACAAATACAGAAGCTATTACCATGATGCAAATAACAAGTATAATGAAACGGAATGCAGAGATGAATATATAAGTCCGTTATTGGAATGCTTCGGCTGGGATGTCCAAAATGTACAGGGAAAGCTGCCTCAATATAAAGAAGTAATAGTTGAAAGATTTTCAAACAGTGCAGAAAGGCCAGACTATTCACTGACACTTAACGGTGTCACAAAAATTTTCGTTGAAGCCAAAAAGCCATGTGTTGACATTACAGCAGAAACAGAACCGGCCAACCAGACGCGGAAATATGGCTGGAATGCAAATCATGCTCTTTCTGTTTTGACCAATTTTGAAAATCTGATTATCTATGATACAACAAATCAGCCACAGGCAGATGACGATGCTAAAACATCATTGTACCGCAGATATTATTTTGACGAATATGTTGAAAAACATCAGGAAATAGGGCAATTGATTTCTAAGGAGTCCGTATATAGCGGAAAATATGATGAATTTGTTAAAAACAATTTTCAGGATAAAAATCGATACAGTACAGAAATTGACGAGACCTTTTTGAAACATATTAATAAATGGCGGTTAGAACTTGGCGAATATCTTTATCAAAAAGAGAACCGGTATAAAAATCTTCAGGTACTTAATGATGTTGTAGAGGATTTTATCAATCAAATTATATTTTTGCGCATCTGTGAGGACAGAAAGCTGCCTTTATATAAAAAATTATATGAGATGATTTCTAATAAAGAGGAGCTGCAGGCCGTTTTGACAGATACATTTAAAAAAGCGGATAAACGATATAATTCAGGTTTATTTGATGATAACAACATTATTTTTGACCTTAACAGCAATATTATCTTTGAAATGATTGAATCATTATATTATCCTAAAACACCTTATCTGTTTACAATGATTGAACCGAATATTTTAGGGAAAATATATGAATCATTTCTTACAGAGAGTCTGACTGTTTCAGACAATAAAATTTGCCTGGCAAAAAAGAACGAATACAGGCATAAATCGGTTGTGAGTACGCCAGTAGAAATTGTAAAATATATGGTTAAGAATACCCTGGAAACTATCTGCGCCGGTAAAACGCCAAAGGAAATATTAAGGTTGAGAATTATTGATATTGCCTGCGGTTCGGGTATTTTTTTAGAAGAGGCATATCAATATTTAATTGATTACTGCGTCAAATGGTACATAGATAATAATCCTTATTATCTTTTAGATACAGATAAAGGACAGAAGAAATTGCCTGTTGAGGATAAAAAGGAAATACTGCTTAACTGCATATTTGGCATCGATATAGATAATCATGCGGTGGAAGTAAGTAAATTTTCATTATTGCTTAAATTAATTGAAGACGAAACAGAACCTTCCATAAAAAATGCAACGCCGGTTCTGCCTGATTTATCTTCAAATATAAAAGCCGGAAATGCGTTAATTACAAGAACTGATATTCAGGAAGAAAATCTATCGGTGGATGACCTGCTGACAATAAGACCTTTTGATTGGAATACCATTAACGATGGAAATAAGTTTGATGTAATACTCGGTAATCCTCCCTATGTAAAGACAGAGGATATCCACACTCTTTCCAAAGAAATTGAATTTAAAACCTATAAGAAAAAATATAAACAATTTGATAAATATTTTTTGTTTGTTGAAAAGGCAATATCTTTATTAAATAATAATGGTATTTTGTGCTATATCATACCAAATAAATTTTATAAGATTGCCGCCGGCCAGGAATTAAGAAGACTGGTTTGTAAAAATGTAATGGCAATTGATGATTTCGGCGATGCCCAGCTATTTCCGGATAAAACAATATACAGTTCAATAGTCACGATTGGAGAAAAGAAATGCGACACATTGAATTATTCTTATGTTAAATCGATTGTTGACCTTTGGGTTGGTCAAAATATTGAAAGCGTTAAAATCCAGAATGAAGACCTCTCACAAACTCCATGGAGTTTGTCGTCAGATATTGAATTTATGAAGATAATGAATGATGTTCGGACAAAAACGATTCCGCTTTCAAATATTGCCGAAGTGTTCAACGGTATTCAGACAAGTGCGGAGCGCCCTGAAAAATTCTCTGATAAAAAAGAAGTTTACTGGTTTGATAATTCATGTATAGATTCTGAGGATAAAGATTATATATATGTACGCAAATATGGAAAGAAATATACAATTGAAAAGAATATACTAAAACCTTATTTCAAACCGACGAAGGCTTCCGAAAAAGGTATGGATACTTACTCTCTGCCTGATACAGATAAACGAATTATTTTCCCTTATGATAAAGAGGGTAAATTATACAATATCGAGACAATGAAGACAAGTTTTGCAGGTGCATTTGAATATCTGACAGACTGCTATGACAGGTTAATACCGAGGTGCCTAAATGACGGCATAGGAAGAGATGTGCCGGACGCCACCCCTGATACATGGTATAAATACGGAAGAACCCAGGCATTAACGGCCTTTATCAATACACCCAAGCTTATAGTCCGGGTATTAAGCAAAGAGCCAATGTATGCATTTGATGACAAAGATATGTTAATTGCCTCCGGCGGAACAGCCGGTTACTGTGCTGTCAGCAAATTGAATGGCAGTAATTATGCTCTGGAATATATCCAGGCATGGCTTGCGCATCCGTATACAGAAAAGCTCTTCCAGATTCAGGGAAGTGATTTTGAAAATGGCTTTACAGCAAGAGGGACTTTTTTATTAAAAAGGCTACCGTTTGTTGTATTGAATTTTAGTGATGAAAAACAGAGAAATTTATATGAGAATGTCGTTTTGAAGACAAAGCAAATTTATAGATTAAATACGGAAATGAAAAGCCATCCTGACAAGATGTCAAAATGTATTCTGGCAAATGAGAAAAAGAATCTAATTATAGAAATTCAGGAGTTAATTACCAGAGTATATCAGCAGAAATTTTAAGGTGATGATATGAAATTAAAAGAGGTCAGCTCTAAACAGAAGCTAAGAGGTGCATATTATACCCCCCTTCCCTTAGCTCAAATGATAGTAAATATATTTTCAGCAGAAAAAAGTATAAAAACAATTTTAGAACCAAGCTGCGGTGACGGTGTTTTCTTAGACGCCCTCATCGGTACATCGCTTGCAAATCAGCTTGAGGCTGTCACTTCGATAGAAATTGAGAAAGATGAAGCTCTCAGGCTTAAAGAGCGTTTAAAAAATTACCCATATATAACGGTTCTAAATCAGGACTTTTTTGATTTCCACCAAAAAAATAATGATAAAAAATATGACCTGATTTTAGGGAATCCCCCATACATCCGTTATCAGTATCTTGAGGAACAGCAAAGAGCTTTAATGGCAGCGCTTCTTACCTCTCAGGGGATGAAGTCGAATAAGCTGGTAAATACCTGGGTTGGTTTTATGGTCGCATGTGTTAATATGCTTTCAAATACAGGAAAAATAGCATTTGTAATTCCGGCAGAAATCCTTCAGGTTGCATATGCAGAAGATTTGAGACTGTTTCTCGCGAAACATCTTTCAAAAATTACATTAATTACATTTGAAGAACTTGTGTTTCCTGATATAGAACAGGAAATCGTGGTTTTCATCGGTGAAAAAGATAATGACGAAAAAGGAATCAGAATCATAGAATTAAACAATCTGGATGACCTGAAAGAATTTAATATCACCGCAAACGGTTTTCAACGGCTGCAACATGTACATGAAAAATGGACAAAATATTTTACTGATGCCAAAGAAAATGTGCTCGTGTCCAGGATACGTTCAGATAAACGTTTTCAAAGGTTATCGGATAGCGTATTAATAAATGTAGGAATTACAACCGGAAACAATAAATATTTCTCAGTAACACAGGATACCGTGGATGAATATGATTTACAGGATATCGTAAAGCCTTTGATTGGAAGAAGTGCGCATGCCCATAGTATCTATTTTGAAAAGGAGGACTGGAAAAAGAATGTTGATGCAGGCAAGGCTGCATATTTAATTGATTTTCCGGAACTGGATTTTGAAAAATATCCGGAAAAGCACAGGGAATATATTAAAGCCGGTGAGGAAAAGAATGCTCACAAAGGCTATAAATGCTCTATCAGAGAACGCTGGTACCGTATACCATCTATCTGGATTCCGGATGCTTTTTTCCTGAGGAGAAATAATCTGTATCCTAAATTCGTATTAAACTGCTGTGACGCCGTATCAACAGATACGATGCACAGGATTAAATTTAATGAAGGTATTGAACCGGAGAGGATACTTCTTTCATATTACAACAGTATTTCGTTTGCTTTTACTGAATTATGCGGACGAAGTTATGGCGGCGGGGTGCTTGAGATATTACCCGGTGAAGTCGGAAATATTCTGGTGCCTAAATTAGATGATATCCCTATAGACAGAATAAAAAAAATTCTAAAGCGAGTGGATCGGATTATCAGAGATGGCGATTCAATCGAAAAAGCCCTGGATATCGTTGACAGTGAAATACTAATTAACGACCTGGGAATTTCAGCAAAATTGTGCACAGACGCCCGGGGTATTTGGAAAAAATTACAGAGCAGGCGGTTAAAACGGGGATAAAGTTGAAACCCTCTCCGCCTGCCAGAAGAAGGGGCAGTCGTATTTATAAACAAAAGTACGCCGCCCCTTGCCATCACATATTCTCGCTCACATAAATCCGAACGCGGTTCTGTATCACGTCCGCCACATCCTCCACGCTTTTCTGTCCGCTGTAGTAAGCCTGCGCTTCCTCATTTATGATTTTGGTAATCGCATCGTCCTCCACATAGAAAGCCGGTGTCGCCTTCTTCAACAAATCAAGTGTCGCGTTAATTTCATCCCATGTCAGGGCATGATACTGAAACTCCCATCCATCCTCAAATATATCGACAGGAAACCGGTCCGGCAGCGTCTGGCTGTCTTCCTCTATTCTATATTCCGCCACCATATCCAGCGTCTTTCTAAGGGCCGGAAAACCGCGGTGGAAGCTGTACAGTGCGGAAACCTTCTCCCTTTCCATATTGTCGGTGTCTCGCCGCTTCAAAACGCTTTCTATAAATTTCCATGCCCCGCTTTTATTTTTCGATGCAGCCGTAATTCCAAAGGCATTTTCGGTAAACAGCAGGGTTCCTCCCTCTCCGTCTTCGGTGGGAAAGCCGATACACACCCCGTTTTCCTCAAACATCCCCTCATATAGCTGGAGCGAACGCAGTTCATCTATGTCCGCTATGGCAAACAATACCTGTCCGTTATGAATTTTGACAGGCAGGGAATCCTCCCCCTGTCCGCCCGCCGCATCGTCAAGGAAGCGTTTTACAAGCTCAAGAAGTTCCTTAAATGTGTCCGAATCAAAATGACACTCGCCGGTGTCCCGGTCAATAAAGGTATCCTCGTTAAACATCATAAGGTACTGCATCATTTCTTCTTTCGTTATCCCGTCAAAGGGCAGCGCTCCGGGATTGTTACGGGCGGCTGCAAGCAGTCCCTCCAAAGACAGGCCGCCGCCTGATGTCCCGTCTCCCACTACCGTCTGCAAAGTGAAGCTCTCCGGGATTCCCACCAGAGTGCCGTCAAATGTATATACCCCCAGTATTCCGTCCACAAAGTCGGAGCTGTCAAAGGCTTCCGATTCCTCCAGCCAGGGTGCTAAATCCTCAAAAACCCCCTGCCGGGAAAGCCTCTGTGCGTTGACGCCGGACAAGTCAATGATGTCCATGGCCTCCCCCGCCAGTATGGCGTTATAAAGGTTCGTCAAAATTTCATAATTTTTCACGGTGAGATGGTACTGATTATTGCTCCTGTTGAACTTTACCGCCAAAGCGGTCAGAGAGCTTCCCCCGTTCACGGAGACGAGCACCATGTTTTCCTTCTGTGGGGCATCCTCCGTCCTCATTTTATCGAGTATTACAACGCTCCTGTCCTCATTCTCCCAGTCCTCTACCACCGCATAATATCTGCCGTCCGCCGACAGGCCGAAGTTTCTTACAAAATATCCGTTGATATCGCTGTCCGCCCAGTCGAACAGCTCCTCCTTTTTCTGCGAAGCTAAATCGTATCCATAGACAGAAATATCGTCATATAAATAGAGGTCGTAGTTTCCGCTCTTATCTTGCGGCGCCAAATCCTCGTCTTTCTGCGGGAAATCCCCACCTGGCTGCGTACGGACTCCGCCCGGCTCCTTTCCCCCGCCAATTCCGCTGATATCGGGAAAATCCTTTATAAATTCCGTCATCTGACAGCTCTCAAAGTTTACCTCCATCAAAGTGCAGGAATCCGCATTTTCCCCTTTGCCGACGCAGACATAGAGCTTGTCGCCCTCCCCGTCTGCGACGCCCTTAACCTGAATGCTTTCCTCTGTGTCATAAGGTATGGAGCCGTGAAAGTTTCCGTTTTCATCATACAGCCAGATACCGGTGTCTTCGGTAAAGATATAGCTCCTTCCCCGCCCGTCCGCTGCAAGCTTTCTTATGGAAGTTTCTCTCCCCAACTGCTCTGTAATCTCTCCTGAAAAGATATTATTCCCCTCCAAATCAAATCTGCATAAAAAACGCCGCAGCTTGCTAAAATCCGCGGGATAGGCGTTGACCACCATACATACGCTGTAATCCTGATTGAACGCATAAGCGCTGATTTCCCGTATTTTCCCATCCGCCGGCCATTCAACAGGCGCTCTGTCCAGCTCCTTGTTTTTTACGGAATACCGGCAGATATTCTGCGTATTGCCATCTATTTCCCCGTTCATTGAAATGTAGCAGATATATCCGCCTATAAACCGCATATTTCCGTAGTCGGCTTTTTCATCCCAGGTTTCTATCATTTCGGGTACATAAACCCATTCCCTCTCCTTCTCCTTAATGCTGCCAACCGCCTGATTTCCCTTTGTAACATCGGCATTATCCGACTCAGCCGTGCCGCATGCTGTCAGAAAAACAGACAGGCATATTACCAGACGGCACATCAAAATTTTCATTTTCCCGTTCATATTCATAAAAAAGACCCTGCCTTTCATTAGTTTTGGCTTTGACTTTATCACAGCAGGGTTCTTTGTGCCGTTTCATGTCATAATTAATATATATTTTTGTAAAAATTAATGAGAGCCTGACCCTCTCTGTCATCATGCTCTCATCTTTTCAAATCCTCCATGTCTTTATTTTTCCATTTTTGACATATACAAAATCAGGTTCACACAAAAAATGTCCTCCTGCTGTGTGATTGCCATGGTTCCGTTATATTTGTCCACGATTCTTTTCACATTCTTTAATCCGATTCCATGCTGCTCCTTAACCGGCTTTGTTGTCGGGAAAGCTCCATTCCCTCCCTGCTGCAACTGCGGACGGCTATGGGAGACGTCGAAGCTGTTTTCAATTTTTATTTTCAAAACTCCTCTTTTTAACGTGATAAAAAGACCCAGATATTTTTTGTCCGTCTGCCCTGCCGCCTCAATGGCATTTTCAAGCAGATTTCCAAGAAGTACGTTGATGTCAAAAGAATGCCTGACCTCCTCCGGCAGCATGACCTTTACCTCAACGGTTTCCAGTTCCTTTTCTGCCCTTTGCAGCATATAGTTCAGTACGCTGTCTATTTCTGTATTTCCCGAGGCGATAAGTTCTTTCGGATTTTGAGCAAAGGCTCCCATCCGGTCAATATATTCCTGTATTTCCGGTACGCCGTGCTTATTCGCCAGCAGCATCAGTTCATTCAAATGGTGCTTCATATCATGCCGCAAAGCCTTTATTCTTTCTTCACCCTGCCGGATAACCTTAAGCTGGTTAGCATATATCTCCACTTGCGTCTTAAGCATTTCCGCCTCATACTTTTGTGTAATATAGTGAAGTAATAAATTGTAGAGATACAGCATGAAAAAATTCATAATCATCAGACCCAGACTGGCAACGGCAAGTCCGGCTCCCTGGCAGGCGTCCGAATATATCAGAATCCCAATGATTAAAATACTGCACACGGGCGCTGATATCAGTGAAAAATTCAAAGACGCCTCCGTATTCTTATGAATCGTAATAATTTTTTCAACCACAAGCTCACAGACAAAAATAAGAAAAATCGATATGATATCGTAAATCTGACTGTGCACTTCTCCGTCCCGGTAATTGATAAACAACGAAATTGCCGCCACGTCGCATCCGCAGTTTACCAGATAAATCGAGCAGGTTACAAACAGATTTGTTTTAACGGACTTTGTGTGCAGCCTCACGATTGCGCTTATTCCCGCCAGATTACAGATGATATTTATCCAGGCGGTATGAAGTTCCCAGAATAACACGGTATTTATAATGTAAAAACAGGCGCAGACAAATATTTTTTTCCTGTTTCCGTTTTCTTCCTTTCCTAAAAATACCGACACAAACCGGTCAATCAGAAATATTCTGAAAAGATTTGTCAATGCGCAGATAATAAAATCCGTCATATCTGTTCTTCCCTCAAAATTCTCTCCCGCACCGCTTTCCGTCTGGCCGGGCTAATCGTCAGAATCGTACCGTCCATCATCTCCACCATTTCATAGGTATACCGGAAAACATATTCCGTGTTTACAATATAAGACTGATGTATTACGATAAAGTCTTCCGATAACCGCTTTGCGGCTTCCTTCAATCTTCCGTAAAATTCAAACGTCTCCTTTTGTGTCACGACCCTGATTTTCCGTCCCTCGCTTCCCAGATAGACAATGTCCCCCATAGGAACATAATAATACTCTCTTCCCTGCTAAAATTCAAATTTTTCCTTTTTCTTATTGATGATTCTGACTGCCGTTTCAATAGTCTCGTTTATCTGCTCCTGCAGGATTGGCTTCACCAGAAAATCCAACGGCTGGGTCTTGAATAACTGCTGTGCGTAAGATGCTTTCCCTGAAATGTAAACAATCTGCATCCCCCTGTCATCCAGCTGCTTTCTGATATAATTCCCCACTTCTATCCCCGTTATCTTAAACAGCTCAATATCCAGAAACAAAATATCCAGATGATTTCCGGCTTTCAGGTAATCCTTAAGCCCCTCTCCCGTATACCAGATATTGACGGTAATCTGAATGTTATTTTCACCCGCATACTGCAAAAGCATATTTTCAATAGAAGTACAAATATTTTCCCCGTCGTCGCAAATTCCTATATCGTACATAAACCTCCTTTTCGTAAAACAATTCAGGCAGAGGAAACATCCCCTGCCCAAAACTCTTTCACCAGTTTTCTTTACCCTTTCGTATTATACTTACTCCCTCCCGTCAGCATATCGAAGATATCGCTTCCGTACCTGTCATAAGTATAATTCCCCGCATACTGCGTCTTATTTAAAACCGCCAGATTCGTCTCCGCGTTTGCCTCGACGTCTTTGGCTCTTTTTCCAACGTTATCAATAAAGGAACCTGACGAGCCCAGAACCTTCTTTATCTTCTGGACATCGCTTTTCTTAAATTCCTCCCCATTCACCGACAGCGTTCCGTCGTCCTTCATGGTGATTCCCAGCTTTTCCAAATCGGACTTTGAATTATCATAGTAATTCTTAAGCTGGCTCAAATAAATCTGATTGACCTTTCCGCCTTCGTCCTTCATGCCCTTGACCATAACGTTAAAGTCGTTGACAAAACTGTTGACCTTTGAAAGAGCGTCCTCCCTGTAGCCGGTAATCTCCTCCTCCGTCATCTTATCCCATTCCTTATCCGGCAGAGCCAGCAGATTCTTTACACAGGACTGCACGCTTCCGGCTGCTTTTTTGATGGTGGTGTAATATTCCTTCGATTTTGCGTCGGCAGCGCTTAAGCTGTTCTGGTTTTTGGACTGGTTCTTAATGGCATTCAACCGGGAATCCTTGCCATTGCTTCCGCTGCTGTTACGTAGTACGGAGCCGATTGCCGCGCTCTGCGACCTTGACCGGGATTTTGCACGGCTGATAAGTCTGTTTTGTGTGATAAGTGAACTGATTCCGTTTAAACTCATTTATTTCTCCTTCCCCTGAAGCATTATCGCCAGTAAAAACTCCTGATTTCTGACTTCCCACCTCAGCGTGCCATAATATTTTTCGGCACAGTTTTTCATATTCTTTATACCTAACCCATGGATGGATGAATCCGGCTTTCCGGTAATTAAGTTTTTCCCTGTCTCGTCCAGCGTCAGTCTGCCGGAAAAAGCGTTTCGAATTTCAATAAAAAACATATTTTCCTTCCGGTAGGAATCCAGCCGGATATAAGGGTTATCTTCCTTTTCCGAAGCCTCCAGCGCGTTGTCCAGCCCGTTATTCAATAAGATACTGAGGTCAAAGGCGCTGATGCCGATTCCTTCGGGAAAAATAAAGTTACACTCGAAGGGAATTTCCTGCGCCCTTCGCATCTTACGGCTGATTACCACATCGGTGACAGGATTACCCGTGCTGCACTTCATATCCAGTTCTTCCATGGAAAGATAGAGTCCGTCCAGATACTTCTGTACCTCTTTTCCATAATCCCCGCAATTCTTTCCGTCATGCTGCAAAAGAATTCCCAAATCCGCCACGTAGTTTCTCATGTCATGGCGCATTCCGCGGATACCGTCATAGAGGTGCTCCACATCCTTCATATGCTCCTCCATATCATTTATGCGGTTTTGATAAATCTCCACCAGCATCTCCCTTTCGCCGCTCTCCACAAGCTTCCGCAGTATCACGGCACTCAGAATGATTGAAAAAATGCATAAACCGGATATCAAAGGGATGAGCAGGCGGGTCTCGGGGTATCTGTCCATCAGAAACTGATTGTCCATATCCTTATAGGAATACATGATGCTTCGGAGCATGATGCCGATACTCATTCCCGTTGCGCTTGGAACCGCAAGAAACAGCTCCTGTACTCTGCTCAGTTCTTTGCTTTCATATATTAAATTTTGTTTTAATATTTTAGTTATATAATAAAAAGCCAGGCAGAGCAGCGTTTGAAAGGACAAATTCCAGAAAAACTGGTAGATTTCAAATATCGTCCAATAGTTTTGAAGGAAAAATTCATTTCCTTCTGTCACCTGCTTTGTCAGCATATCAGACATACCGCCAAGCAATGCGACAAACAGCGAATGAAGCGTAAACATAATCAGCTCGTTCAGCGTATATATTGTAAAAACCGTGTAGCAGATTTTGCTCTTTTTCCCGGAATAAAAATACAGGCTGTAAACCAGCAGCAGGGCGATATTCAAAAGCAGCGGCAGAATGCTTCTTCTGCTTTCCAGCATCCCTCGTCTGTCCCCGTATAAAAGCAATGTAAAAACCGACAGGTAATTTGCCGCCATATAGAAAGCCATGCTTAAGGCCACATACCCCGCCGCAATCTGCTTTTCTTTTTTGATAAATCTGCCTTTCACCGAAAGTATGCCGCAAATCACATGAATCATCAGATATCTTCTTAATACGGCACAGAGTAAATCCTGAATAAAATAAAGCGGTTCTCTCAAAATAACCCCCGTTATTTTCTGCGCAGGAATTCCATATACGCGGATACGAAAGCGCTGTATTTTTGCTTGGCCATCAGGATAGCCTCGCCGTTTTTCAGCCAGATGCTTCCTGTATCATAGCTTTTCACCTCGTTTAAGTTTACCAGATATCCCCTGTGGCATCTGAAAAACTGCCCGCCCAGTATCTTCTCCAGCTCGCTCATCTTCGCATAATAGGAAATCTGCTCCTCCTTCAAATGCAATACGACTTTTCTCGCGTCATTTTCAGCATAGACAATATTTTCCCGGGGGATACTTCTGTAGGTTCCTTTGATTCTGATAACAAGGGGCTCCGTCCCTTTGGCGGAAAGGCACTCGGCCACCGCGTCGTCCAGTACCCGGAAAAATTTTTCCTCATTGACCGGCTTTAGCAGATATTGGAATGCCTGCACATCAAAAGCGTCAAATACATACTCTTTAAGCGCCGTCACAAAAATAATTACCGCCCCGGAGGTTTCCCTAAGCTTCCTTGCCATGTCAATTCCGCTCATATCCTTCAAACCGATATCCAGAAAAAAGATATCGTAGTTTTTTCCGCATTCAAGCAGTTCCTGTCCGGCTTCAAACACTTCAACCTTATATTCCGTCTGACCTGCAAGTCTCTTTTCTATCAGCTGTTTCAGATAACCGCCCATGGCCTTTTCATCTTCGCAAACTGCAATCTGAAGCATCTATTATCATATCCTTTCCTGTAAACTGCCTGTTGTCCTCGTCATGTCTTATATACTTATATCGGTAAATTTTCGAAAAGGAATATTTCTGTTGTAATAAAAAGGCTCATTTCTGTCATCAAAGCAGATTCTACTTTACTTTCTTATCCGCTATCAGCATCAGCTTCGCTATCGGCAGCATTGGCGTGGCTCCCTGGAAATCATACATATGTTCATAATCTCCCCTTCGGACTGCGGCCTCCTGATACACATGCTCTAAAATTTTCTTTTCAATTGCCATTTCTTCCTGCAGCTTCATATATTTCTTATGCCGCTTTCTGCGCTTTTCCCAGAAGCTTTCCTCCGCTTCCTTTTCATACACGGAACGGCCCCTTCCTCCCCGGAAGCCGGTATACCACTTATCGCCCCGGTACTCCTCTCTGGTTGCCCCGAACCGGTGCACGGAAAAGCTCTCGCCGCATACCTCCGCCCAGGGGTCGTTCATTCCGAAATTCCGCCGAAGGACGTCAAGCACCCACTTTTCATACTCCTCGTCATTTCGCATTGCCTCAAAACCGGCGTCCGTAATGTGAACCGCCGCCGACATCATATGCTGGGAAGGGTGGATGGGAATCTGTGAAATTTTCTGATAAATATACTGCTTATATTCCTCCAGGGGCATATTTTCTCTGGAAAAGGAAGCCACTCCTCCTTTTTTATCCATTGCCGCCACCATATCTTTAAAATCCATACCTTTTATGGAAGGTTTTCCCGCTTTTTGGACTTCCAGAACACCGTAATAAGCTCTGACCATATCGTTCACAAAAAAACTGTTGTTTGCCACTCGCACTCCCTCCTTCCCTCTGAATATGTAAAGTCGGTTCTCAGATTCCAGGCGCCGTCTCTGCGCTGCCGGAACAGCTTCCGGCACGGAAATTTCCTGTAAAGCCCCTACACTGATATATCGATACTTACCGCACAGGCATCTCCCGCTGCTCCGGCTACGGCACCTCCGGCCTCCATGCCTGCGCCGGCAACCGCATACGCCGCTGTCGCGCTGTCCACACCCAATTCCAAATCACTTGTTATTAAATCCTCCAGAGCCATATCGCCTGCGATTCCTGACATGCCGAAGTCCTTTATGGATACGGGTTCACCGCCTGCCACGCCTCCGTAGTTGGCGCCCATTCCCATCCGGCTCTCCTCCACGTCCTTCTTTTCCCTGTTCTTGCGAATCGTTCTGCGCACCTCAAGCTCCCGGCGAAGCCTCTCCTCCAGCTTCCGCTTCTTTGCTTTCTCGGCATTTTTCCTCTTTTTCTCTATTCCTGCTTCTTCCTTCAGCTTTTTAATCTTTGTCTTGAGCTTTCCAAGCACCTTTTTTAACTTATTTACTGCAATCTGAACCTCGCCGGACTTCGCCCCGCTTGCCTTTACGGTCCGTATTTTAAACATCAGGCGCACCTGAATCGCCTTGAGCACCGTCTCCCTCTCCGCGCTTGCAATGGCCATCAAGTCCATAGTGGCGTCATAAAGATTGGTCTGGTTTTCCCTCTGTTCGTTAAGGGAATTTTTCATCGCCTCGGCCTGCTCAAGAAGCTGCGATACCAGTCCCTGCGTTTCCTCTTCCTTTTCTTCTTCCTTCTTTTTCTGAATGCTCTCTAAAGTAAGAACCGCCGGCTCCTCCTCCGGGAAGCCTTTGCCTTTCTCCTCCTCCGGTTTTCCGGTTCCGGCTGCGTTTTCCTCAGCCGCCCTTCCGCTACCGGAGACAGGTATCTCGTTTTTCTCCCCCCTCGCTGCCGGTTCCGCGTTTTGTCCGGCGCTGTTACTGTGTTTATAATAATATGGTGACGAATAGTTTGTGTTTTTCACTGAATACATAAAAGGCTCCCTCCTTTTTACCAGCAAACGCCGCTGCGCTCCGCGAGTCGGCTTATTGCAACAAAAGACTTCCTGTCTTATGTTTTATATCGGCTGATAAAGGAGGGAACCTCATAGCTCCCGGGTCGTTATGGAACAGAATGGTTTATTTATGTAACGGAAAAATTTTATACAATTATATCGTGATTTTGTTTATTATACAAAAAATGTCTAACCTCCATAATCTTATTGGAATCTGTATCCTCTATCACTACATAATAAACAACAAAATTTTTCACATATATACGGTAATAGGGATATCTCCGTTCTTTTAACGAATGATACGGCTCAAAAGATTCTGCATCAGGTAATCGTTCAAGTATTGCTTTTTCAACCGCGTCCAATAAATCATTTGCCGCCTGTGGATTTTTTAGTTTCTCGGCGATATACACCACTTTTTCCTCTAATTCTTCATAAAATAGGGGCAGATATCGCAAAGTATATCTTGTATTAGCCATTTATTCTTTTTCTGATTCCTCCAAAAACCTCATCATGTGTGTAACGCATTTCGTCGCTTTCTGCCGCCAAATCCGCATTATCCAAAGCCGCCTCCACACCGTCCGTCAGTCTGGAATATGCTTCAAGGCTCAAGACCACCATAGCACCATATCCATTTTTTGTTAAGTAGACAGGCTCACCTCTGTTGACAATTTTTTCGATGTCAGGAAACTTATTTCTCAAATCAGAAACCGGTTTAATTTGTATCATAGCATCACCTTTATCATTATATTATCATAATTTTATCACTGATTATAGTCTAACTCAAAACAGATTAGAATACAAGAAATAATTTTTTATTCCCCGCCTTCCTTCCAATGACCCATGCAGACAATCGCCTGCACCTGTCTCGGCGTAACACTGTACTGGAAAAAGGACTGGACGTAAATTGTACCGGATGCCAAAAGGCAGGAGAATGTTTTTCTCCTGCCGCACTTTTGTTAAAACAGCTTCTTTATGGCGTCCACCGCTCCTGCCGCCTTGTCGGCCGTGAGCTTTGCCTTAACGCCGGCAATCACCTGATTGATAACGTCGTCCGGCAAATCCACACCGAGCACACTCTCTAATGCCTTTACCGGGTCTTTCTGAAACTGCTCCTGAAAATCCTTGTCCCTGGAAATTTTGTCAACCACCTTTTTAATCTGTTCTTTTATGTCCATTTCCATACTCCTTTTCTTTTTTTATTTTGATATTAACTTACAGGGCGGCGGGTTGTCAATCAAGTTATGGGTAATTACTTTTTCTTACAGAAAAATCCCCCGTTTCTCCACTTTGTATGATATGATGGACAGTAGAACACGAAGTCAGCATACCGGAGAGTATACGGCAGTTTCAGGATGGTTATGCCGGCAGAATTGCAGTAAGAATCCGTACACAAAAGCGCGCATACAGAACAGGAGCCTACTTATGAACAACATCAGCCGTAAAAACTGGATTTTAATCTGGGTACTGGGAATGGCAGGTCAAATCTGCTGGAACATTGAAAATTCCTGGTTCAACAACTTTGTATATGACAAAATCGCCCCGGAACCGGCCATCGTTTCCTGGATGGTGGGCGTCAGCGCCGTGGTATCCACCTTCTGCACCTTTCTGGTGGGAACATGGGGCGACCGCATCGGAAAAAGAAAGCCTTTTATCTGCGTGGGATATATTTTCTGGGGAGTATTTACCTTCCTTTTCGGCGCAACGGAAATGATTCCCAAGAATCCCCTTTTCATTGCCGCCACGGCGGTGGTACTGGCGGACGCCGTGATGAGCTTTTTCGGCTCTCTGGGAAACGACGGCGGCTTTTCCCCCTGGACCACCGATATTTCCAACGAACACAACCGCGGAAAGCTGGGCGGCGTACTGGCCGTCATGCCTGTCTTTGCAACGATTTTCGGTGCGGTGGTATCGGGCTTTTTAATTGAAAAACTGGACTTTTTTGCCTTTTTCGGCCTCATGGGAGCCATCGTGGCTATGATGGGTTTTCTTGCCCTCTTTACCCTGCAGGATTCCCCCACCCTTGTCCCCAAACGGGATGAAAAGGGCTTCCGGCACCAGTTTCTGTCGGTGTTTAACTGGAATACCATTCGCGAGAATCAGGAGCTTTTCTGGGTATTCGTGGTGATGACGGTGTATTTCATCGGTTTTAACGTTTACTTCCCTTACATCACCATTTATTTTGTCAATTATCTTGGCTATGATTATGGAATGACAGGTGTTATTCAGGGCGTCGGCCTCTTAAGCGCCGCCCTTTTGACTATTCCCGCCGCAAAATTTATCGACAGAGGAAGGATGGCGGCAGTCATCTTTGCCGCCTTAATCTGTAACACCACAGGTCTGGTTCTGGTAAGTATTACCCAGAAGCTGCCGGTACTCCTAATCGGCGTATTCGGCGCAGGAATCGGTTACATTCTGGTGCTCCAGTCCCTGACCGCATGGATGAAAAACCTGTATCCCGAGGAACAGCGGGGACAGTTTGAAGGTCTGAAACAGATTTTCTTCGTATGTATCCCGATGATTGTGGGGCCTGCCATAGCGACGCCCATCATTAACCATCTCGGCATTGAAGCGGAGATTAACGGCGCGGCGGGAATGGTTCCCGCTCCCAGCCTGTTTCTCATCTCCGCAATTTTAACCTTATTTACACTGATACCCTTAAATATCGCCGCAAAATTATGCCGGAAACGCAACCGGGCATAGTTGCTCAAAAGAACAGGAGGTAAACTATGGAACGAGAACTTTTACAAAGCGGGCCGGTTCTGGACAAAAAAGGCCGACCCTTTCCCGGATTTTCAAGGAAAAGCACGCTTATCTATCACCGAAACGCCGTCAAGGCTCCACCATGGCGGGTAAAGGAGTGGGATTTTTATCAGATTTCCAACGACCATCTCTGCCTGCAGCTCACCATCGGCCACGCTGGTTACGCCGGACAGGTAAGCCTGATGCTGTTTGATTTTCAGAAAGGGAAAAAATATTTTGACCTCTGCCAGACGATTCCCCTCCCCTTCGGCTCCTTCCATATGCCGGAGAATGCGGAAAAGCCCCATACCCTGACCTATCCCCGTCCGGGCTTTCCAAACGTGGACAAAAAGGCCGGTGTTTTTATGAACTTTGACGTCACCGCAGGAAGGCGCACCCTGACCTGCCGCTGGCGGGGGCTGGAGGCTGTCATTTACCTCGAGAGGCAAAATCCTGATTCACTGGTAATCAACCTTCCCTTTGACGAGTACCCGCAGGCCTTTTACTACAACCACAAAATCAACTGCATGACCGCCGAGGGCTTTGTCCGCACGCCAAAGCATGAGTGGAAATTCGACAAGGAAGATTCCTTCGGTATTCTGGACTGGGGCAGAGGAGTGTGGCCTTTCCATAACGAGTGGTATTGGAGCAACGGAAGCGGTTATCTTGACGGGGAGATGTTCGGATTTAACCTGGGATGCGGCTTTGGAAACACGGATACCGCCAGCGAGAATATGCTTTTTTACAAGGGCAAATCCCATAAGCTGGGAAAGGTCGCTTTTACCCTTGGAAACGATTATATGGAGCCCTGGCATTTCACTGACGAGGAGGGGCGGCTTGATTTGTGGCTGACTCCCGTTTACGACAGAGAGACAAAAATAAAGCTTCTCTGGGTGGACAACCACTGTCATCAGATGTTCGGAAGCTTTTCCGGCACCGCCGTACTGGACGACGGTACTAAGCTTGAGATAAAAGACGTGGTTTCCTTTGCGGAACACGCGGTGAATAACTGGTAAACAAACGCTGTCATGCTCTGCGAGCCGGCTTATTGTAACCAAAAACCGGAAAATCGGAGTCCATTTCAAAACGGATTCCGTTTTCCGGTTTTAAATATTCTGTCTTTTACAGACCATGAACCTCCGCCGCCAGAAGGCAGAACATGGAATCCGCCCATGCGAACCACGGGCGGGTGAATTCCGCCGGTCTGTCCGGGTGAAAGCCTTCGTGCATATGGTACGTTCCTGCCGTGGTATTGATTAAAGTATTTAAAATCTCTCTCTTTTCTTCTATGGAATCCGCAGTCAGTCCCTGTACGGCCAGGGCAATATGCCAGACATATCCTTCCGGGGTGTGCGGGCTGCCGATTCCCTTCGCCCATTTTCCTTCATAATAGAACGGGTTAAACCTGCTTAAAAGAAATTTTCTGGTATTTTGATAAACGGGACAATTCGTTTCGCAGAACCCAAACCAGGGCGCGCCCAAAAGGCTGGGCAGATTGGCGTCGTCCATCAGGCGGTAATTTCCAAGTCCGTCCACCTCGTAGGCAAAGATTTCTCCAAATTCCGGGTGTCTGACCACGCCCCATTTATAAATGCCCGCTTCTATCTGCCTTGCCAGTTCTTCCGCTTCCTCCACAATCTCCTTTTCCAGAGGAAGGTTACGCAAACCTTTTAAGACTACTGCCGCCAACATGTTCGCAGGAATCAGGTAATGGTAGGTACAGGCGTCGTCGCTTGGCCGGAATCCCGACCATGTCATTCCGGTATATCCCACCGGAGAGCCTTTTCCCTCGTTACTTAAGGTTTCCGTAGGAAGCTCACTGTCCCTCTCAAACCGATAGGGCGAGTTCTCGTGGCTTTGCTCTGTTCTCCACACCCGAATCACGGCACGGACTGCCTCTTTTACCTTATCTGTAATTACAGCGTCCTTCGCTCTCCTGCAATATTCCTCCAGCAGAAAAAGGGGAAAAGCCAGAGAATCCACCTCATACTTTCTCTCCCATATGTAAGACCCCATTTCCGTCTTGTCCCTGCGAAAACAGGCGTAATCTCCGTTTCTGTTAAAGGCATTGGCATAAGGGTCCGTCAGAATCAATTCCGCCTGCTTCCAAATCAGCCCCTTTATAGCGGCGTTTACCTCCTCGTCGGCAAGCGCCCGCAGGTAAGGAAGCACCTGCATGGAGCTGTCCCGCAGCCACATGGCATCAATATCACCCGTTATGCAAAAAGAGGTTCCGTCCTTCTGCCTTTGCAGGGTCGTATCCCAGGTACAGCCAAAGCAGTTCCTGTAGACCTTTTCTGCCTCTGCATCGCCTATACGGCGGCAGTCTTTATCGAGTAAGTTCTGCATTTCTTTTGTCATTTTTTCTCCCCCTGATGAACAGCATTCCGCTTGTCATACACCTCTTTATTCCACGCATCTTTTGAGTCGAAGCAGCTTCTCAGACACCGGATTTTAAATAACCCATTTTTTTCAGGATACGGGCATAACGGGATATTGTGTGAGGCAGTACGTTAATCGTTTCACCATGTACCATCCAGTCCACCACTTCCATAAATCTGTTGCCCCGCTTCCAGATATATGGCGAAAAGGAAACCACAGGAGAGTCGAGCACTCCGATAATCCATCCCGGAGCAATTCTCTCACATTCTACAATATCTTCCATCACTGACATCCTGACATAAGGCGAACCAATACAGACATTCCTGGGCGTCTGATTAAAGGTAATCATAGATTTTCCTTCATACAGAATCCTGTTTCTGCCCGGAAGGGCTGATGATATGAAATATTCCATCTCTGCCTCCTCCACCGCCCGATACAATTCTGTGTTAATATGCGTCAAGGTCTTTAAATCCGTATCCAAAAATGCCATATATCCCTTTGGCATTCCTGCTTTGCCTGATATTTTACCAATTTCATAAAGCGCCTGTCTACAATTTTCTTTTATAAATTGTACGGGGCATCCAATCTCTGCCATTATTCCAAGGCCCCCGCAATGCAGTATCGGCTCTATCAGCCCTTTTACCCCGCCCTGAGAACGGCTCACGGAAAATAATTCCCACAGTTGCGGACATGTTTGATATCTGGCCGCATGTACGCCTATTCCCATCTTTATTCCCGTAAACGAAGACAGCTCCATTAAGTTAATCATTGCTTCATTATGCGCCATTTCCCCCGAATGCCACACAAGAGAAGATAAAATTTTTCCCTGCTTTGCATACTTTATAAGCTGCTCGTCAGAAGGTTCTTCCTCATCCCATCCCCTTTCTCTGTTCGCCCATACATAGGGAATTGTCATAACGCTGGGAAACGGCGGTCTGTTAGGGTCCATAATTTTGATACAGATTCCCCTTTTTCCCCACTCGAAAATGTCTCCGTCCCCTGTCTGCCTCCCCACAATGACACGGTTTCCTGTTTTCTTTACCAGGTCTTCAATGTCGTCCATCACTGTCGTATATTCTTCCGTATAAGCGGATACCTCTACTTCTCTGCTGCCTTTTCCTTTCACCTGGCCAAAAAGAGAAACATAGCGGTCACGGCACAGAGTTGCCATCATAGACAAAATAGCGTCAGGGTCGCCAAATGCCACCCCCTTTGCCATATCTTCATATCGGTGAGCTGTTTTGGCGGATATTTTTTCTACGGTTTCTTCGTCGGAAAGTTCGTCAATAAAAGCCACGACTTTCCTTTCCTCAAATTCCTGCCGTTCTCCAAGATATCCCCAGGCTTCCCTGAATAAGATTTCAGGATAGAAATAGGGAAAAAATTCTCTGCTTGTAGTCCCTTTACTTGCATATGCCTTATCAAACAGCACAACTTTTTCTTCCTCTATACCAAAATATTTCCTGACTCCATCATAGAGTTCTCTGATGGAATCCGTCCGTACAATCACATCTGCATCAAAGGTACGTATGGAAGATTCAAGAAGTCCTTCCTCGCCATAAATGCAATAAATAATTTCATAATATGCACTGAGATAATTAAACTGTTGAAAATGATTTCCTCCAATCACCGTGCTCCCCGTCTTGGCAAAAAGCGTTCCGTCCCTCTCGCTTTCCAGATAAGCCTCGAATACCATCCCCTGTTTTTCCGCCACCCAGGAAAGCGTCGGGATAATGACAGAAACCTCCGTTTTTTCCAATTTAGATATCAGCATCAGCATTTTTTTTCTGTTTTTTTCATTCCCTGTATGTTTCATCTCTGTCATACTGCCTTTCTGTCAATTTGTTATTTAACCGCACCCTGAACCAAACCGTTATAAATATATTTCTGAAGCAGGATAAACAAAATAAGTATCGGTAAAATGGTAATAATCACGCCGGCACAGATTACTTCCCACTGTGTTCCGTATTGCCCTCTGAATTGAAACAATGCTGTCGCCACCACACGCAGCCTGTTTTTAGGCATATATTGATACGGTATATAAAAATCATTATAAATGCCTACGCCCTTAATAATTGCAACCGTAGCAACTGCCGGTTTCAGTAAAGGAAGAATAATTTTCTGATAGATGGCAAGATAGCTGGCGCCGTCCAGCATCGCAGATTCGTCCAGTGAAACCGGAATGGAATCTGCCTGCTGCAGAAAAATGTAAATGGAAATAATATCTGTTCCTATATAAAGCAAAAATCCTGCCATCCTTGTGTTATACACCCCAAGCCTGCTAATCATCTGATAAAGCATAACCTGAATCGTCATTCCCGGAACCAATGATGCGAATAAAAACAGACTCTTCAAAATCTGCTTACCCTTAAACTCAAACCGGCTGAACACATACGCCACCATTGTTCCGTTTATGATTGCTCCCCCCAGGGCAACTATTACCATGATTAATGTATTTTTAAATCCGGTCATCATATTTCCATCTACAAACGCCGTCACATAATTTTCAAAATGGAGCTGCCCCGGCAGTTCCAACACGCCTAAATCATATACCTCGTTCTTTGATTTCAGCGAGGTCAGGACTGCCAGAAAAACAGGACCGGTTGTCACGAGTGTTATGAGCGCCAGCGAAAAATATTTCAGTACTTTTCCAATAATCCTTTGAATTTTCACGTCTTCTCCTTTCCGATTACCATCTTTTGAAACAGCGCCGTCAAGAGGATAATTATCAGAAGCACCACCGACATAGCCGAGGCAACTCCATATTTGTTATATTTAAATGCCGTATCCAGAATGTTCATCAAAAAGGTTTTGGAACGGTTCGCGCCGCCCGTCATAATATATGGCATTTCATAAATGCTGAGCGCACCGCTCAAATTAACCGTCAGATTTACAAAAATCACCTGTCTGATTCCGGGAAAAATAATATAAATAAATTTATGCCATGCATTTGCCCCATCAACCTCAGCCGCCTCATAGATTTCCGAGGATATGGAGGCGATTGCACCGTAAAAAATAACAAACATGAGCCCCATATACCTCCAGATAGAAGTTGCCACAATAGACCAGTTGACCACATCGGGATTTCCCAGCCACTTCTGAATCAGGTTCCCCATTCCCAGAAATTTGAGCACGGTATCCAACATTCCGTCCGCCCTGTAAAACAGAAGGAAAATAAAGCCGATTGCCACTCCGTTTATCAGATAGGGAAAAAAGATAGCCGCCTTAAAAAAATTACGGAATCTTACTTTAAAGCTAAGTATTGTTGCAAAATATAGCGCCAGCACCGTTTGAACAAGAGTTCCGCATATATAATAAAGCGACACCTTTAGTACCGCGAACTGCTCTGCATCGGTAAAAATCTTTATATAGTTGCCAAGTCCCACAGGCGAATATTCCCTGCTCATACCATCCCAATCGGTAAAACTGTAAAAAAACATTCTGCCAAGAGGCAAGTAGCTGAAAACTGCCAGAAGCAGTACAGGAAAAAACAAAAAGCAAAAAACAATTACCTTCCGCTGTGTCTTATATTTCAAATCAGAAAAAGTCCAGATTATTTTTTTAGTTTTCATAGTCTCTATTCCCCACCTGGGCAGGCGGAAGCTCCTTCCGCCCGTCCATAGCTGCATATATCTGTTTATTCTACTCCCAGAGCATCCATAGCCTCTGTCCAGCGTTTATTTAAATCTTCCATAATTTCATCATAGGTTTCATCTCTGTTTCCGATTCCCGCATCAATAATCCGTTGTTTAAAGTCAGGCTCCAACAGACCAACCTCCGATTCCTTGTCCAATCTGTCGAGCAGCCCCTGGTCGTCTCCCTCTGCCGGAGTACAGGGCATAAATTCAACTCCCAGGTCATACCAGTCCGTTGCAATAGCCGGAAGTTCGCCGCCTTTAATGGGCGATACACTGGAGGAAAGCTCCGTGGCATATTCCGTTTCTGCAAAGAATTTTACCCATGCCAGAGCGATATCCTGATGCTCGGAATGGACACTCACGCCGTTTACATAATCTCTTCCCAACCGTACTATCTGAGGATTTCCCTCCTCAGGCACAGGATACGGCATATAGCCGATTACCTCCTCTGTCAGACCGGCTTCCACAGCCGCCTCCTGAAACTGGCCGATTGCCCAGGAGCTGCATACACAAGTGGCCGCTTCTCCCTTTGCCAGCATTCTCTTTGCCTCGTCAAAGGTTGCCGTTGCCGGGTCGTCCTCAATCAGCCCCTGTGCCGACGCTTCATACATAATTCTGTACAGATTATAATTCGGGCTGCCTTTCAAAAAATTATTCCTGTCATGAGCCTGACCCACATACGGATAATCCGGTTCAGCCGCCGCTGTAAGCGTATTGGCCTCCCACTGGTTTAATGTCCACTGGTCCGCATATGCCGTATAAAGAGGCACGGCATCCGTAGTTTCTTTAATTTTCTGCAAAGCGGCCATAAATTCGTCAATTGTTCTCGGGATACCTTCAATTCCCGCTTCCGCAAAAACATTTTTGTTGTAGAAAATTCCTGTAAACTGTACAGAAACAGGAATCCCGTAAACAACATTCTCATAGGTTCTGTCATCAATACACTGGTATTGTTCCGACAGTTCTTCATAGGAACCAAGGGGAACAAAATACTCGGAGAGCTTCGCTACTTCCACTGTATTGGGAATCAAAAGGACATCTCCATAGTCTGAAGATGAAAGCCGGATTTTTACCTGATTTTCATAATCGTCTATGGATTCAAATTCGACTGTCTGTACCCCCGGGTACAAATCATCAAATTCCTCCGCCCACTCCTGCATTTTCTGCAGCCGGTCGCCTTCCGTGACATTGGTAAGTACGGTAATCGTTCCCTCTCTCATCTCGCCTCCCTGCGGCGCTTTCCCTGTTTCCACATTTTCTCCGTTTTCCGTTGTCTCCGTTTCGATGGTGTTTGTCTCTTGTACCGGCATATCCTGTTCCTTTTGTGTTCCTCCGCAGGCAGTCAATCCCAGACAAAGCACAACTGCCAGTACAATTCCTGTCCATTTCTTCATAAGTAAATCCCTCTCTCTTATTTATTTCAATCTGCTGATTGATAACGCCATTATAACAATCTGTTATTTCTTTCCTATGTGTTTTCTATTCTCCTTTTATGTCTTTTCTTATCCCTGTATTTCCCCGCTCTCATACATTTTTCTGTATTCAAGGGGCGTTTTCCCAAAATATTTTTTGAACTGTCTGGCAAAATTATAGTAATCTTTATAGCCTACTGCTTCCGCAATCTTACCGACCTTTCTGTCCGTCTGTATCAGAAACGCCGCCGCCCTTTTCATTCTTGTATCTATCAGATACCTGTTAATATTCGTTCCCGTCTCTCTTTTAAATGTCCTGCTGATATGAACCGTCGAATAAGAGAGCAAAGCGGAAAGCAGATTAAGGTTAATATCTCTGGCATAATTCCTGTCAATCACTTTCTTAATCTGCCATGACAACTTCTTACCGTTATTCCCTTCAATCCCCTTATCCTCACACATCAGGAAAACAATCCTTTCCACATCCTCAAGGAGCTGTCCGGTACAGATATACTTGAAGTCCTTTGCCTGATTTTCTATATCGGACAATAATCTGCAGATTTCATCAAATCTGCTGACAGAAAGTCCGGCCATGCATTTCAGAAATTCCTCAATCTTATCCCTGTTATTCTGCATCAGTGTATAATCGTCTTCTCCCGCCGGATGGAGTTGCTTCTTCAGGGAATTTAACATCCCCGAATAATTTGCCATAGACCAGTAAATCTCCATTTCCTCTTTCATACTTTCCAGAGCAAGCCCTTCCTCCCCTGAAACTTCTTCTGCTCTGAAAGCCTTTAGCGACGCTTTTCTGGATGCTTCCTTATAACACTGTTCCACAGCATCTATATCCGTGATTCCTGTAACCTCTTTCCATCCAAAAATGCATCTTTCCCTTTGCGAAAGTCCCATAAAAACCTTCTCCAGTACGTCTTTGGCGGCTCGTTTTTCCAGAACCAGAATCAAAAGTCCCAGTTTGACAGTCTGCACCGGAAAAATCTGACCGGCAGAGCCTATGGATAGTTCTTTTTCCAGCTCTGTTACATCAGGCATCCCTTTTCCTGTAAGAAAGAAAAAACGATATTCCTTCTCCAACGAATAAAAATTATTTAAAACCTGTTCATAAACGTTGAACAGTTCCTTGTCAGAGGTGATTCCCTTTTTCTGTATTGTCCGAATTGCCGTGCGTATTGTATCGTTCAGTTCTTCCCCGTTAATCGGTTTTAAAATATAATTAATACAGCCTGCTCTCATAGCCTGTTTCGCATATTCAAAAACACCGTGGGCGCTCACTACTATCAACTGAATATCGGGATAATAACGGTGTAGCTGCTTCATGAGATAAAGCCCGTCTTTTCCCGGCATTCTGATATCTGTAATTACAATGTGGGGATGATGTTCTTCACAGAGTCTGAAAGCTTCCTCGCCGTCATGCGCTGTGGCTACCAGCTCCGCATTATGCCTTTTCCAGTCAATCATATTTACCAGGCTCATTCTGACCAGCGAATTATCGTCTGCAATTAATATTCCATACATAATCTGTCTCACCTCCCGTCACAGCCCCGATTGAAATTCTGCTGATTATAAGTTCTGTTGTCCCAATTATAAAAATTTTGCCGGATTTTATTATGTATTTGTTTAACAGATTTTATGACAGAAACAGACATCTAAAACAAAAGCACCAACCGGCAATTTTTATTACCGGTCAGTGCTCTGTCCTTCCAATTCCGTATAAAAACTGAATTTACAACCATATACCGCAGTTCTTCAAATCCTGCAGGCGGCAATTTCCCTAACACTCCCACCCGCACACCTTCATATCCACATGATTCCCGTCCTTAAATTTCACATTCTCCTCCTCCAGCAGACGTTTCTGCTCCGGGAAATGGGGAGCCAGCCTTCCCGCATGGTTCACCACGCGGTGGCAGGGGTACTTGCCGTAGTATTCCGCCATACTAAGAACCTTTCCCACAAGCCTTGCGTTTTTATCCCGTCCAATCAGGCGGGCAATCTGCCCGTAGGACGCAGCCTTTCCCTCAGGTATTTCCTCCACCACCGACAATATTTCATAAATCAGGTCTTCTGTCAGAACTTCCGCCATTTTGCTTCTCCCGTCTCTGCCCTTTTCTTCCTTATATTATAACGTTTTTCATAACCCGCCGCACCCGGAAAGCTTATCTATTGCGCCGGAGCGGTCAGGCTGAAAATAAAAGTCCTTCCCCCGGTTGCTCTCGTACATAAAATCCTTCAGAGGTTTACTTGTATACTTTGAAAAATCTCCGTATACCGCAAACCTTACACCGTAATTGATGAATTTCTGCAAAATCTCTCCTGCCAGGCCGGTGCTCAGAATAAAGAAATCGTCTGCCACCGCAGCTTTATTTATTGCAATATCTGTGCAACCCGTTTCGTATTTCACAGTCATAATCAAATCCAAAGCCGACTGAACATCCGTAATCAGCTTCTCATCGCTCTCCACTACTGCAACTGTCACGTTATTTTTTGTCACTGTTTCTGTTTTCATTTCTACCTCCCTTTACTCATACAGGCTGTCAGTGAATTGGTCAGCCATAAAGTCAGACGTCAATGTTAATTCCTTTTCCGGAAAATGTCAAGCGATAATTATTCCATCCCCCGCATTTGTTCAATCAAAGAGTATTTCTTTTGTCTGCGGATTACCCACACGGACAGAAGCATTTGCATGCCAAAAAGCGCTGCTGTAAACAGTCCTGTTTCCAGAACCGGGAACCGGTAGGGCACAATTTCCCCGCCAAAGGACGCCTTGCTTATCTCTGCGCAGACGGCAATTGAAAGCGGGATTCCCGCCGCCAGAGTAGTTAGTGAGGCAGAAAACGCATAGCATATCCCTTCGCAGATATTCATCCGGCAAAGCTGCTTCCCGGTCAGCCCCACAGAGCGCATAATACTGTTTTCCCGCCGTCTGGACATCTGATTGGAAAGCGTGGTGTTAATCAGGTTGACTGCTCCGAACAGGAAAATCAGCCATGAAAGCCCCTGTATGCCGCCAAGGAGTACTGTATTTTGCATTTCCTCAAATTCAATTACCCCGCCTATTTCATCAAGGGCAATATTACTGTGTCCGGCAACGATATTTTCCAACCCCTCCTTCACGCTCCGGGCTTTTTCCGGGTCGCTGACAATGCTCCAGGAATAATCAAAGCTTTCAATTTCAGGAAGCAGCTCGCGGAAAAGCTCCTCCGGCGCATACAGCATCGCTCCGTCCATGGTAAGCGCGCCATGTCCTGACGGCAGTTTTTTCGCGTCAAATAATCCCGCAATTTTGACAGAAACAGTTTTCCGCCCCAGAGTCAGCTCGAGGGATTTCCCTGTGTCCATGTCTTCAAAACGTTTGTAATTATTCCAGTCAAGAATAATGCTGTGCGAGTCCCCCGGCATGGAGCCGGATACCAGCGCGGCTTCTGCTTTCGCATAATTGGCATCGGTCAGCATATCGCACATACCGGCCGAAGCATTTGCGGCGGTTCCGAAATCCGCATGGACGGACTGGCGGGTAAGCAATACCTCCGTTATCCCGTCCACGGAGAGAAGCTCCTGCTTCAACTCTTTATTCAACGGATTTCCCGCAGCCATAATTTCCGCCTCCGGCTGTTCCGAAGACAGATAGATTTTATAATCGCCATCCGGGAACAAACGTCTTGCATACTGCTCCGGCGACCTTGTGTCAATCGCCGAGGACACAATCAGAAAAAGAATCCCTCCCAGGCTTAAGGATGCCACAATACTGACGGTTTTCTTAGGCTCCCGCTTAAAATTTGCAATTCCCATTGAAACCGGGTTAAGGCGAGGCGTTTTCTTCCGGCGGCGCACAGTCTTCTGCTCCGGGACAAAGCGCATCGCTTCAACAGGAGAAATCCCTGCGGCAATTTTTACCGGCTTGCGGATAGCGACGGACACCATAAATCGGCAGATAAAAGCAGTTAAAAGAATGACCGCCGCATAAAGCAGGGCATGGAAGCCCTCCGGGAACAGAACAAGGCTTCCTGCCGCTCCCGGTATTATCCCGGCTAAAATTCCGATGCTGCCGAGCCGCCGCCCC
>OFFX01000082.1_pt1 | contig 75260 bp, 78 predicted proteins | sample 1521511 | NCBI WGS metagenome assembly OFFX01 (sample SAMEA3504125, study PRJEB24116) | mouse gut metagenome | biome: mouse gut; feature: mouse-associated habitat; material: faeces | place: Denmark | collected 2011
GGTGTAAGGCGGGGACGAACGGAATTCGGCTGGCCGCAACGCGGCTTGGTACAAAAAAGGCAGCACAGGTGCATGCCGCGGCTGTCCAGTCCGATCTGGCCAAAGAACTGGTGGTGGACAACACCGTTCATACCGTTGATGAGCTTTTCCAGCAGATGATCAAGCTGCCGGGATACTCCCCGAACACGATCAGGACCTACTCAGATACGTACCGGAAACATATCCTCCCGGTTCTTGGCAGTGCGGACATCAAGGACCTGCATTATCCAGAGCTGCAGGGATTTTTTACCGATATGTCAGGAGTTGGAAAATCTGCGGTCATTACTTCAAGAACCGTTTTGAAAGGCATTGGAAATTTGGCAATAAAGTCGGGATATATAACGAGTTGGCCAATAGACCTTGTGCAAACCTCTGGTATGAACCATTCAAGAAAGAGTGCAGGCAGCAGCGAATATTTGCCAGAAGCAGATTTTCAGTTGTTGCTGAGCCTGGTATCTACTGGCCGCGCAGAATTTTCTTGTGGATCAAGAGGGGTGTTTTTGTTGCTTGGTTACTATCTCGGATTACGGGTAGCAGAGGCCTGTGCCCTGCAGTGGTCTGATGTGAACTTCGAAAACAGGACGATCAACATCAACAAGCAGCTCGTTTATTCAGGACTGCGGCTTGCGGATTTTTTTATCAAGGACAATACAAAGACAGAAAAATCCACAGCCATTTTGCCTATCCCGGAACCGCTGCTGAACTCTTTGAAAGAGTGGAGAGAGTACAATCCGTATCCATTGGTTTTGTGCATGGAAGACGGACGCTTCATGGATCCAAAATATGCCGGAAGAACGATCAAAAGCAAAGCCCGGAGACTTGGCCTGTATTTCCATCCTCACATGCTCCGCCATACTTTTGTGACCAACCTGGTTCTTTCGGGCGCAGACCTTAAAACGGTGTCCGAACTTGCCCGTCATAAATCGGCATCCACATCATTGCAGGTTTATACAGAAACCTCCGATTTGCGGAAAGCACAAGCTATAGCCAGAACGTTTGAGGATAGTTCTCCGCACCTGCTTGCGTAGAAAAAACGCTCCAATTTTACTCCAAAAATCAGATGTTATTGTCTAAAGCTCCGTATACCCCTTTACATAAAGGGGATCTGACAGGATAATTTGAGATATTTTATAACTGTATCATTATCAATCATCGGGGAAGGAAATGCCACAGGATGCGTTTCGGGCTGTTCATGCCTGCTGCACACTATCGGTGTGCGTGCACAAAAGGATCCGGTTCTTCCGGATCCGCTGGTTTTGATTTCAGATACGCATGCCTGGGCGGAGCCCGTTGACCAAAATCAGCGGGCGAGCCGGAGAACGACGTTCAGCCCCAGGGCCAGGGCGGCAACAAAAAACAGCACCTGCCCGACAAACAGGAAGACAGAAAGGCACAGCAGGGCGAGGATCACTTTCAGGACCAGGCTGCCGCCTTTTTTCAGAACCGCCAGTGACAGCAGGATCACCGCAGCTGCTTTCAACATAATGCAAACTCCTTTCGCACCTGCGGATATGGCAGGTGGATGCCAAGCCGGATGAAACGGCTTTCCTTTTCTGTCTACATCATACAGGAAGAACGTCGCGTGAATCTTACGGTTTTGAAAAGGCTGTGTCCATACAGTCCGGCGCTGTGATATGCAGTTCACAGTCTCCATAAAAAAAGAGGAATCAGGACCGTTTCCGGGTCGATTCCTCTTTCATTTTGCGTTCTTTTTCTTCCCGGAGCTCACAGCGGATCTTTTCCCAGTCCACCTGCCCGCAATGGGCACAGTCACCGCTGCAGCCGGTTTTTTTCTTCCTGGATGCGCTGCGGAAAATCAGCGCCAGCACGAGTGTCAGAACAAGAAGGATCAGTATATCACCGGCGCTCATTTTCTCACCTCCTCCAGTTTCGGATATTTCCTGCCGGAACACACATCCTGTTCCGGCGACAGCATTTTATTTTCCGGATTCCAGCGCCATGGCTGTTTGGATTGTGTCATCCCTGCCACAGTACCCCTTCCGGAACAGCAGGACCAGCAGCAGGCCCAGCAGGGCGAAAGCCACCACACTGAAGACGTTGAAAGTCACTTCCCCTGTGAGCAGTCCGCCGATCTGGTATACGATGAGCGACACCACATAGGCGAATCCGCACATATAGCCAATGGAGGCCAGGGTCCATTTCCAGTTGTTCATCTCCCGCTTGATGGCACCCATGGCCGCGAAGCACGGAGCGCACAGAAGGTTGAAGATCAGGAAACTCCATGCCGTGACGGCACTGAAATCCGCCGCCACCGCCGCCCAGATTTCGGTTCCTTCTTCGGAGACTTCGCCCAGCCCGGCATACAGCACTCCGAAGGTGTTGACCACTTCCTCCTTGGCAATGAGACCCGTGAATGTCGCCACAGTGGCTTTCCAGGCCATGTCTCCCGCCCATCCCAGGGGCACAAAGATCCACGCCAGCATGCGGCCCAGATCTGCCAGAAGCGAGACATTGTTGTCTTCCACCAGCGACAGCGATCCGTTGACGATTCCAAAACTCTGCAGGAACCACAGAACGATGCTGCTGGCCAGAATCAGCGTTCCGGCGCGTTTGATGAACGACCAGCCTCTTTCCCATGTGGAAGCGAGCAGGTTGGTCAGTGTCGGCCAGTGATAGGGCGGCAGTTCCATGACAAACGGAGCCGGTTCTCCGGCAAAGACCTTGAATTTCTTGAGGATGATGCCGGAAACCACGACCGCCGCAATGCCGATCACAAAGGCGCTTGTGGCGACCCAGGGGCTCTGGCCGAACACCGCTCCGGCAAAGAGACCAATGATGGGCATTTTGGCACCGCAGGGGATAAAGCCCGTGGTCATGATCGTCAGCTTCCGGTCCCGGTCCTGTTCAATGGTGCGGCTTGCCATGATCCCCGGCACGCCGCAGCCTGTGGCAACAAGCAGCGGAATGAAGCTTTTGCCCGAAAGGCCAAAGCGCCGGAACAGCCGGTCCATGATGAAGGCCACGCGGCTCATGTAGCCGCAGTCTTCCAGTATGGAGAGCAGGAAAAACAGCACCAGGATCTGGGGTACAAAGCCCAGGACTGCGCCGACACCCGCCACGATGCCGTCCTGGATCAGGCTCGAAAGCACCTCTCCCACACCCAGGGTTGTCAGCAGCGTTTCCACTCCATTGGGGATCCATTCCCCGAAGAGCACATCGTTGACCCAGTCCGTGCCCATGGTGCCAATGGACACGACGGTTCCCCCCATGGCAATGGTATAGATCCCCCACATGATGAGCACGAAGACCGGCAGAGCCAGCCAGCGGTTAGTCACCACCCGGTCGATTTTGTCCGACAATGTCAGGCTGGAGGCCGTCGCCTTTTCGTGAAGCACCCTGCCAGGATCCGCTCGATGTAATCGTAGCGCTGTGTGGTCAGGATCGACTCTGCGTCATCGTCATACTCTTTTTCCACCTTCGTGACAATGGCTTCCATCCTGCGGGTCTGTTCCGGATCCAGGTGCAGTTCTTCCAGCACCCGTTCGTCGCGTTCAAAGGCTTTCACCGCATACCAGTACAGCGACTGGGGTGGGACCTTGTCTGCGAGAAGCTTCTGGATTTCTTCAAGAGCCTGCAAAACCTGCGCATCGAAAATGTCCGGACGATGTCCCGTGGGCTGCGGCTTTGCCAGCTCGGCAGTCAGTTCATCCAGTCCCTCTTTTTTCAGGGCAGAAATCGAGATGGCCGGGCAGCCAAGCACGGCTGAGAGCTTTTTCAGATCCAGTGTATTGCCGCTGGCCCTGACCATGTCTGCCATGTTGACTGCCAGCACCACCGGCAGATTCAGTTCGAGCAGCTGTGTCGTGAGATAGAGATTGCGTTCAATGTTGGTGCCATCCACGATGTCCAGCACCACATCCGGCTGTTCCTTCACCAGATACGCCCGGCTCACGACTTCTTCCAGTGTGTAGGGTGACAGGGAGTAGATTCCCGGGAGGTCCTGAATCAGTATGTCCTCGTGATTTTTCAGACGCCCTTCCTTTTTCTCCACCGTGACACCCGGCCAGTTTCCGGTATGCTGTCTGGAACCGGTCAGGGCGTTGAACAGCGTGGTCTTGCCGCTGTTGGGGTTTCCCGCCAGTGCAATCGTCTTCATGCTGCCGCCTCCTGGGTGCTGCCGGCTTCCCGGACTTCAATCATGACTGCATCCGCTTTCCGCAGGCTCAGTTCATAGCCGCGGACCGTGAGCTCCAGCGGATCTCCCAGCGGTGCCACTTTCCGGATATACAGCCTGGTTCCCCTGGTCAGTCCCATGTCCATGATCCGGCGCTTGACGGCTCCCGATCCGGTCAGTTTCGTGATCTCCAGCATGGCGCCGGGTGCGAATTCGTTCAGCGTCATGCCTGTGCCTCCTGTACCATGATCCTTCTGGCCATGGAGGCGTCCAGCGCCAGGCGGCTGCCCTTGACCTCCACAATGAGGTTTCCGGCAATTTCCTGCTTGACGGTCACCAGAGACTGAGGGGAAAAGCCCAGATCCGCCAGGTGGCTTCGCACCTTGAGCGGCCCGGATATCCGGCAGACTGTCATGGGTCTGTCCTTTTCTGCATACATCAGCGGCATCATATGTCTCCTTCAGAATTAGCTATATATAACTATCGTTAGTATACTCTAATTCCAGTTAGTTACAACAAACATCTTGGGGATGTCATCCCATTTTTCCCCTTTTTGGCCTTCCAGAAGCTGATGATGCTCCAATTCCGTAGCGCATTCATGTCTGATATGCAGACAGGACGTCATTCTGGCCGCGGGGATTCAAGCCGGGATTCCACCAGGATTGTGTGGTCATGACGCTCCAGAGGCTTTTGAGCATCCAGCCGGCCCGGTTACAGTATATGGATGCCGGACTCAGGAGGATGCCTATGATGCTGGAGGCCAAAATCACCGGAACGCATTGAACTGCTTCATGAAGACAAATCCCGGAAGAGATCCGCAAAAAAAGTGCCGGTACTGGCCTGGCACCGGAGTGACGGTGCGTTTCCGGCCAGGCTTGCCCTGATGGATGAACAGCCGGAATCTTCGGATATGTCACTGCTCATGAAACTGTCCCCGTCCTTTCTGCAGGATCTTTCCGAAGATCAGTTTGTGTACACGAGAAACCGGCATGGTGTCGCACTTTCCCTGCCTGGAGCGTCGGAAACCGGCGAAAGTCTGGATGACGGGATCCATTTCCGGTTTCTATATCCGGAAACTCTCAAAAAACTGTATCGTGTATTCTCCGAAGATCTGCAGCGATATGCCAGCCGGTCAACATTCCAACGCCTGATCCGGCTGTTCCGGGACAATAACCTCATGCGGATCTGCGACCAGATCGTTTTCAGGTCGTCCTTCTGTCCGTTCGCGCTCATCCGACAGTAGCCGATGACCTTTCTGTGGGGCCGGCTCCACCGTGTACCCGTCTCCTATGATCTTGTCCACCATCAGCTGCACACATGGAATGGCATCTTCAAAAAACAGGTTCATGTATGCATCGTTGAACAGGTTGGCCTGTTTCAGCGTCTTTTCCAGAAGTGAGCGCCATTGCTCATCGCTCAGGTGGTTTCGCGCATTTCGCGAAACAGTTTCAGGTGGTGCCAATTGTTTCTCTTCAGACTTCATATTCAGTTTCCTTTCCTGTCCTGCATTTCAGGCATAACCATTATTTGTTTCAAGTACCACCAATATATCACCTCATGTTTCCGATAAGAAACGTAATTCACTATATAATTCTCTATATGTTTACCTCAATGATTCTTTTTATGATTACTGTTACCGAAAGAGAACACAAACCTACGCACCATGCTCCGCCCCTGTGAAGCAAAAAAAACACCCGTTTCCGGGTGCGGTGTTCTGCTTACGCCTTTTCCAGAGCAGCCTTTGCCTCGTCGCAGACCTTCGTGAAGCCTTCTGCGTCGTGGATGGCCATCTCGGACAGCATCTTGCGGTTGATCTGGATATCAGCCAGCTTCAGTCCGTGCATCAGCTTGTTGTAGCTCATATCGTTCATGCGGGCTGCAGCGTTGATACGCGCGATCCAGATTTTGCGCATGTTGCCCTTGAGCTTGCGACGGTCATTGTATGCATACTTGAAAGAATGCATGACCTGCTCATTGGCAGTTTTGTACAGTGTGTGCTTGGAGCCGAAGTAGCCTTTGGCCAGCTTCAGGACTCTTTTTCTTCTTCTGCGGGATACAGTTCCGCCTTTTACTCGTGCCATTTATAGTTCCTCCCTTGCTTATTTCACCAGCAGCGACTTGATGCGCTTGTAATCCGTCGGGTTTACCAGACCGCTCTTGGCCAGGTGACGGCGCTGTTTCTTGGTCTTGCCGTGGAAACGGTGGGATGTGTATGCGTGGTGACGCTTCAGTTTGCCGGACCCGGTCGTCTTGACCCGCTTGTTCAGTCCGCGGTGGCTCTTCATCTTAGGCATTGTCAGTTCCTCCTTGCTTATCCGTTGTTTTTTTCTTCTTGGGCGCCAGGATCAGGGACATGGTGTTCCCCTCCATGGACGGACGCTTCTCGATCAGATACCCGATCTCTTCATCCTTCGCCAGTTCATCCAGGAACTGGTTCATGATCTGCCGTCCGACTTCCTGACGTGTCATCATCCGGCCTCGGAACCGCATATCAACCTTGACCTTCATGCCCGATCCCAGCCATTTTTTCGCCTGCTTCACCTTGGTTTCAAAGTCATGGGTGTCCACAACCGGAGACAGACGGAGAGCTTTCAGTTCGACAGTGTGCTGCTTGCGTTTTGACTCTTTGGCTTTTTTCTGCTGTTCGAAGTGATAGCGTCCGTAATCGAGGACCTTGCAGACCGCCGGACGCGCCTTCGGGGCAACGCACAGCAGATCCAGGTTCTGGCGGTAGGCGATTTCCAGCGCCTCCCTGCGGGGCATGACCCCCAGCTGATTTCCATCTGCGTCGATTACGAGTACTTCTCTGAAGGGAATCTTTTCATTGAACATGTCAGTGTTGACATTGTTCGGGGCAACTCTTCTGTTATTGATATCCGATACCTGCCTTTCGTTAAAAAAAACGGGCACACGAAGGCACCCTGTTAACTGCAAAATCACATTGATCTGGCATTGACCCATGCGCCTAACGCATCAGGTGAGAAGGGGTGCTTCTGTCTTTCCATTTCTTTACCTGTCAAGAATACCAGAAACCCACCATATCTGTAAACCTGAAAACACCGGTTTGTGCAAAAACTCTGGCTGATGCATTGCCAACGCAGCCGCTGCCCCAGACCATCCTTCATAAAACCATACACCTGAGACTGTCCGGGCCGCGTCTGGCTCGGCCATGGTCATGCCATGTCTGTGTCAGTGGCAGTCCCCATGATCCGGGCCACCAGCTGTGTACGCCGAAAGGGCATCATGATGTACCACCCGTCGCAATACGCATCCACTGCCCGCATCACATCCAGACTCAGCCTGAGCGCCAGGTCCTCGGCTTCTTCACGATTCAGGCCCGCATACAGCCCGGGGATCCGCTCATCCAGCTCGATGCCCGACACTTCGTTTTGCAGGTACAGGGCGTTGCGTTCGCTCACCACCGGGAATATCCCTGCCAGGATCCGGCAGTCCAGTTCCTCATGTGCCCGCTTCAGGTTTTCCAGTCCCCGTTCAGACAGTACCGGCTGTGTCAGCAGCACCTGCACCCCATTGGCGATTTTCTCCTTCGCCAGCCGCAGCTGGATGTCGAAATTCCGGGCATTCACATTCAGTGCCCCCATCACGCACATCGGCGTCTGCAGGACGGTTTCGTTCAGGACCTGGATGTATGCAGCCAGGCGCCGGGAGTTGAAATTGTATACCTGGCGCACTTCGCTGCGGTCTTCCTCGCACACCGGATCCCCCGTCACCACCAGACACTGATGGACCCCGAAGGCCGACAGTCCTGTCACCAGGCTGCGGATCGCGTTGCGATTCTTGTCGCGGCACGCAATATGCGGCAGCATGAGCATGTCTTCCTGACTTGCGGCCAGGGCCGACAGCATGCACGAATCCGCCCTGGGTCTTCCGACGGGGTTGTCCGATACCGTGATTACATCCGCTCCGGCGTTTTTCAGCCGCTTGACAGCCGCCAGCCAGGGCAGGACATCATCCGTGGCAGGGGGATCAGCCTCCACAAATATCGGTTTGCTCTCTCTTTCAAACAGCGCCATGACGGCGTTGTCCGGACACCGCTTCACAAACCCGGCATCCTTCTCCGGTTCCGGCAGATCATCCTGCTGCCAGTCCGCCTGGTCCAGATACCGCGACAGGGCCTGAATGTGCTCCGGCGTGGTGCCGCAGCAGCCGCCCACAGAAATGCCCCTGGCACAAAGCGGGGCAAGGACCTGAGCGAAGTAGTCCGGCTGGGCCGTGAAGGTCATCCGGTGGCCGGTCACCGACGGGCTTCCGGCATTGGGCCGCACCACCAGGGGTCTGTCGCAGTGCAAAGACTCCACGAGTTTCACCATCCCGGCCGGTCCCTGCAGACAGTTGAGGCCCAGTCCGTCCACCATCGGCGTGGCTTCCTCAAACAGGGGCTGCACTTCCAGACCCGCCCGGGTGAGCCCGTCTGCTTCCACCGCGAAGCTGACAACTATCTGCGCCCCTGGAGCCGTCTTGCGGATCCGGTCAATCGCCGGACGCAGCGGAGCCAACTCGGCCTGTGTCTCAAACAGGAACCGGTTTACGCCGCACGCCGCAAAGGCATCCACCAGTGACAGCATCCGTTCCGGATGCCCCGGATCCGCCGGACCCAGACTCGCATAGAGCGGCACCGTGCATCCTGCTTCTGCCATGGCCTCCCGCGCATTGTTCACCGCCGCCGGTACCAGGGGCAGGGCCATTTCAGACTCCACCAGCGGCAGGGCAAAGGTATTTGTCAACAGGCACTGTGCACCCGCCTCCAGGTATCTGCCATGAATCGAGCGGATCGCCTCCGGGTTCGTGACATTCGCCGCCTCTACCAGATCACTCGACATCCCTGTTGACTGTGCATACAGCGTACCCATTGCCCCGTCAAACAGCCGCGGCAGTTCTTGTGCCATTTGTTCCTTATATATATCCATGATCGATTCCTTTCCCGTCTCCCTCCTGCCGATGATGGCATCCCCTCCGGCTGATCAGCCCTGCCCAAGGCAGGTATGGTTAGCCGGAGGGGATGGCCGAACGCCTTCCGGTTCTTCTCTGTCTGCGAATGATGTCAGGATGTGGCTGGTTTCACCCTTTGTCCTGATCACCGGCGAACACTTCCCTCGCCGCTGCGCAGTCCGCCATGGCGTCTTCGCAATAATACTCCGCACCAATGCTCCGGGCGTATTCGGGCGTCACCACCGCCCCGCCCACCATGATCTTCGGGGGATTGTCCAGAGCTTTGAGGCGCTTCACGGTTTCTTCCATGGCCGGCAGCGTGGTGGTCATCAAAGCGGAGAGTCCGACCAGGCGGATGTCCTGTTCCAGGACCGTGTCCACAATGACCTGCGGATCCACATCCCTTCCCAGGTCCAGCACCTGATAGCCATAGGTTTCGAGGATCGTCGAGGCGATGTTTTTCCCGATATCGTGGATGTCCCCCTTCACCGTGGCCATGACGATCTTGTGACCGGAACCGGCTTCCTTTCCCAGTCCGGCATTTTTTGTCTTGATTTCTGCGAATACTGCCTGGGCAGCCCCGGCCGCCTGGAGCAGCTGGGGCAGGAAGATGCGCTGCGCCTCATAGTCCTTCCCCACTTTGTCCAGCGCCGGAATGAGTTCCCGTTCCGTCAGCTCCAGCGAATCATGTGTCTGCAGATAGTCTCTGGCCAGTTCGGCCGCTGTTTCCTTCAGCCCTTTCCGGATTGCCTGCGAGAGCGGGCTGCCATCCGTCGGATCCGCCGCTGCAGGTGTTTTTTCTTTGGATACTGCCTGTCCCGTTTCATGGGGACTTGCCGCGATGAAGTGTTCGGCGTTTTCGTCCTGCCCGCTCAGGACCAGGAAGGCATCCAGGGCGTTGCGGATCGGCGCCGAATTCACATTCACGATCGGCAGGCAGCCGCAGTCCCGCCGTCATGGCCATGGTCAGGAAGGTGCTGGTCAGAAGCGGCCGGTCGGGGAGTCCGAAGGAAATGTTGGACACGCCCAGCGTGGTCTGGATTCCCCGTTCACTCAGGACCCGGATGGCGTTGAGTGTCTCCATGGCCTGTTCCTGCTGGGCGGACACGGTCAGAGACAGACAGTCGATCCACACGTCTTTTTCACTGATGCCCATGTCACGACAGGCATCGAGGATCTTCTGTGCATTCTCCAGCCGCTTTTGTGCCGACTGGGGGATTCCCTCTTCGTCCAACGCCAGTCCAACCACTGCCGCGCCATAGCGTTTGACCAGCGGCAGCACCGCCGCCATTTTATCCGGTTCTGCCGAAACAGAGTTGACCGACGGCTTTCCGTTGTAGACACGCAGGGCCGCCTCCAGCGCCCGGGGGTTGCTGGAGTCCAGCTGCAGGGGGACATCCACCACACTCTGGATGCGTTTGACGGCCTCCGGCAGGAGTGTCACTTCATCGATCCCGGGTGCTCCGACATTGAGGTCAAGAATGGCAGCCCCGGCCTCTGCCTGTTCCAGTGCCTGGGACACGAGATAGGCGAAGTCCCGGTCCCTGAGTGCCTGCTGGAAGCGTTTTTTGCCCGTGGGATTGAGGCGCTCTCCAATGGGTCGCACGCCGTCCACCGTTACACCCTGCAGGGCTGAGCAGACAAAGCTCTTTTCCTCATACGGAATGCGGGACACTTCGATCCCCTGGCCGATGGCAGCAGACAGCGCCCGAATCGTATCGGGGGTTGTGCCGCAGCAGCCGCCGACGACTGTCACGCCGGCTTCCAGTGCCGGAAGGATGCCTTTCACAAAGTCTGCATCCGCGAGCGAATAAGAGCCGTCCCGCGGATCTGGCAGTCCCGCATTGGGTTTGGCGGCTACGGGCAGATGGGTATTGGCCAGGACTTCTTTCAGCAACGGGACCAGGGTTTCCGGGCCTGCAGAGCAGTTGATGCCCAGGCAGTCCGCTCCCAGTCCTGTCATGGTTCGCGCAAAGATCTCCGGTGTGGTGCCTGTAAAGGTGCGCCCGTCTTCCTGGAAGGTCATGGAGACCAGAACGGGCAGATCGGAGTGTTCCTTCGCCGCAAGCAGGGCGGCTTTCGTTTCATAGAGATCGGCCATGGTTTCGATCACGATCAGGTCGGCATTCTTTCCCGCTTCGACCACCGCCGCAAATCTCTCATATGCCTCTTCAAAGGACAGAGTTCCCAGGGGTTCGAGAAGCTGTCCCAAAGGGCCGATGTCCAGGGCACAGAGGCAGTCCGGGGCGGCTTCTCGCACATTGCGGATCGCCGCCTGAATGATGTCTTCCAGGGAATAGCCGGTATCGGCGAGTTTGTCCGGATTGGCGCCGAAGGTGTTGGCATAGACAATGTCGCTCCCTGCCCTGGCGTAGTCGCGGTGCACCGACTGGACCAGGTCCGAATCGGTGATGTTCAACAGTTCGGGAATGGCCCCGGGTTTCATGCCCCGTTTCTGCAGCATGGTGCCCATGGAACCGTCGAGAATCAGGAAGGGTTTGTCCTTCGGGTGGAAGAGATCGGGTTTATTTGACACAGGTTTGTCCTTTCTTTGCGAGCGCGCAGGGATAGAGGTCGCAGACGCCACAGCCGCGGATGGTCTGGGGCTGCGGAGAGTCAAAGACCCCGGCGAGGGCCGTGATGGATTTTTCGGGCACCATGAGCAGTGTGTCCATGAGATGCAGACCGAGTCTGGCGGTCAGGTTCAGTTCCCGGAAGAGCACAGTCTGGTATGCCAGGGGCAGGTCGCCGTACCCTGGCGAAAAGCGGTCAGAGAGGTAACATCCCAGTTCCCGGCCGATGGTGGCCTGGACTTCGTCCAGTCTGGCATCCACAAACGCTGCCCCGGCCGCATTGAGAAACAGAGAGCGGGTCATGTCTGTCACGGCCAGGCGCCGCACATCCCGGTCAAAGGCCGGACCCAGGGTAATCGCCATGAGGACCACCGAAGAAGCTCCCTTTATATAGGAGGCAGCCATATCGCCGGGAAGTGGTTCCCCAAAAAGAAGAGGGCGCTCCCGTTCCCAGTCCAGAGGGACCTGTTTCCATACAAAGCGCGGCGGGTACTTCTTTGCCACCTCGGAAAGAATGGAAGCCATGAGAGTCCGGGACTCCGTATCCTTTGAATCGATGCCTGCATAGGCGCAGGCAGTTTCAAGCAGTTTCATAATATTTTCATTATACTTGCAACAGAGAAATGGGCCAGTAAAATTCCGGGCTTTGTGAGTGGCAATCTCATCCAATGAACTCTATACTAAAGTCATGAAGAACAACAAAAACAGGCGAAAATCAATTTATGACCCGATGAATGCCCGGGATGTGGAACAGCTTTCCAAAATTATCATCTTTCGTGAACTGGACCTCTTTGACGTCGATGACCTGGTCGCCATAGACAAATATGAGAATGGTGCCCTGCTGGAGCGGTTTCCCACCCTCGAAAACTGTTTCTGTCTTGTGCGGGATGGACGCCTGATCTGTGTCCTGGGCTGTTACCTTATCGAAGACATCCTGGGGGACTTCCCGGAAATGGTGGTGAATGTGTTTTCCGCCAGGGGTCTGCAGGATGCGGAAATCGCAGACTCTGCCCTGATCTGGGACAAGGGGATGGAGTTTAGGGCTGTAAACAGTAATATCCAGGCATGAATGTAAGCGTTTGAGTAGAACACTTTCATTTCGTGTGGTAAGCTTTAGCCATCTCCTTCTAGACCATACATGAGCAGGGCCGGCATTGCCGGTCCTGTTTGTGGGTGGTGATGACGACGAAAGCCCCGTTCAGCTGAGCGGGGCTTTGCGTGTTACCGGCTGTCTTTGGCTGGATTACAAATACGATAATTTGTCACATTTATTTATCTTATAATCAATTAATTACCTAACAAAAGGATGGCTTTTCTTCTAATTGGATGAAATCTGGCGATATGAGGTTTTAGAATACCATGTTTCGTGAAGAAATATATCTTTACTTATATAAGTTAACTTGATAGGCTACGAAGCTCAGTAAAGCTAAGCTGCAACCAGTTGTTTCGAATACGCAAAATTGGACAGGGTCCACCCCCTTCAATAAAGCGACCTTAGGGTCGATCACCAAAGTAATAAAAGGCAGCTCCGAACCTTCATGGAGGTTCTAAAGCTGCCTTGTTTTGTTATAGTTGAATTAAGGAGTTATAGGGAGAGAATATCGAAGATTTCCCTGTGTTTATTGGTGAAAGTGGCTGAATGAAGATACTTTGGCAGTTCTCCGCTTAAGGAGGGAGTCAGTACCCCCTTCCAGTCACTGAAACAGTGATATCAGGAACTTTGTGATGAAACAAAAAAAGGAGCAGAGCCCAATTGATTGCCGTCAAGTTCTGCCGCTCCCTGTCTAATGACATGATTATGGTACCGGGAAATCACCCTGAAATCAATTCATCTTTCCAGAATGGATATCAAAAAACTTGTAACAGGTTCTTCGCTGGTACCAGGAAATGCCCTGATTGCCATGATGGTAAGCTGTACCGTCATGGTTCCTATCTCCGCAGTTTCGAAAGTCCCGTAAACGGCGTTCGTGACGAGGTGCTGATCCAGCGTGCAAAATGTTCCGTATGCGGTAAAACTCATGCCCTCATCCCCGCTGAACTTGTTCCCTTCTCCCGCGTTCCGCTGCTGGCACAATTCCTGATAGCGGTCATGGCCGGCCTGTTCAAAGGCCCTGATCGCACTCTCCGTCAGGCAGAGTGCGAACTTGCCCGTTACGCTTTGCCTCCTGTCGTGATCCGCTATATCTCCAAACACATCGCCCAATACTGGTCTGATTTCCTTTCACTATTCTTAGACGCCACGCTGGAGGAATTGTGTCTTTTAGCCTGGAAAGACAGGAATAAACAACTTTTCCAAATGTCTAGATATGAGATCGCACAAAGTTTTCCACCATTCCACACAGCTTTTATGACTCACCCCGTATCCTCTGCGATGATGACATCGTGAACAGGAGGAATACCGTGTTGAATGCAGAAAAAGAATTCATGGTGGACTTTTTCGGGCTGGAACCAGGGGAGATCGAGGACATCAGTTATACCAGACAGTCCGACAAACGTCCTGTACTGCGTGTCATTCTCACCAATGATCACGATCCATGCCCTGACTGCGGCTGCCCGCATCCCAGAGTGAAGGAATATATCCCAAAGAAGATCAAATATGCGGATGGAACTGGCAGGGACTGTATCCTGCTTTATCATGCCAGACGGTTCAAATGCCCAGCCTGCCACCGCACCTACTATGAGCCTTCTCCTTTCGTTCAGAAAAAGGGGAAGATCGCGGATAAAGTCGTATTCGACATATTGAAGGATCTCAAGGACTACAACCAGACCTTCGCTTCGGTAGGCCGCAAATACTGCGTTTCAGCCACCACGGTGTCCAATATCTTCGACGCCCATGTGGAGATCCCCAGGAAGAAGCTGCCGTCACTCCTGTGCATAGACGAGGTCTATGCGATGAAGACCCAGGGAAGCAAGTATGTATGTCTGCTCCTTGATTTCGAAAAGCAGACACCTGTGGATCTGCTTCCAAACCGCTGGCTCCCTTCACTGCTTGAATATATGAGTCTGATCCCCGAGGAGGAAAGACTCGGAGTCAAAGCGGTCTGTTTCGATATGTACCCGGCTTACAGGAAAATGGTGAAAGCCTGCTTCCCCAACGCCATTGGCGTGGTGGACAGGTTCCATGTGATGCAGGAATTCACCCGCAGGCTGACAAAAGTCAGGATCCGGGTCATGAACAGGACCAGAGCCAGGCGGGAAAGGCTGAAGGAAGAAATGAAGGCCGTGGAAAGCGACTTCCCAAGGGAAAGATACCGGAACGATCCGTGCTGGCAGAGGATATCCGCTGACTGGCAGAAAACCTCTGACCAGTATTATGTACTGAAGCATTTCCACTGGCTCCTCTCAAAAGATGAGGATCTGGATATCTTTGACCCAGGGAGAGAAGGACAATACAACCGACATTTTCAAAAATATATGACGCTCCTGCAGCTGCGGGAGATTCTTCTGGGTATCGACCCTGAACTGGAAGAAGCAGTGCGTTTGAAAAGGGTTTTGACTCACATGTATGAGTCGGGAACATATGATAAAGCAGGAGAACAGCTGTTCAACGAAACTTATGTAGCGTTCAGGAACAGTTCCATCAAAGAGATGAACGGATTCTCCAGAACGATGAAGGAATGGAGAGATGAGATCTTCAATTCCTTCAACACAGTGACTGTTGAATACATGGTCAACAGGAGGAGCGAATATACGATCAAAAGCGTAAGGCTCCACAACGGGATCATTGAGAACCGCAACAAAATGATCAAGTGCATGAAACACAATTCCTATGGCTTTACCAACTGGGTCAGGTTCAGGAATCGTGTAATGTATGTGCTCGATCCAAAAGCGACATATTCTCTGGAGCCCAGGTTCGGCAGTAAGGCTGTGAAAAAGAAGAAAAACAAGTAGAATCAGGGGCTGCCCACAAAGTGGACAGCCCCTGAGTGCTTACTGTGATGTTCAAACTCCAAAGCTCTGTAGGGTAACGGAAACCCTAAGGTATCTTTGGATGGAGTTAGTCTTCCTCCCTATCCAATTTTGGAGTGCCATGAAAAAAAGGAGGATCGAAATCCTCCTTCTTCCATGTTCAAACTGTCTTACTTCGCAATTTCCTGGGCACGAACCTCGCGGATCACGTTGACTTTGATCTGCCCCGGATATGTCAGGGTATCCTCGATCTTGTCCCGGATCTGCCGCGCCAGTTTTGTGCACGTGATATCGTCCACCTTGTCGGGGTTGACAAGGATCCGGATCTCACGGCCTGCCTGAATGGCATAGGCACTGCTGACCCCCGGTGCTTCCCTGGCAATCTTTTCCAGATTCTCCAGCCGGTTGATATAGGCCTGTGCGGATTCTTTCCGCGCACCGGGTCGTGCGGCTGAAATCGTGTCTGCCGCTATGACCAGGTGACTGGTCAGGAATTTCGGCTCCACATCCCCGTGATGAGACTGGATCGCATTCAGGACGATCTCTTTCTCCCCATGTTTCCGGCAGAACTTATAGCCGAGTTCCACATGGCTGCCCTCCTGCTGGTCGATGTTCAGTGCCTTGCCGATGTCATGCAGCAGTCCGGCCCGTTTGGCCAGCTGCTGGTTCAGACCCAGTTCCGCGGCCATGACACCAGCCAGGTACGCCACTTCCATGGAATGCTGCAATGCATTCTGTCCATAGGAATACCGGTACTTCATGGTGCCCACCAGCCGGACGATCTCCCGGTCGATCCGGCCGATACCGAGCTTGAAGATGGCATCTTCCCCGGCTTTCATGATCTCCTGGTCGATTTCGTTCTGGTACTTCTTCACGACTTCCTCGATCCGGCCCGGCTGGATCCGGCCATCCCGGATCAGGTGTTCCAGGGCAAGCCTTGCCACTTCCCGGCGGACGGGATTGAAACAGGTAATGGTGATCAGGTCCGGGGTGTCGTCAATGTTGAGTTCCACACCGGTGGCCTGTTCGAAGCAGCGGATGTTCCGCCCTTCACGGCCGATGATCCGGCCTTTCATCTCTTCACCGGGGATGGCCACGACAGAGACACTTCGTTCCTGCGTCTCCTGCTGGGCGATCCGCTCAATGGCCAGGGCGATGATTTCCTGGGCTTTCGCGTTGGCTGAGGCCTTGGCCTCGTCTTCCTTGTCCTTGATGTAGGCAACTGTTTCGTGTTCCATCTGCTTTTCAACAGCGGCAAACAGTTCCTTGCGGGCGTCCTGGCTGGACATCTTTGCGACGCCCTCCAGTACCACGATCTGTTTATCGATCTGCTCCTGAAGACGGCGCTCCTGTTCATCCAGGCTGGCCAGTCTGTCTGTGACTTTCTGGAGCTTGTCCTGTACCTGACGCTCCTTCTGGCCCAGTGCCTGATCGCGGAAATTGAGACTGTCCTCGCGGCGCAGCAGTTTGGTTTCCTGTTCGGACACTTCCTGCCGCCTTTCCTTGATTTCCTTCTCGGCTTCCACCTTCAGGTCATGTGCCTGAGTCTTGCCGTCCAGCACAGCCTGCTTGATCCTGGCTTCTGCCTGACTTTCAGCATTCTTCAGGATCTGCTCCGCTTTCTGCTGATCTTTGTTCAGACCTGCCTTCGAAACCCCCCGCATGACGAGGACCCCGATTGCAAGACCTACCACAACGGACGCCAACGCAGTCAAAAAGAGTGTCATATACTTACTCCTCCTGCGAATTTCTGTCCGCAAAGCAAATTCATTATACTCTTGCAGAGACTTCTTGAAAAGAGAGGGCGCATCTGGCGAAGCACGTGACGAAAAGAGGCCCTGCAGACAGGCACACAAAAAAAGCAGCCGCAGCTGCTTCTGTTCTATCCTTCGACTTCGACGATCTGCTCGCCTTTATACTGTCCGCATTCGCACATCTTGTGAGACAGTTTGTACTCACCACAGGCCGGGCACTTTGTCAGTGCGGGCTTCTGCAGTTTGTAATGAGTCCGTCTTTTCCGCTTGCGGGTCTTGGAATTTCTTCTCTGCTGTACAGCCATGCAGGCACCTCCTATTCATCTTCCAGTTTGAAATCGTTCAGTTTTTCCCATCGGGGATCGATGGCAGGCTCTTTCGGATCCTGGTCGGAGATGAGCTTCCAACCCTTTCCTTCGGGATACTGGTCCCTGGGAAGTCTGGTCAGCGACATCGGCGCTTCGAACAGGATTGCCTGAAAGATCTCGGGATTCAGATCCACGGTATCTTTCCTGGCTGCCGTTATTTCCTCTTCCCCCGCATTCACGGGTTCAAAGGAATATGTGTGCTGTGACCGGGTGGAGAACTCCACTTCGAGATCCTCATCCGTAATGGAATCAGGAACGATCAGTGTGCCTTCCAGCTCCAGGTCACTGGTCACCAGGGCCTTGCCGTCATAGGAAAGGGTGCCGGTGATGTGTGCAGACGGAATCGAGCGGACAGGACTGTGCCGGAGGAAGTCATTTTCCTCCACCTTGATGTGTTCGTCCACATTGATCATCATCTGCGGACTCTGCAGGAAATCCTGTTTGGTAAATTTCATGCTCTTCTCCTCACGTCGCAACTGATATTATAGGAAACCGTTCTGGCAATGTCAACGGACAATTCAGCGGGTTTCAGGCCCCCGGATACGCGGGCGGCTGTTACTCTGTCATCTGCCCGTTCACCATGACACCTGTCACCGTTCCATCCCGGACAAAGACAATGTCTGCGAGATACCCTGGTGCCAGTTTCCCCAGATCCCGGCTTCGGCCCATCGCCCAGGCGCTTCCTTCTGTATAAGATGTCAGCGCCTGTTTTTCTGACAGTCCGCCGGGCATGGACACCGCCCAGCGAATATTCTCCAGAGGATCGCAGTCTTCGATCGGGCAATCTGTTCCGAGACTCACCCTGGCATGGGATGCCATCCAGCCAAAGGCATAGCTGGTCCGCGCCATCCGTGTTCCCACCCGCTGTTCGACGATATTCCGGTCGCTCCGCCAGAAAACAGGCTGGACCATGCAGTCTGTCTGCAGTCGCTCCAGATCCTGCAGAATGGCTTCATCCGTGATCTGCAGATGCAGGATCCCCTGCTTCATGCCCGGATGCCGCCTGTAGACGGCAAGCACCTGACGGATCGCAGCATCTCCGATGGCATGAAAAATCACCGGACGATTCAGCCTGTCGCAGGCTTCCACGAACGTTTCCATCTCCTCTTCTGTCATGCAGGGCTCCCCGCAGTTTCCCGGTTCATCGGCATACTCCCTGCCCAGCCATGCTGTCCTCCCTCCCAGCGACCCGTCTGCAAAGCCCTTGAACGGACCGAAGGTATGGGTATCTGTTTCATACAGCCTCGCTTCCCGCAGGAAGTCTTCCATTTCCTTTGGATCGGTGATATTGACCTGGTGATGGATCCGGATGCGCTGCGACGCGTCCCTGTACAGGGGAAGCAGCTTTCTCCAGTTGCCGGTTTTGAGATCTGCGATCTGGACCGTGGTCAATCCGCGCGCCAGGCAGTGATCCACCCCTGCCTGGATGTGTCTGGCTGCCTGTGAGTCAAGCGCTTCCAGCAGCGGTTCGCATGCAGCTTCCTGAAAAATCCCGTCCTCCCGCCATACGCCTGCCAGTTTCATGGCGGCTGTATTGGCTGTGAGGATGTGTGTGCAGTATCTCTCGCAGACAATGGGGATATCCGGATTCACTGCATCAAGATCCCGGCGCTCCGGCATGCGCTTTTCCAGCAGGTTTTCCTGATCCCAGCCCATACCATGAACAAAGGGTTCATGACAGCTGCGCAGAATCGACTGGATTTCCGTAATGGACCCGGCTGTGTCCAGACGGCATCCGGTGAGCATCTGCCCTGTCATGCGCAGATGCATGTGAGAATCATTGAACCCCGGCAGTGCCATGGACTTTTGCACATCCAGAATCCTGGCATCCGGTCCTGCCATGGACCGGATCATGGCCGGTGTTCCCAGTGCAGCAATGCGGTCTCCATCCACCAGGATGTCACTGCCGTCCAATGTATTGGTAATGACTGTCTTCATCTCTGTCTCCTTGCTGTTTCGAACTTCACGTTTCTGATGCAGTCGGTTCAGGACTTCTCTGCAGAAGTCCATCTCTCCAGAAAAAAGAGCCGGTCCGGCTCTTTTCACTTTCCAGGTTTTATTCCTCGATGGTCACATACTTGTAGACAAAGGGTACACCCACAGGGTTGTCAACCAGGTGCTTCACCTTCGGGTTCAGCAGGTCGGATGCTCCGGTCTGGAACACCGGTCCCACTGCCACATCGTCCATGGCGATCTTTTCAGCATCCTTCAGCAGCTGCCAGCGCTCTTCATCGGTATCGGCATCTGCCGCTTCCTTCAGTTTCTCGGTGTACTCTTCGTTGGGATATTTGCCGAAGTTGAAGGATCCGCCCGGCAGAAGCACGTTCAGATACGTTGTCGGATCGGCATAGTCCGGTCCCCAGCGGGTCAGCACCACATCGAAGTCTCCGTTCTGCTGGGTTTTCAGACGGACGTTCTTTTCCTGGGACACCATTTCAATGTTCAGGCCCTCCAGCTTGGAGAGTTCCGACTGGATAAATTCTGCTGCCGACTTGGCAGGATCCGAGGGTTCAAACAGGAACCGCAGATTGATTTCATCCTTGCCCAGTTCCTTTTTCGCCTTTTCCCAGTACTCCTGAGCCAGCTTTTCGCTGTCTTCTCCGGTTTCCGTGAAATAGCCTTCTGCTGTTTCACGGTAGTCCTTGCCATCCGGTCCATTCGCCAGTTTTACGGTGACAAAGCCTTTTGCCGGAATGGATCCGTCCTTCAGGACACTCTGCGTCAGGTTCTCCTTGTCCACGGCATAGGTCAGGGCCTTGCGCAGGTTCTCGTTCTGCAGGTCCCCGTTTTCAAAATTGTACTGCAGATACCACAGGAAACTGCCCAGCACAGACTTGTAGGCTTCGTTGTCCTTGTACTTGTCCACCAGGGATGAATTCAGGCGGGCATAGTCCGTCGTTCCGTTTTCATAGGCCAATGCTGCCGACGAAGGCTCCGGCACGATGTTGATGTTGATTTCCTCCAGAGCCACATCATCTGCACCCCAGTAATCTGCATTTTTGCTCAGTTTCAGTGAATTGCCCTTGACCCATTCATCCAGCTTGAAGGGACCGCAGTAGAGCAGGTTGTCGGGAGACAGGCCGTACTGGTCTCCCTGTTCCTCCGCGAATTTTTCGTTTACTGGATAGAACGGCGGGAATGTGGTCAGAGACACAAAATACGGAGTTTTCCGGGACAGTGTGACCTCCAGGGTCTTGTCATCCACTGCCTTGACTGCGATTTCATCTTTTTTGGCCGGATCGCCCATGGCTTCGTCGGCACCCTTGATGCAGGCTCCGTCACTGCCAAAGATATAGGCGTAGTCGCAGGTGGGATCTGTAGCCGCGTCTTTCCAGGCATATTCGAAATCAGCCGCTGTCACAGGATCGCCGTTGGACCACTTCGCATCCCGCAGATGGAAGGTATAAGTCAGGTCGTCGTCCGATACATCGTAGGATTCCGCCAGGGCGGGTACAATATCGGCGTTCTCATTGGTGGTTTCCAGGCCTTCGATGCACATGTTGATGACTTCGAAGGACATGCCATCGGTGGCAAGCGTGGAATCCATGGTGATGACATCGTTCTCCTTGGACAGATTCAGCACCTGGGCAGGTTTCTCTCCGTCTTTGGCACCGGTGTTTCCGGAACCGGAGGAACAGGCTGTCAGACCCAGAGCCAGGGTCATGACAGCAGGCACAGCAAAATACTTTTTCATACGTGCTCCCTTTCTTCTCGGGTGCATTATAGGTCGTATTGTAACCACTTTCAATCCCGTAAAATTATAACACTCTTTGTTTCTGTCATTATAGATGACCTGAAGGCGCTCCCGCGGATTCTCATCCTTCTTTCATATCTCTCCGGTACAGGTGAAACCGCAGCAGCCGGTCCCCCTCCTGGAGCGAGCTCCGGCCGGTCATTTCAAACCCTCGCCGCCTATACAGCCGTTCTGCCCGGATATTGCCTGCAATCACGTCCAGCACCTGGGTTCTGTATCCGCCGGTCCGGGTTTCCCGGTCCATCACATCCAGCATCCGCTGCGAGAGGCCGGTGCCCCGAAACTGTCTGGTAATTCCCAGCAGATGCAGGCCCAGGTCCTCCCTGTTCCCTCCTTCCGGCACGAGAGCCATGGCACCGGCTGCCATTCCATCCACTCTCGCAATCCAGAGTTCCCCGTTTTCGATGTGTCTTTCCAGCATCTCCGTATCCGGGTGAAGGCCATATTCCCACATGGGTGTATACGGATCGCCCGCCTGCTCATCGCAAAGCTGCCGATAGAGTCTCTCCACTTCTGGCAGGTCCTGCCTGCATGCCGGTTCGATGGTTTCCATATTTCCACACTCCTTTTCGTTGCTGTACGTCATCCTGTCTGGCGAATATCTTTCCTGTATCCTTTGCATCCTGTAAAATGAATGCGGACATGAAACACAGCAGGCTGAACATTTGCGGCGTCATCACCGAGTATAACCCATTCCATGAAGGACATGCACATCATCTCAGACAGGCACGGGCACTGACGAACTGTGACTGTCTGGTCTGCATCGTGTCGGATTATTTCAGTCAGCGGGGACTGCCTTCGCTGATGACCTGGCAGGACAAAACCCGGCTGGCACTGGATCATGGAGCTGATCTGGTCATTCGACTGCCGGCAGTCTATGCAGCACAGTCTGCAGATCATTTTGCCCGCTATGCAATGGAGTCTCTGTCGGTGCTGGGTGTCAGCACGATCGTGTTCGGATCGGAGTGTCATGACGACCGGCTGCTGGAAAAACTGGCTGATGAAACCGGGCAGATCATGCCGGACCCCACCACCAGCCAGGCCCGCAACCTGCCGGCCCTGCAGCCCAATGACATTCTGGGGATACAATACATACGACAGTGCCGGCGCCTGGGAATCGGGTGGAAAACGATCCCCAGGGATCCGGGATTCATCAGTGCAACGGCCAGCCGCCGCGCCTTCTTTGATGGCCAGCCGGTCGACCAGGCAGACTGTATGCTTGCACAGCAGCGGTGGGAATCCTATTATCCGTTTCTTCGTCTGTCTCTGCTCATGACTGCCCCGGGCCGGCTGAAGGACTTTTTCCTGGTAACGGAAGGAATCGAATACCGTCTGGCACAGTCTGCCCGCCCTCACCGGACCTGGGAGGAATTTCTGGAATCAGCCATCTCCCGGACCTATTCCCGGGCAAGGATTCAGCGGACCTGTCTGATGATCCTGCTGCAGGTGACGTGGGAACAGATGAGGGAACATGATGCGTTTTATCATGTGATTCCTGCCGGGTTCAATCAGACAGGACAGGCCCTGCTTGCCAGCCTGAGTGAAGAACAGAAAAAACTGGTCTGTCTGAAATTTGCGCAGCTTCCCCTTTTTCTGAAAGAAGTGGAGAACAAAACCGCGCAGCTGTATGACAGCGTCCTGACATCGCCCTGCGACAAGGGCCTCATTATCCAGAAAGGGAGATCTCATGCGTAGAAAAAACACATCCCGCCGGAGTCATCCGGTTCTTACATGGCTGCTCGGACTGACAGCTCTGGCTGCAGGACTGTATCTGTGGCTGCTGCCGCCGGTGAAGAAGCCCCGAAAACAGTATCCCTTTGCCATTCTGCTGGGCTGTCCCTGCAGAATGGACGGATCCATGTCACGGTCCCAGGTGGAACGCTGCCGGCTGGCCATGGCTGCGTGGAGTTCCTACCGTACTCTGGTCATCACAGGCGGGGCCGTCAAAAACAAGTGGCCGGAAGCACAGACCATGGCTGCCTACATCCGCACCCGGTGTCCGATTCCGGTCGTGATTGAAGACAAGTCACGAACCACCTGGGAGAACCTGAAAAACACCCGGGAAATCATCGGTGATGTTCCTGTCCTGCTGCTGACCTCCAGCCTGCATGCACCGCGGGCACAGGCCATGGCCAGGCACTTCTTCTCGGATGTGGCTGTCCAGACCTACCGTGAAAACCGTCTGAAGCACGTTCTGCGTGAACTGGTGAGCCGGAAAATCTATATAGTGATGGAACTGAAAAAACTTGCTGGCGGCAGCGCTGAGTGATCTGCTGCCGACCGGCCTCATAACAGAAACCGGAATCAGCTCCTGATGCCGGTTTTTTTGTCTCTTTCTGTAAAGGGAAGCATCCTCCGATTCAGTCGGTCGGACAAAAAAACCGCACAGTGGCGGTGTTTGTCAGTCAGCCGGAAACGGCGGCAGCTCTCTGGCAGCGGCACTGGAGTTTTTCCAGCGGCGTTCCTGCATGGGGCATGGATGGATCCCGCAGCTGCTGTAGCAGTCGGCAAGGGGCAGCCAGGCCTGGCGGTATCCGGCCTTGGCAGCATTGCGCATGTATTCAAAACTCTCTGCACTGCCTAGGGCGGCTTTCATGGCCAGCCGGAACATGGCTTCCGGACTTCCCTGGTCATTCGCCTTCAGCAGCCAGGTCTGTTCCCTGTCTCTGTCCAGATCTGCCAGCCACAGGCTCGCAAATGCATTGTTTTCCCGTTCGAGGATCTGCACTGCCTCCTGCCCCGCATTTTCTGACAGGAGTCTTGTGACCAGTTCCGTCACCACCCACTGCCTCAGTGATTCCCGCTGTCCGGGTTCTGCATCACACTCTCTGGCGTCATCCAGATACTCCAGTGCAAGCCGAAGATCCTGCCTCAGCCCCCTGCCGTAGGCATAGGCTCTGGCAAGCCCGAAGCTTGCCTCCCGGATGCCCGTACGCCAGGACCGCAGCATCCATCGGGCACTGGATTCGAATTTTCCCTGTGCATATTCCACCACAGCCGTATGATACATGGACCTCGGATCTCCCTGTGTGGCAGCCACCCAGGTATAGTGAAGCGCCTGTCCCGGATCTGCCTGCAGGCCCGGTGCTCCCTCCAGATAACACTGTCTAAGCACAAGCGTGCTCTCCAGGTCCCCGCTGCAGGAGGCAGTCTCCAGACTGCGGATCCATGATGTGAACTGCTGTGTATTGAGAGACTGGTAGTCCGCCATAGCCCTGACCTCCTGCCTGCATGCCGCCGGATTCATTACACCTATCAGTATAGTGAAAACGTGCAGACAGGGCCTTTGCCGTGCCCTTTGCCACGGAGATTCCCGGCTGAATGCCGGAATGGAAAAGAAGGCTCAGGACTGCGGTTGAGCCTGGGCCTCCAGTTTCTGTTTCAGCTTTTGAGCCATCTCCCGACGGTCGGGATCCTGTTCCGTTTCCAGCGCTTTCTCAAGCCAGAACCGGGCCTGTCTGTCATCGGGATGCACCCCTATCCCGTAATGATAATGCTGGGCCAGCGGAAGTGCCGCTTCATCAAATCCGGATTTGGCCGCATTTTTCATCCATTCAAAGGCCTTACGGGGATCCTGGGCGGTTCCGACACCTTCCCGAAGGCACATGGACACATTGTACATGCCTGCCGGGTGACCGAGATCCGCAGCTCTCATGCTGCAGTCAAAGGTCTTCTGCGGATCCTGTCCCACACCGTCTTCAATGGAGTATTCAAAGGCCAGGCTGACCAGGCAGTCTGCATCGTCCAAAGCCGCCCCTTCCAGGAGCACCTGTTCCGCAGCCCTGTGTTTTCCGTCTTCGAGCAGGTTCATGCCTTCTTCCGAGCAGAGCCGCCCAAGCAGGAGTCTGCCTTCCTCTTCCTGGCCATGGGCAATCGCATGACAGATCAGCCTTCTTGCTTCCGCAAAGTCTTTCTCCCGGCTCATGAGCATGCGGGCACAGGGCAGCCAGGCTTCCGGGACATCAGCTGCGGCGGCCTGTTTCATCCAGGTCATGGCCTGCGGCAGGTCCACAGGACAGCCACGCCCTTCCTGTGCGCAGATGGCAGCGTTGTACAGACACCATCCTTCCCCGAGCTGTGCGCCGAGCACGGTGTATCGGCAGGCCTGAACGGGGTCCGGCTCCAGGCCGTAGTCTCCATAGGTATAGCAGTGAATCAGCGTCCGGATGCTGTCATAGTCACCCAGGGCTGCGGCTTCCTCCAGAAACGGAACCTGGTCCTGCGGGTTGTCTTCCATTGACTGTATGGCGCGCTTGAGCTGCAGAAGACGTTTCATGCACCCGGCTCCTTTCTTCTGTTCCTGTTCCCGATCACTGTATCGTCCGGATCACTTCATTCACGCTGCGGACTTTCTTGAGATTGGCCATGAGGGTCGTCAGATGTCTGGCATCATGCACTCCCACGGTCAGTTTCGTCGTAGCGGTGAGGTTGTTGTCATCCACTGCAGAATCCACGTGTTTCAGTGCGGCATTGTTCTGCTGCAGAGTCGTGACAATATCGGACAGCAAGTAGTTTCTGTCGTCACTGCGGATCAGCAGTTTCACTTCATACTGCTTGTCCTCCGGTTCCTGGTCCCAGTTCACGGGAATCAGCCGCTTTTTCTCATTGACGATGTTCGGACAGTCCGTCCGGTGCACCTTGACGCCCTGCCCCTTGGATATATAGCCAATGATCGCATCGCCGGGGATCGGGGAGCAGCAGTTTGCCAGCGAGACCTGGATCGTGTCAATGCCGGGGACCACCACACCGCATTCCGAGGTCCGGTGACTGCGCCCGGCAGCCCGATTGTAGATCTTCATGATCTCTTCGTCATCCACAGCACCGGGCTTGTTGCGGATCAGGCGGTCGGTTACGGCCTGCAGACTGATCTTTCTGTCAGCCAGGCCGGCAAAAAGATCGTCCGCGCTTTTCAGGGAAAGACTGGAAAGGATGGATTCCACCTTGCGGATATCGAGATCCTTTGCATCGCCTTTGAGCCGCCGGAGTTCGTCTTCCAGCATCTGCTGACCCTGATGCACCCGGTCTTTCCGGTCCTGCTGGTCCCATTTCTGCAGGAAAGCCCGGATCTTGTTGCGGGCATGGCCGGATTTCACGATTTTGATCCAGTCCGCCGACGGTCCCGGAGAATTCTTGTTCGTGAGGATCGAAACCACATCCCCGGTCTTAAGCTGGGTATTCAGCGGAACAATGGCACCGTTTACTGTGGCTCCAACTGTCTTGTGTCCCACTTCCGTGTGAACACGATAGGCAAAGTCAATGGGACACGATCCCTGGGGCAGGGCAATGATCTTTCCACGGGGTGTCATGCAGTAGACATTGGCTTCAAATATATCCTTCTGGAGTACATTCATGTACTCCAGCGGATCTTCACTTTCCTCATCCGTCATCATGGAAAAATCCCGGAACCAGGTCAGCTTGTCCTCCAGCTCTTTCTGGCCCAGTGCGGCTGTATCCGGCGACTCCTTGTAGCGGTAATGCGCCGCAATGCCCCGTTCCGCAACCGCATCCATATCCTCGGTCCGGATCTGGATCTCGAAAATGCTTCCGCAGGTCGGTTCCACCACCGTGGTATGCAGGGACTGGTACATGTTGGCCTTGGGCATGGCAATGTAGTCTTTGAACCGCCCCGGAATGGGGCGGTATTTGGCGTGAATATAGCCAAGGATTTCATAGCAGTGCAGCTCGGTGTCTGTGACGATGCGGATAGCCAGCAGGTCCAGGATCTCCTCGAAGCGCTTGTTCTTGGTGATCATTTTCTTGTAGATGGAATAGAAATGCTTGCTGCGCCCGAAGATCCGGTAAGGGATGTGATATTCATCCAGCATATCCTGGATCTCTTTGATCATCATCTGGACCTGATCATTGCGGTCTTCCTCCCGCTGGCGGACCAGATTCTTGATTTCTTCGTATTTTGCCGGTTCCAGGTACTTGAAGGAAAGATCTTCCAGTTCGTTTTTCACCTGGGAGATACCCAGGCGGTGTGCAATGGGCGCATATACGGACAGTGTCTCATTGGAAATTTTTTTCTGCTTCTCGGGCTTCATGTACTGCAGAGTCCGCATATTGTGAAGCCGGTCCGAGAGCTTTACGAGAATCACCCGGATGTCCTTGGCCATGGCAATGAACAGCTTTCTGTGGTTGCTGGCCAGGTACTCCTTTTCGTCCTTGAATTTGATGGCGCCGATTTTTGTGACGGCCTCCACGATCGCCGCCACATCCTGGCCGAATTCCTCGCGGATGATATCCGTGGTCACTTCCTCGCAGTCTTCCACCGTATCATGCAGCAGGCCTGCCACGATGGTTGTGGGGCTCGAGTGAAGAGTGGAAAGGATGTAAGCGACCTGGATGACATGGATTTCATAGGGCTCCCCGCTTTTGCGGAACTGCCCTTCATGGTGTTTGTGGGCAAACTGCCAGGCCTTTTCGATCAGGGCCAGATTTTCCGGCTTCCGGATGTACGTCTGTATATTGGCAAAGCACTCCTCGAATGTCACTGATTTCCGTCTGCTCATGTGTCCTCCTTTCCATCGGCAGGGTGCAGCACCTCTTTCCGGTCAGTCAGAGGCATCCGCTTCAGCTGTTATTCTCCTTCGTAATGAACCAGAGAGAGAATCGGAACATCCTCCAGGCGGTCCCTTCCCTTCAGGTCGTCCAGTTCCACAACGAACGCTGTGCCGACAACTTCGGCACCGCATTTTTCCGCCATATGGCGGATTGCCTGCACGGTGCCTCCGGTGGCAAGCAGGTCATCCACGATCACCACCCGGTCACCGGGTTTGATGGCATCTGCATGGATCTGCAGGGTGTCTGTGCCGTACTCCAGGTCATAGGTTTCCTCCACCACGGTCCGTGGCAGCTTGCCGGGTTTGCGGACAGGCGCAAACGCCACATCCGCTTCCACAGCTGCGGGAAGACCGAAAAGAAACCCTCTGGCTTCGGGCGCCAGAACGAGTGTCGCATTCTGGTCTTCGATAAAGTCAGCCAGTTTGCGGGTCACATGGCGCATGGCTTTCGGGGATGCGAGAATCGGGGTGATGTCGCGGAAAATGATGCCTTCCCTGGGAAAGCCGGGGATGCTGGCGATGTAGTCATTGAGTTCCATGGTCGATCGTCTCCTTCAGTTCTGACGGTATGTCTGCACTGGCAGAAGCCGTCAGACCCTCTGCCGTTTTGATTCAAGTTATTCCTGTGAGGTCCCCACAGCGCTGAGTATAAGCTGCGGCCTGGCCGTCTGCATCCAGACATTCACGGACGGTTTGCCCGTCAGCCAGCGGATCTGGTCTGGCGACAGAGCCTTTTCTGAATCAGGCTGATTGAACCGCATGGCTTCCAGACCGTTTTCCATCACATACCGCCGGTGACGGCCGGCGCTCAGGTCACGGACAAAAGCGACAGCAGGATCCTGGATCCGCAGTTCCGGAAGCTCGAAACCCGTTCCAAAGGGACGCAGTGCATCCAGCTGGCGGATGGCCGGGATCGTGAGGTCCGCTGCTTTTACATCCAGCGGATCCGCTTTTTGCGCATGGGGGACCGTGACTGTTTTCAGATAGGCCTCAAAATCGTCTCTGTCTTTCAGATCAAGGGAAAAGCCTGCTGCCCGGCTGTGGCCCCCCAGGGTGACAAACCGGTCAAATCCCTTCAGGAGGTCCATGCAGTCCACCCCTTCCGGGGAGCGCATGCTGCATTTCAGTCCGCTCTGTCCCCGGGCTGCCAGGATCACCGGCCGGCCGGTGGTTTCACACAGACTCCCTGCGGCCAGGCCGATGATGCCTTCATGCCATGTCGGGTCCTCCAGAAAGATCACGGTTGATCCGGGCCGGACCCGTGACTGTGCTTCCTGCACCATTCGTCCGGACATCTCGCGGCGGCGGTCATTGATCTGACAGATGCCCTGCGCCAGGGAGGAAATCTGACGAAAATCGTCTGTGAGAAAGAACCGCACAGCATTGTTCGCGTTGGCCAGATCCGAGAGCCTCCCCAGCGCATTGATTTTGGGAATCACCTGGAAGGACAGATCCGTTTCATTCTCCGGGATTCCCTGTGCCAGCAGCCGGATGTGAGGATCACAATCTGTTTTCAGCTGCTCGAGAGCCTGAAAAATCAATGCCCGTGTCTGCCCGGTGACTGCCATCTGGTCTCCCACACTGGCCAGACCTGCCAGCAGCAGTTCGTAGTCTGTTGCCCACCCGGCATATCGCAGGAGCTCACAGGCAACTGCAGCCCCGCACAGAGTGGAAAACTCAGGCTCCATCAGTGCCGGATGCACGAACCATGCGGCCTGCGGCGGTGTCTCAAACTGATGATGATCCGTAACGATCACATCCATCCCTAGATCCGCCGCACAGGCCAGGGCTTCTTCTGCCCTGACACCGTTGTCCACAGTCACCAGCAGCGAATAACCCTTCTCGTGTGCGAGCCGCACCGTTTTTTCCTGGAGTCCATACCCCTCCCGAATGCGGTCCGGAATGTAAAATCCCGTTTCTATGCCCTGACGCCGCAGGGCACCGGTCAGGATTGCCGTGCCCAGGATGCCGTCTGCATCATAGTCACCGGCCACGATCACTTTTTCGTGACTGGCCGCAGCCTGTTTCAGGCGGGCAGCAGCCTCGACCACTGCATCTGCCTGAGACGGACTGTGCAGTTCGGGTGTTTCAAGCCATGTCATCCATCTCGACTGGTCCGGTTCCAGGCGCCCGAGAATTTTACAGGCCAGGGGCAGCAGCGATTCAGGTGTCACTCTGACTGATTCTGACATCCGTCGTCCCCTTTTCTTCCCAGGTGAGCATAGGCTCTGGGTGTTGCCACCCGTCCACGCGGAGTCCGGTTGATGAATCCGATCTGCAGGAGATACGGTTCATACATATCCTCCAGTGTGGTGCTTTCCTCGCCTATGGAGGCCGCCAGGGCCTCGAGACCGGCTGGTCCTCCCTGGAACCTGTCGATCAGCCCCGTCAGGTACCGGTAGTCCACAGAATCGAGCCCCATATGGTCCACCTTCAGGCGGTCCAGAGCTTCTCTTGCGATGTCTTCCGTCACGAATCCGTCATTGAGCACCTGGGCAAAATCCCGCACCCGGCGGAACAGACGGTTGGCAATGCGCGGCGTACCGCGGCTTCTTTGGGCAATCTCCCGCCGGGCACCCGGCTCCGTGTCTGTATTCATCACCCGCGCTGTCCGGTCCACGATTTTTTCCAGTTCCGGAAGACCGTAATATTCCAGCTGGCTGACTATGCCGAACCGGTCACGCAGGGGAGCCGACAGATCGCCGGCCCGTGTTGTGGCGCCAACCAGAGTAAAGGGCGGCAGGGACAGCCGGATCGTGTGAACCCCGGCATCCTTTCCCACCACAATGTCCAGGCAGTAGTCCTCCATGGCAGGGTAGAGGATTTCCTCCACCTGCCGGGGCAGTCGGTGGATTTCGTCAATGAACAGGACATCCCCGGGTTCAATGGTGGACAGGATCGCAGCCAGGTCGCCGCTTTTTTCGATGGCAGGCCCGGAAGCCATCCGGAGCTGTCCACCCATTTCCCTGGCGAGAATATACGCCAGTGTGGTCTTTCCCAGTCCAGGCGGGCCATACAGCAGGACGTGATCGAGTGCCTCATTCCGGCTGCGTGCTGCCTGTATGAAGACACGAAGATTGTCTTTGAGCGACTGCTGTCCTATGTACTCATCCAGCGTTCCCGGCCGCAGCGAGCTCTCTTTCTCATCCTGTGCCAGTTCACGGCTGTCCATCAGTCTGTCTTCCAACGGCTACACCCCTTCCGTTTCGCCAGAAGCCGCAGGGCTTCCCGGATCATGTCCTGGACCGGCAGCTCCCTTGAAGCCAGTTCGGGCTCCAGCGGAGCTATGTCCTGGCTTCTGTAGCCAAAGTTCTCCAGGGCCGATACTGTCTCCTGCCACTGCCGGGTTCCTGCCGCTGCCGGTTCTGCTTCCGGCCGCATCTTCACCAGGCGTCCGCGCATGTCCAGCAGCATCTGGCTGGCGGTTTTCGGGCCAATGCCCGGCAAAGCCTTCAGGGCGGACACATCTTCCTTTTCCACAGCCTCCAGGATCCGGCGTCCCCCGGCCTTTGTCAGGATCTGCAGGGCGGATTTGGGGCCGATTCCCTTGACGCCGATCAGAGACAGAAACACCTGATAATCGGCTTCGGTCGTGAAACCGTACAGTGTCCATCCATCCTCGCGGATGCTTTCATATATATGCCAGAGTCCCTGCCTGCCTGAAGAGACAGCTGCCGGATCCGGTGTCAGGATCTCGAATCCGATCCCGCCGGTCTGCACCACGACAGATTCAGACCGGATCTGCCGTACAGTGCCTTCTATGAACGCAATCACAGTCCGGCCTCCTTTCCTGTCCGGCCAAGCCGGAAACAATCAGACTTTCAGTATACCATTTCTGGTCACATGCACGAGAATGCTTCCTGCCGCATTCCCCAGGGCGATCAGCAGCAAGGCCGGCAGAAAATCGAACCGCAGCCCCATGCAGAGATAGCTGATGTCTGCAATGCTGTGTTCAAACCCCGACAGGATGAACATCGGGATGCACAGGAAGATGCCCAGCGGATTTCCGGATTTTTTCCAGGACACCACCGCCGCATACATCAGGATGCCGCACAGCAGTCCCCTGAAAAACAGGGACCACCAGGGGACCGCCAGCTTTGCATCGATCATGGCCGAAGCAGCAGCCACGAGGCCGGGATCGGCCGCAATGCACAGGAAGGCCACCGCTGCAGCCCCGGCAAAATTTCCCAGGAATACGGCAGCGTACCACCATACAGGTTTGACTCTGTCCGTGATGAACCCGATTTTGCCTGTAAACAGATCCAGTCCGAACAGACAGACCATGTACAGGGCAAATGAAAACAGAATGGCTGCCGCCACTTTGTCATCCATCCCTGCATACAGGCGGCCGGCCAGTGCCACGGCACCTCCGGCAAACAGACTTTTCCAGTACTTCTTCATTGCTTCCCTGTCCTTTTTCCTATTGTGACCTTTTCTGCCTTGTGCCGGTCCGGATGTCAGTCATCCAGCTCGATTTCCACGGGACAATGGTCACTGCCGAAAATATCATCCCGTATGCGTATGTCGCGGATCCTGTCCATCAGCTTCGGGCTGGCCAGCCAGTAGTCAATGCGCTCTCCCTGATTGCGTTCCCGTCCTCTGGAATAGTAGCTCCACCAGGTATACTGTCTGTCGTCTGGATGCAGTGTCCGGAAGACGTCCACAAAGTGCGACAGAAAATTCTGCTGAAAGCTTTCCCGTTCATGCAGAGTGTAGCCCGCTGCCGATGCAGCGGCTTCCTCATCCCAGACATCCAGTTCCGTTCTGGCAACGTTGAAGTCTCCGCAGGCCAGCACCGGCTTTGTTTCCTCCAGCCGGCGCAGCCAGGCAGAAAAAGCGCGGTCCCATTCCAGACGGTACTCCAGCCGTTTCAGGCCGTCTCCGCTGTTGGGAACGTAGACATTCACCAGGTAAAAGGACCCCATGTCCGCCGTGAGAACGCGCCCTTCCCCGTCATGTTCTTCCGCACCAATACCGGCAGTCACCAGGGCCGGTTCCACCAGGGACAGGATCATGGTGCCGCTGTAGCCCTTGCGCCTGGCACTGTTTACATACTGCCAGGGAAAGAGCCCTTCATCCACCTCGATCTGGTCAGCCTGTGCCTTGGTTTCCTGCAGGCAAACCACATCGGGGTCCAGGGCCGCCATGATGTCTTCAAATCCCTTTTTCAATACTGCCCGCAGGCCATTCACGTTCCATGTCACCAGCCGCATACATACCTCCTGGCCGGACTGCCGTCCAGACAGTCCAAACTTAACACTTAACAATAGTAGCGCGAAAATCGGCGTCATGGCAATCACAGATTCACCAGTCTTCATCACATTGTGAACGGACACAGCCACAACAGACCTGGCTGCCGGATTTCTGTCGCCTGCACCGCGGATGCCGGATCCTCATTCCGACTTCGAAGACAGACAGGCTATGCGGGCATTTTTCCAAAAACAGCACGGCATTCTCCTGCAGACACGGTACAATAGACTGCATGCAGACAATGACACAACAGATTGCCGGGTCCATGGGACTCAAAGAAGGACAGGTGGCAGCTGTCCTGGAACTGCTGGAAGGCGGTGCGACCATTCCATTCATCGCGCGGTACCGCAAGGAAGTCACCGGGCGTCTGGACGAAGACCAGCTTCGCCGGATCCAGCAGGTTCATGCCTACACACTGGGGCTTCAGGCCCGGAAGGAATCCGTCCGGGAACTCATCGGCGAAAAGGGACTGATGACACCGGAACTGGATACTGCGCTGAAAGAAGCAAAGACGCTGGCGGAAGTCGAGGAACTCTACCGTCCGTTCAAAGAAAAGCGAAAAACCAAAGCAACACAGGCGATTGCCGACGGTCACGGACCGCTGGCCGACAGGATCCTGGCGCAGGACCGGCCCTTCCCGGCGGATGAAGATCCGTCTGCGCTGCAGGCAGCGGGGTGGATCGTGGCGGAAAAATTCAGCGATGATCCGAAGATTCGGGAAACAGTAAAGAACTTCCTGGAAAAAACCGGGGTCATGGAATCGAAAAAGAAGAAAGATGCCGTGGATGAAAAGGGTGTCTACGAGATGTATTACGATTTTGCAGACCCTGTGCGGAAAATCCCTGGCCATCGTGTACTGGCAATGGAACGCGGAGAGAAGGAAAAGATCCTCTCCATTGCCCTGGAGTTCGACTACCCCGCCCTGGAACAGCGACTGGCCAGGCAGATCATCCGGCGGCCGGATGCCGCTTCCTGGCTGTCGGCTGTCATGCATGATGCCCTGGTGCGGCTGATCGTGCCCAGTGTGCGCCGTCAGATCCGCAGTGAACTTCGGGAGAAGGCCTGCAATGCTGCCATTGCCGGATTTTCCGTGAATCTGGAAAACATGCTCATGACGCGACCCCTGAAAGGAAAGTCGGTGCTCGCATGGGATCCGGGATATGTGCACGGATGCAAGCTTGCCATGCTGGATCCCTCGGGGAACCTGCTCGCCACAGATGTGGTGTATCCCTTCCGGGGAAAAGGTCAGGAGGCGCAGGCAATCAGGCGCACAAGGGAACTTCTGACTGAGTACAGACCGGATGTGGTGGTGATTGGAAACGGGACCGCGAGTCGTGAATCCGAGGCGCTGGTTGCCGATATCATCCGGGAGTTTCCGGAGATATCCTATGTGATCGGATCCGAAGCCGGAGCATCGGTCTATTCGGCCTCCCAGCTTGCAAAGGAAGAATTTCCGGATCTGGCGGTGGAAACCCGGAGCGCCGTTTCCATTGGCCGCAGGGGGCAGGATCCGCTGAGTGAGCTGGTAAAAATCGATCCAAAGTCCCTGGGCATCGGCGAATATCAGCATGATGTCCCGCAGAAGCAGCTGAAGGAAGCCCTGGATTTCGTGACAGACAAAGCCGTCAACCGGGTGGGCACAGACGTGAACACAGCTTCTCCTTCCCTGCTGATGCATGTGTCCGGGCTCACAAAAACTCAGATTTCCAGAATCCTCAGGGCCCGGCCGATCCGGACCAGAACCCAGCTGGAATCTGTGCTGACGCCCAAAGCCTATGAACAGGCAGTGGGATTTCTCCGGATCCCGGATGGCGTCGAGCCGCTGGATGCCACGGGGATCCATCCGGAGAGCTACGGTTTTGCCCGGCAGTTTCTCCAGGATCACGGGCTGGATGCCGCCGATATGCGGTCACAGGCCTTCCGGGATTCCCTGAAGCGGATCAATCCGGTTCAGGAAGCCAGACGCCTGGGAGTGGGAACCGACACCATGATCGACATCATCCGCGAACTCCGGAATCCCGGCCTGGATCCGCGTGACAGCCTGGATGCACCGGTCCTGAAGAAGGATGTCCTGTCCATCGAGGACCTGGTTCCCGGGATGGAGCTGCAGGGAACGGTCCGCAACGTGACCAGCTTCGGGGCATTCGTGGACATTGGACTGCACGATGACGGACTCGTGCACATTTCCCGCATGGCGGATCACTTCGTCAAGGATCCCCGGGAAATCGCGGCCACGGGCCAGATCGTCAAGGTCTGGGTTCATGACATTGACCGGAAACGCGGCCGGGTGGGGCTCTCTCTAACAGCCCCGAAACGCTGAGGCTGCCGGCGTCGGACCGATACGCGCTGCATACCCGGGTACAGTGTCAGACTCTGACCTGTGTCCCGGGTTTTTCTTTCCTCTGGCCACCGGCCTGACAGAAATCATCCGTTTCCCATACGTACGGTTTTACGGAATCCGGTTGTCATGAAGACGCTGTCATGCAGGCTTTTGCGGAATGAATGGCGGTCCATGGCCTTACACTGAAAGCAGTCACAGGCGCCTGTGACACAAGTGCCTGTGACGGAGAACATGACCATCATCGGCGGAAAGGATGAAAACGTCATGACAGACCATGCTGCTGCAGGCAGACCCTTTGTGTTCTGCCACATGCTGGTATCCCTGGATGGAAAAATCAGCGGGACATTTCTGGATACGCTTGAGGGCATCAAAGCGGTCGGGACACTGTATGACCTGGCATTCGGGCCAGACCGGTTCTATGCCATGCAGGGATGGCTCTCGGGGCGTGTGACGACAAACGAGAATTTCACGTTCTACGCCAGACCAGATCTGGATCCCGGGGCTCCGGCTGTGCCTGACGGAGACTACATCACGAATGCGGATTTCGGCATGTACTATGTTTCCGTGGATCCGCTGGGTGTGCTGGGCTGGAACTCTCCATATCTGCAGTATGAAACCACGAAAGCTGCGGTGATCGAAGTGCTGACAGAACAGGCTTCCAATGCCTACAGGGCGTTTTTGCGCTCACTGGGGATCCCCTACATCATTGCAGGGGAGAAGGACGTGGAATGGGACAGCCTGCTTGAGAAGCTGAAGTCCCTGTTTCACATCGACATGCTGATGCTGCAGGGCGGCGGGATCATGAACTGGAAGTTCATGGAATCCGGCCTTTGCGACGAGCTGAGTCTGGTGGTGGCCGCTGCAGCGGATGGTGCCGAAAACACCCCTTCGGTGTTCCGCAATATGGCCTATCCGAAAGGCCGGCCCCTGCACTTTGCACTGGAAGAGACCAGGCAGATGGAGAGCGGCGCTCTGTGGCTGCGGTACAAAGTCCTGAATCCGGAGAAAATGTGGACACAGTGATCCGGTTTCGATTGAACATCCGGTTGCCGCATGTGACAATCTGAGAGCGACTGAAGGTGTCGAAGGAGGATGCTGGCATGAAGTGGAAGGCGCTGTTTGCAGATATTGACGGGACTCTGGCGGAAAAAGGAGAAATTCTTGGTCCGGAAACAAAAAAACAGCTGACAAAGCTGCATGAAAAAGGTGTAAAGATCGGGCTGGCCACGGGACGGCCGATGGACCGCCGGATCCTGGAGAAAGCCGGAAAGTGGGATCTGCCCTTTGCATTCGATGCGGTGATCGGCCTGAACGGCGGCGATCTCTGGATCCGGGGAGAGGAAGAAACACAGCACATGAACATGCTGTCCACAGACTCCGTGAAGAAGATCATGAAGCTGCTGGAGGGAGAAGACGTGAATGCAATCATCTACAGAGATGGATACGATGACGTGATCTGCACCCGGATGGATCAGTTCATCGAAGGATCCATGCTGCGCAACTCTTCCCTCGCCCGGAAAGTGGAGCCGGAGGAAATGTGGGCAGAACCCGCCGGGAAAGTGGAAGTCCAGTATCCTGCCGACCAGCAGGAGCGGATCCTGAAGCTGCTGAAAGACAACCCCGATCCTGCCTGGATCACCGTCGGCACATTTCCCGGTGCAGTGGAATTCATGGATCCGGCTGTCTCCAAGGGCAGTGCCCTGCGGCTGTATGCCGAACAGACGGGAATCCCGCTGAAGGATATCCTCGCCTTTGGGGACATGGACAATGACATCACCATGCTGCAGGAAGCAGGACTCGGCATCTGTCTGGCCAACGGGTCTGCACCGACGAAAGCTGCAGCGGATACAGTGACGGACTTTGTCTGTGCAGAGGATGGTGTGGGCCGCCATCTGCAGAAGATGGAACAGGACGGAGAATTCGACTGAAGCCGGTGAAACCCGGAGAACATGGATAAAGAAGATGCCGCATCTGCCGCAGACAAAGCCCGGCGGATGCGGCGTTTTCCGTTTCAGGTGCAATCATGGCAGTATACCGCCCTTGACACAGGCTGCGATACTCGCCGGTATAATACGATAAAAAGCCGCCCCCCGGCTTTGCATGCCAGGTGGCGGCGAGTATCCTATTCCACGAATTCGAACTCGAAGTTCTCGATCCGGACAGTGTCTCCATCCTTGACTCCTGCTTCCCGCAGCAGGTTGTCGATGCCAAGATACCGCATCCGGTTTGCGAACAGATAGTAATCCTCTTCGGTATTGAGCTTGCTGATGTTGAAGTTGCGCTCGATCCGTGGGCCTGACAGCTGCCATACTCCGGGTTCCACTTCCTCGATCTCGACTTCTTTTTTCTTCTCCTCAAAGGTGTAGACCACACCCTCCTGGTTTTCTTCCGTGCCTTCGATCGGGAACGCCGGTGTGGTCGCCAGAAGATCCGCAGCACGTCTCAGGACAGGATCCAGGCCCTCGTGAATGATGGCCGTGGTCTCGAAGATTTCCACATCCGGATACGCCTCTTTGAATCGCTTCAGGTTTTCTTCGGCATGTGCCTCATCCATTTTGTTGGCCACCACCACCTGGGGACGGTCCAGCAGCCGCAGATGGTAGTCCTTCAGCTCATCGTTGATGATTTTGTAGTCCTCCACCGGATCCCGGCCTTCTTCTCCGCCCATGTCAATGACGTGGACAATGACCCGGCACCGTTCAATGTGCTTCAGGAACTGATGACCCAGTCCCTTGCCCTCGCTGGCTCCTTCGATCAGGCCAGGCAGGTCCGCCATGATGAACGAACGTCCATCTCCAGTTTCCACGACTCCCACATTGGGATGAATCGTGGTGAAAGGATAGTCTCCGATCTCCGGTCTTGCCCTGGAGACTGCGTCCAGCATGGTGCTCTTGCCGACGGAAGGAAATCCCACCAGACCGACATCTGCGAGGACCCGCAGTTCGATCTGTGCATCGAATTCATCCCCCGGTTTTCCGTCCTCGGCATACTTGGGGGCGGTATTCCGGCTGCTTTTGAAATGACAGTTGCCACGGCCGCCGCGGCCGCCTTTGGCCACCACTGCCTGCTGTCCCGCTTCTGTCAGATCCGCTATGATCTGCCCGGTATCTCCCCGGCGAACGATCGTACCCAGGGGGACCTTGACGATTTTGTCCTCTCCATTGGCGCCATGCATGCGCTTGTTTTTGCCCTTGCCGCCGGGTTGGGCCACGACCTTCCGGTTGTAGCGCAGATCCAGCAGCGTCGTGCGGCCGGGATCCGCCTCGAAAATGATGTCTCCGCCATCTCCGCCATCTCCGCCGAACGGACCACCGTAGGGAATATATTTTTCATGCCGGAAACTGACGAGCCCGTCGCCGCCCTTGCCGGCTTTCAAGTGTATCTTGACCTGATCTGTAAACATTAAGGAGTTCCTCCAGTCACAATTATGATACGAGCCGGCCGTCAAAAATGCCAATGGCGGGCATGTCCGGGCAGCGGCTTTAAAAAAAGCTGCCAGTGGCAGCCCGGTTCAGCTTATGCGGGATAAACAGAAACTTTTTTCCTGTCCTTGCCCATCCGCTCGTACTTGACGACACCGTCCACTTTGGCGAACAGTGTGTCATCACCGCCACGGCCCACGTTTTCACCCGGGTGGATTTTTGTGCCGCGCTGACGGTAGATGATGGACCCTGCATGGCAGGACTGACCGTCTGCCAGCTTGGCGCCAAGACGCTTGGAGTGGGAATCACGACCGTTCTTCGTGGAACCTACACCTTTTTTGGAGGCAAAGAACTGAATGTCTAATGTAAAACGCATGATTACACCTCTTTCCTTATGACTTTGATGTTGTCCGGAAACCCTTCTTCCATCGTTTCCAGCTGGATCACGATGGTCCGCAGCACAGCCTGAAGCTGTTCGTTTCCGGTTTCTGCGGCTGCTTCCATGCAGTTGTCCGCCATCCGAAGACGGCACTGGCCGGGAAACAGGATGTCCAGAGCATTGAGCGCTCCGGTCATGATGCTCGAAACGCCGGCACAAACCAGGTCCTGACCGTATTCACCGCTGCAGGCATGGCCTTTGACAGTGACAGACTGGATCAGGTCTCCGGAAATGCCAATGTTCACGCGCACCATTTACGCCTGGATCGCTGTGATCTTGACTTTCGTATAAGGCTGACGGTGACCCTGCTTCCGGCGTGTGGAAGATTTCTTGGGCTTGTATTTCACAATGGTGATTTTCTGGCCCTTGCCCTGCTTTTCAACAGTGCCGGTGACTGTGGCACCTTCCACAAACGGGTGTCCGATCTTTCCATCCACGTAGAGGACTTTGTCGAACGTGACAGTTTCGCCTTCCTGAGCATCCAGCTTTTCTACGAAGATTTCCATTCCGTCTTCGACTTTGATCTGCTTTCCGCCTGTTTCGATAATTGCGTACATCTCGTGCACCTCCTGTTCATTCTGATACTCGCCATCAAGGTGCGGCATGACCGCTTCAACCTTTTCTGTGCGGTTGCAGTTAGTACAGTCTGCAACGTTTCTATTATAGAAGCGTCAAAAAGGAAAATCAATGGATGACTGCAGGCAATTCCGGGCGAATCGTCTCCGTTCCGGGTGATTCCGGCCATCCGCAAAAACACACCGGTCAGGTGTCATACCCCGGTCCCGTTTTTCCGCCTTCTGGGTCCCGGCCGCTGAATCAGAATTCCGGCCACTGTGCCTGTCAGACTGCCGGCGGTATCCAGCAGCACATCCCGGATCTGTCCGGCTCTGCCAGGCACAAAGGTCTGGTGCCATTCATCGCTGCAGGCATACAGAAAGCACAGCAGGACTGACAGAAAAGCCCGCCGGGACCGGCTGTGGATCCCCCACTCCCGCAGTGTGCCGTTCATGCACAGGCCGAGGACCAGATAGATCGTAAAATGCGCGGTCTTCCGGACCAGAAACGAGGCATCCTCCGGATTCATCCAGAACAGCAGCCCGGCAAAGATACCGGACTGCATGCCGGATCTGGTCCCGTCTGCACCGGAGAACAGGAAGATGCCCGTCATCACCAGCAGGGTCAGTGCAGTCATGATCCACTTTTTCACCGTGCGGCTATGCATGGGGCCGCTCTCCTGCCTGGCTGCCGGTATCTGCGACGGAGGTGATTTTCTCCATGGAGCGCACCAGCACGGAACCGGGTCGGTCCTTCTTTCCCTGTATATACAGCAGCGTGCCTTCCAGGATCAGATCGCGCTGTCTGGCAAAGGTATCCGGCATAACCGCCAGATCGATCTGGCCCGTTTCGTCCTCCACCGTCACGAAGCACATCAGGTCGCCTTTCTTCGTTTTGTGAGGATGATAGGATGCAACCCGTCCCAGGATCCGGACAAATCCCGTCACATCCTGTATGAAGGCAATAGGGTCTGTATTGGAAAAGCGTCCCTTCCGCAGCGTCTGTACTGGATGTTCACAGAAATAAAACCCGAACACGGCCTTCTCCCGTGTGCTCTTCTCCATGGGATCTTCCCGGTGTTTCACCAGCGTCGGTTCACTGGCAATGGAGTAGTCAAAGAGCACTTCCTCCTTCTCGACCCGAATGATGTGGGCATAGTTCAGGATCCTGGTCATGTTCTCCCGCAGCGTGGCGCGGTTGATGCCGTAAAAATCAAAGGCTCCTCCATCCACCAGGACCCGCAGCTGGCTTTCATTGACTTTCTGTGCCCAGAGCCTGGCAATGGTGTCGATCACGCCCGGGAATTCACCGTTTTTTTGCACTTCCACGATCCTGGGCAGCAGTGCGGTCCCGATGCCCTTCATGACTGTCAGTGGCATGCGCAGGGCTCCGTTTTCAATCTGCCAGCGGTCTGAGGAAACCCGGATATCCGGTCCAAGCACCGGGATCCGGCGCTGGCGGCATTCGTACAGGTACTGCCCGGTTTTCACCTCGGCACCGATCACGTGATTCAGGATGCTCTGGTAAAACGGCAGAGGATGATTGGCCTTGAGCCAGGCCATGGCCCAGGCCACGCGTCCATAGGCATAGGAGTGCGACTTGTTGAATCCATAGCCGGCGAATTTTTCCATCAGGCTGAAAATCTCCGCTGCCTGCCCGGCATCGATCCCCTGCACCAGGGCTCCCTCGAGAAACTGCTCCCGGTACCGGCCCATCACATCCTGCTGTTTCTTGGACATTGCCTTGCGCAGGATATCCGCCTGACCCAGACTGAACCCGCCAATGATCCGGGCGGTTTCCATGATCTGTTCCTGGTAGATCATGACCCCATATGTTTCCTTCAGCACGGGTTCCAGCAGTGGATGCGGATAGACAATGGACTCCGGATGTGCACGGTTCTGCAGGTAATGCGGTATTTCGGCCATGGGGCCCGGGCGGTAAAGCGCAAGGACAACCGCCACATCTTCAAACTGACGGGGGTGCATCTGGCGCAGGAGCTGGCGGATCCCTTCTTTTTCGAGCTGGAACACACCGGTTGTGTCAGCCCGGTCCAGCAGTGCCCAGGTGACCTCGTCATCGGTGGGCATCGTGTACAGATCGGGCGGATTGTCGATCTGGTCCAGGACTTCCCGGATGATGGTGAGATTGCGCAGGGACAGCACATCGATTTTGATCAGGCCCAGTTCCTCCAGGTGCTCCATGGAAAACTGTGTGGCGCTGGTGTTCCTGTCCATCCAGACAAGAGGTGCCACAAGCCGGATGTCCTGGTCTGACAACACGACACCAGCGGCATGAGTCGTGACATGCCGGGGGAGGCCTTCCAGTCTGCGGGCCATGGCCCAGGTTTTCCTGAGGGCGGGCTTCGCTTCCACCAGTGTCCTCAGGCGGGGGACCGTCTGCCAGGCACGCTCCATGGTCATGCCCGGCATGTTCGGAATCAGACGAGTGACCGGGTCGATCACCCGTGCGGGGACGCCGAAGGCTTTGGCCACATCCCGCAGCACTGCCCGGGCTTTCAGGTTGGAAAAGGCCGCGATCTGGGCCACGTGGGTCTGGCCATAGGCTTGCCGGAGATACTGCACCACTTCGTCGCGGCGGTCATCCGGGAAATCCGTATCGATATCCGGCATGGTGATCCGCTCCGGATTCAGGAACCGTTCAAAGAGCAGCCCGGAGGAAATGGGATCGATGTGGGTGATTCCCAGGCTCCAGGCCACCAGGCTGCCGGCAGCACTCCCTCTGCCGGGGCCTGTGAGCATGCCCTGGCTGCGGGCAAACCGGATCATGTCATATACAATGAGAAAATAGTCCGTGAATCCCATGCGGGTGATCACATCCAGTTCGTACTCCAGGCGTTCGCGGTACCGTTCCGGAACGTGACCAGCCAGCCGCCGGTTCAGGCCGGTTTTTGCGAGCCTGACCAGAAACTCCCTGCTGGAGAGTCCCAGCCGGTTGGAAAACGGAGGCAGGCTGCTCTTCTGCATGGACATTGTCACATGCAGCCGGTCTTCCAGAGCCTGTGCCGTGGCCATTGCTTCGGGGGAATACAGCTGCTGCATTTCTTCCAGGGTCCTGAACTGCCTGTGCCAGGCAACATCCAGTGTCAGATCGGTCGCCAGCTTGTTTTCGGCAATGGCCCGGAGCACCTGCAGCAAAGCGGCATCCTCTTCCTGTTCATAGAGTACGTAGGAAACTGCCGCTTTGGGCAGCTGCAGATCCTGCAGAATCACGTCCAGCCAGGCCTGGCGGCTGCGTCTGGCAGATACATCCATCATGGCCTCGGCTGTCACAAATTCTTCCTGCGTTTCCTTCAGACCCACGAGGATTTCCCGGACCGTCCGCTCATCCTGGCGGGTCATCGCCTCTTCCAGCCGGTCGCGGATGGTCAGGGCAATCGTCACGCAATGCGGGAAGACGGGAAACTGTCCCGGTACCGGTTCATTTTCCGCCGGCTGGTTTTCCCTGGACACAGGTGGATTCACGCGGTCTTCCATGATTCTGGAATTCCAGGCATACAATGTCTGCAGACCCTGGTCGTCTTTTGCCAGCACCAGAAGCCGCACACCCTGGATTTCCGTTTCCAGTCCGAACACCGGTTTCATGTCTGCGTTCCGGCAGGCATGATAAAACTCCATGACCCCATACATGGCATCATGATCCGTGATCGCGGCGGCAGTCATCCCTGCAGGCCTGGCACACTGCACAATTTGTTCCGGCCGCAGCGGGCTTTCCAGGAAGGAACAGCAGGAGCGGGTATGTAAGTGAAGCATATCTTCATGGTAGCGAAAACCGTGTGTTGACGCAATCCGTAACCTGTGGAGGTCCGGCTTCTCCGGCAAACAGTAGGCCTTCGGCAAGAGTGCCACAACAGGGTCCTTTGGCCAATTTGTCCGATTTCAGTCTTGTGCATCGATTTCGGACCAAGTATCCTCCCTCTGACAGAAACGGCAGCCACAAACCGGCTGTATCGGAAAGGGGACTGTATGCAGACTGCACGACTCAACGACCGTCTCTCACTCTCATCCAATGCCATGGACCGCATCTACCGGCAGCTCGCCCTGCAGGCAGGTATGTCCGACAGTGTGTTCTGGACTCTCTGCCTGCTGCGGAATTCCCCGGTCCCTCTTACATCGGCACAGCTGGTCCAGTATGGCGGGCTGCCGAAACAGACAGTCTCCTCTGCACTGGCTGCCATGCGCAGGGACGGCTATGTGGTTCAGGAACACACACGGGGACCCATTTCCCTGTCCGGTCATGGACGCAGCGTATGTTCGGCCATCTTCAGTCAGGTCCAGGACATTGAATACAGAGTTCTGGAAGCCATGGGGGGAGAAAAAGCGGAATCCTTTGTCGCGCTTTTTGAGGAGTATGCCGCCCTGTTCGGGCAGCTGGAACGTGACAGTGATCCGGCACAATCCGGCTTCCGGCGGCAACCCCGGCACAGGGATGCAGAGGCAGGAAAGGAGATGCGCGTATGAACAGACTGGCAGGTCATTACACCTATGGAAGACTTCTCAGATACTGTCTGGCCCCCGTGGCCATGATGGTCTTCAGCTCGATCTACGGCGTCGTGGATGGGTTCTTCGTCTCCAACTGGGCGGGGCAGACCGCTTTTGCGGCCGTCAATCTCATCATGCCGGCTCTCATGATCCTGGGCGGACTCGGGTTCATGTACGGAACCGGGGGCACTGCCCTGGCGGCCCGCACCCTGGGAGAAGGCAAGAAGGAACTGGCCAGCCGGTACTTTTCCATGGTGACCTGGACGGCTGTTGTCACAGGTGTACTGACAGGTGCCCTCGGCAGTATCTTTGCGCCGGATATCGCACGGCTGCTGGGAGCAGATGCCGGCATGATGAAAGACTGCGTCGAATATGCCCGCGTCATCCTGTTCTTCAATGCCACATTCATTCTCCAGAATGTCTTTCAGTCTTTCCTGGCAGCTGCCGGCAGACCTGGTCTCGGGTTTGTCTGCACCGTGGCGGCAGGAATCACCAACATGATCCTGGACTGGCTGTTCATTGCTGTCTTCGGCTGGGGAACGTCCGGGGTGGCCCTGGCCACCGGACTGGGGACCTGTGTCGGCAGCATTCCGCCGCTTGTCTGGTTCATGACCTCCCGCTCTTCCTCCCTACGGCTGATGGCCGTTGTTCCTGCACCCGGCCCGGTGGCCGGGGCCTGTCTGAACGGCATGTCCGAATTCATGAGCAACATCTCGGGATCCCTGGTTTCGATCCTGTTCAATTTCCAGCTCATGCGCTATGTCGGGGAACAGGGTGTGGCTGCCTATGGTGTCGTCATGTATGTGGCTTTCTTCTTCATTGCCGTCTTCTTCGGCTACACCATGGGCGTCAGTCCCGTGATTTCCTATCATTTCGGTGCCCGGGACCGGCAGGAGCTGCCTTCCCTGTTCGGGAAAAGTCTCGTCATCTCTCTTTGTGCGGGACTTGTCATGACTGCCCTTGCAGAGATCCTGGCAGGTCCCCTCGCAGCAGTCTATGTAGGGTATGATGCATCTCTGGAAGCCATGACCATTGATGCAATGGAGATCTTTGCGACCTGCATTGTCTTTGCAGGGATAAATATTTTCTCATCGGCCCTCTTCACGGCCCTGAACAATGGCCTGATCTCCGCCGCCGTGGCGTGCCTGCGGTCGCTTGTGTTTCAGGCCGCCTGTGTGTTGATCCTTCCGCAGTTTTTCGGGGTATCCGGAATCTGGTGGTCCATGACGCTGGCAGAAGTTCTGGCCCTTCTGGTAAATATGGTCATTCTCGCAAAGGAACAGAAGCGCTACGGGTACTGAGATCCCGCTTTCGTTCGTCCATGGCTGCAACAGAACAAAACCGGCTTTGTTTCCCTGTGGACCTTTTCCGTCCAGCAAGGCAAAGCCGGTTTTCTGCATGCATGAAGCTGTCATCCATGGTGCTTGAGTTCAGCGCTCCTATCCACGACAAAAAACAGGTCTGCTCCCATTACGGATCTGTTTTTTGTTTCATTCTGCTGTCGTTTTTATGGGGTTTACCTGGAAACGGCTTCGGAAAGGAACTGCTCCAGTTCCGCGATCGTCATGCTGCCCTCTTCTTTCGAGACAGGCTGGCCATTCACGAAAACCATCACCGTGGGACAGCTTTCAATGCCCGCGGCTTCGAAGATCTGCGGGAATTCCTCGCCGTTCACCTGCATGACCTCCACGCTGCCGGGTTTCTGTGCATAGACTTCCAGGGTGGGGAAAAACGCCTTGCAGCAGGGACACCAGGGCTGGTAGAACTCCACCAGGACCGGGGAACCGCTCTGAATCGTCATTTCGAAGTCACTGACTGACTGTGCCTGTTTCAATATCTGTATGCCTTCTTTCCGTTACTTTTCCACCGGACCATGGTAGAAATCCATGCCGCCGATGTCTGTGGCCCTGATGCCCCGTTTGTGCAGGACTTCCTCTGCCAGGCCAGCGTGATAGCCGGTCATGCAGTAGAGGACACTGCCGGGTTTCACATCCGCGGTTTGCATGTCTGCCAGCGGGATGTTCACTGCACCGGGGATGTGGCCTTCCGCATACATTTCCTTCGGACGGACATCCACGATCGGCGTTCCGGCCCGCTGTGCCTGTTCCACCAGCTTGTCCGTATCATAGGTTTTATAAGTATTGTCCATACGCCATACCTTCTTTCGATGCCTTAATTGTACGCCTGACAGAAATACAATTAGCCTCAGATAACCGCAAAAAGCATACCTTCCTCCTATGCTTTGCTCTGCCCGTCGGGTATCGTAATCAGCAGATTCGGCTCCAGACCAGAGGAAAAAGCCCTGCCGGGTGCGGCAGGCGAGGCTGTCTGTGCCTCACTCTGCCTGACCGTCAGGGCTTTTGATTCATCAGACCGCAGGATTCAGACCTGCGAAACAGGTTCTTCCAGACTGCGTGCAGCCAGCTGTGTGATGAGGTCCGTCAGCTGCACGCTGGACAGGCCCTTGATGCCTGCCGCACAGATGTGCCCGCCGCCGCCGAAGGATTCGGCAATGTCCCGGACCTCCAGCTGTCTGGACCGGAGACTGGCAGCAAAGGTACCATCTGCACAGCGGGTGAACAGCGCCCAGATCTGAACGTCGGCACAGCCAGAAAGCACGAATACATTTTCCCGGGCATCTGTTTCAGCGAGTCCATACTGCAGATAATCCTGCGGCTCCATGACCGAAAACAGAAACTTCTGCATCTGAACAGCCGTTGACCGGATGCAGTTCTGGTATCTCCACGCCTGCATGGACGTCCGGCTGGAAGCCAGAAGATCGGCCACGACATCGGCCCCTTCCTGCAGCAGCCAGGCACCGGCCATAAGGCTCTCCGGGCGGGTATTGCCGGTCGTGAACCGCTGGCTGTCGGCGGTCAGCGCCCGGTACAGGTCCTGGGCGGCTCCCGAACCCGGGTGCTGGCCATTGACCTGCAGCAGCTGTGCCACGATCTCACCCGTTGCACTGGCAGCTTCATCCACATAATCCAGGGTGGCCAGATCCTCCACCTTTACATGGTGGTCCAGACGGATGGTGTCTGTGGCCAGTTCATACAGGTCTTTACCGTCGATCCGGTCCCGGTTGCTGGTGTCCAGCAGAATCGCCAGGGACTGCTTCACAGCATCCGGCGACACCCGATCCATCTCAAACCCGTCTTTGCTCATTTCACCCAGGGCATAGACCTGTTTGTCCGGAAAGATGTGTTCCAGGGCCCGCTTCAGACCCCGCTGGGATCCCAGGGCATCCGGGTCGGGATTCACGTGCCGAAACAGTGTGATCACCGGAGCTGCCTGGATCTTTTCCCAGATTTTCTCAAGCATTCAGCAGGTCCTTGTAGGCATCCCTGGCCAGCATGACTTCTTCGTTGGTCGGAATCAGCCATACTTTCGTTTTCGCATCTTCCGGAGACAGCAGCATTTCCTTGCCGCGGATGTTGTTCTTCTCCGGATCCAGCTTCACGCCAATGGCTTCCAGACCGTCACAGACCATCTGGCGGATGTGCGCTGCATTTTCACCGATGCCACCCGCAAAGACAATGGCATCCGCTCCACCCATCAGGCCGTAATACCCGGCAACTGTCTCAATGATCCGGTCAGCGTAAATCTTCTGCGTCAGGATCGCCCGTTCGTTGCCTTCCTCTGCGGCATTTTCAATATCCCGGGAATCAGAGGAGATGCCCGAAACACCCAGCATACCGGACTTCTTGTTGAGAATGTCATCCAGTTCCTGTGCCGTGTAGCCATACTGCTTCTGGAGGTAAATCAGGATTGCCGGGTCAATGTCTCCCGAGCGGGTGCCCATCATGACGCCGGACAGCGGGGTGAAGCCCATGGATGTCTTGAAGGATTTGCCGTTCTTGACAGCCGTGATGGATCCGCCGTTGCCCAGGTGACAGGTGATGATGTTCATGTCTTCCACCGGCTTGTCCAGAATCTCGGCCAGCCGCTCTGTCAGGTACTTGTGGCTCGTGCCGTGCATACCGTATCGGCGGATATGATCCTTTTCATAATATTCGTACGGAATCGGATAAATGTAGCTTTCCTCCGGCATCGTCTGATGGAAGGCGGTGTCAAACACAAATGTGTGGCTTGCCCTGGGCAGTGCCTCCCTGAAGCTCCGGTACCCCACCAGACCTGCCGGGTTGTGCAGCGGTGCCAGCGGAATGCATTTCTCGAAGTTGGCTTCAGCCTCCGGACTGGCCTTGACGGAATCACTGTAATACTCGCCGCCATGTACCATGCGGTGACCCACGGCTTCGATCTCATCGAGGTTTTTCACGACACCCTTGTCGATCAGGGCTTTGATCAGCATATCCACAGCCACTTTGTGGTCGGGAATGTCGCAGACAGTTTCCGTTTTCTTTCCATCCACCGTAATGGAGAAAATGGAATCAGGAAGCCCGATCCGCTCCACCAGACCCTTGGCCAGGACTTTCTCTTCAGGCATGGAAAATACCTGGAATTTCAGGGACGAACTTCCCGCGTTGACACTCATGACGATGCTCATAGAGTTTCCTCCTTGTTTCTTCATATCTATTTGATTATACGCCGTTTCTGTCGGCATGACACAGGGCTCTGGTGTTTCGCGCTTTCATTTTCCCGTTTTCTGCCGGATTTGGGACTGCCGTACAAAAACCCCGCCGGGTTCCTGCAGGCGACCGACGGGGTGACAGGTATCAGAACGTGGAAGACGGCACTCCGGCAGATGCATACAGCTGCCGGACCTGATCCTGCAGGGCAGGCTGCCCTTCCAGCAGCTCCAGCACTTTCCGGCGGATACCCGCAACACCCAGCCGCTTTTCGTACTGGGACAGCAGCGTTTCCCCCCGTTTGACCGCATCTGCGGCAGCCGCGCGGGATATGCCCAGTTCCGCGGCGATCTCCCCAAAACTCAGGTCCTCCTGGATCGACAGCGCCAGGATCTCCCGCTGTCTTTCCGTCAGCAGCGGACCATAGATATCGAAAAGATCATTGACTTCGATCCGTGTCATCCTCAAGTCCCTTCGTAATGCCGTACAGATACAGGTCCAGGTCGAACGGACGCAGGTCCTCGGGCTTTTCCCCCAGCCCCAGGAAGCGGACGGGCAGTTCGAGGCCATCGCGGATGGCCATCACCACACCGCCTTTCGCGGTGCCATCCATCTTGGTCAGGATGATGCCAGTCACATTCGTGGCTTCGGTGAACTGATGGGCCTGCAGGATGCCGTTCTGACCGGTGGTTGCATCCAGCACCAGCCAGGTTTCGTGAGGTGCTCCCTCGATCTCCCGCTCGCATACCCGGTGCATCTTGGTCAGCTCGTTCATCAGGTTCTGCTTGTTCTGCAGACGGCCGGCCGTGTCGGCGATGAGCATGTCCGCTCCGGTTTCCTTTGCGCGCCGGCAGGCGTCAACCAGGACGCTGGAGGGGTCCTGATTCGGCCTGCCCTTGATGCATTCCACTCCCAGGCGTTCCGCCCAGGTCTCGATCTGATCCACGGCCCCTGCCCGGAAGGTATCGGCAGCAGCCACGCAGACTTTCTTGCCCTGGTCCTTGTAGTACTTGACCAGCTTCGCCGTCGTGGTGGTTTTTCCGGATCCGTTGACACCCACCATCAGGATCACCACCGGCACATCCTGTTCCATATTCAGGGGAAGCACAATGCTTTCATCATAGAACTCCCGCAGGATCTGGATGAAGTACTCCTCCATGGATCCATAGTCCGTGATCCGGGACGCATTCTCTTCGAACCGGTCCACGATTTTCTGCGCTGCATGGATTCCCACATCGCTTTCCAGCAGGATCACCATCAGCTCTTCGAGAAGCTCGTCATCGATCCCGTGGTAATTGTTGCTCAGGGCGCGGATTCGGTCTCCGAAGGTCTTCCGGGAAGGTGTCAGGCCGCTGAGATATTTGTCTTTGTCTTCGCTCCGGGAAAATTTCTCCTTCAGCTTTGAAAAAAAGCCCATTCTGTCTCTCCTCTCCGGCCAGGCTGACGACTGCATCGACAGCCTGGCCGTCACTGGCAGAAGCATTCCGGACCCCATCCCTGTCCCGTGAACCGGGAACAGGCAGCCGCCCTCTGTGTCCTGCCACATGTCTTTATTATGAACGGTTGTCCTTCGCAGGACAATCACCGGTTCTCAGGCGCTGGCTGCCATTTCCCTGGCATCTTCCAGCCTTACCTTGAGAATCGTCGAAACACCGTCTTTCTGCATTGTCACGCCATACAGATCATCACACTGTTCCATCGTCCCGGGCCGGTGCGTGACCACAATGAACTGAGAGTCCTCCTTGAACTTCGACAGATATCTTGCGAAGCGCTCCACATTGGCCTGGTCCAGGGCTGCTTCCACCTCATCAAAGATGCAAAGCGGCATGGTCCGGGCCTTCAGGATCGCAAACAGGACGGAAATCGCAATCAGCGCCTTTTCCCCGCCGGAGAACGTCTGAATGTTCTTGACCCGCTTGCCGGGAGGCTGCACATCGATATCCACGCCGGAGGTCAGCAGATCCTCCGGATCCGTCAGGATCAGTCTGGCATGACCTCCGCCGAACATGGCGGAAAACACCCCGTCGAGCTCATGGTCGATTTTGTGAAACATCTCGTCAAACTGCGCCGTCATCGTCTCATCCATCTCGCTGATGGCGCTGAGGATCCGGGTCCCGGCTTCCTCCAGATCCTCTTTCTGCTTCTTCAGATCCACATACCGTTCATGCAGGGCATCATATTCCTCCGGTGCGTCGAGGTTGACCGACCCGATTTCGCGGATCTCCTCCCGCAGCTCGCGCACCCGGATGCGTGCCTGTTCCAGGTCCACGTCCCGTTTCTGCGTCAGGGCAAATTCATAGGTCATGGTGTAATCCGTGTTCAGGCGCATCAGAAGACTCTCCATGCGGGATTTCAGTCCCGCAGCTGCCACTTCGCCCTTCCGGCTTTCGTTCTGCAAAGCCGAAAGATCCCTGCGCAGGATCCGGATTTCCTCTTCCAGCCCGGTCAGAGACTCCCCGGTTTCCCGCCGATGCTGCTGAAGGGCATTCATCTGTGATTCCTGCCCGTCGATAGTGCGGTGCATCCGGGACAGTTCAGCTGCCAGGGAATCCTGCACCGCCTGCCGGTCCTCTTCTTCCCCCGCTGCCGCCAGCCGGCTTTTGAGGCTTTCGTACTTTTCCTTCTTCAGTGCAGCGATGTTTTCCAGCTTGGCACGCTCCACCTGCAGCTGCACCAGCTCTTCCTGCACCTGCTGTACCTGACTCTCCAGCGGTGCCAGGGACCTGGACAGTTCCTGAACCGCCGTCTGGGCATCTGCCGCCCGTTTTTCCAGCTGACGCTGTTCATCCTGCAGCGTCAGCAGGCTGCTTCCCTGTTTCTGGCTGCCGCCGGTCATGGAGCCGCCTGTGTGGACGATGTCCCCGTCCAGAGTCACGATCTTGATGCCGTATTTCAGCCGGCGGGCTGTTTCATTGGCATGCTCCAGGGTGTCACAGACGAAAATGTTCCCCAGCAGACGGTCTCTGACATTGCGGTATCTGTCTTTGCAGTCCACCAGATCCGCCGCCCAGCCGACAGCACCGGGTGCTGCCTGTGCAATCGTTTCCTGGTCCTTTTTGGGAAACCGCGGCCGGCATACGCTCATGGGCAGAAATGTCGCCCGTCCCGAGCGGTTCCGCTTCAGAAACCGGATGGCACCCCTGGCACACTGCTCATCCGTGGTGATGATGTTGAACACCGCCCCGCCCAGAGCCGCGTTCACAGCGGAACCCATGCCTTCCTTTGGCTGCAGGAGGGCCGCAGCGGTTCCTTCGATCCCCTGCAGAGACTGCCGGGCTTTCATCACCGCATTGACCCCCTGCTGGTGCGTGTAAGGCTGCCGGAGCATGGCCGTGACTGTATCCTGGCGCCGCAGAAGATCCTGCAGGCGGTTCGATGCCGAATGTCTTTCCTTTTGCAGGACCTCCTGCTTCTGCCGGAGATCTGCCAGATTCTGCTCTGTTTCCTGCCTTGTCTGTTCCAGGCTGTTCAGGCGGTCCAGCCTGTCTTCATATTCCAGACGGGCTTCTGAAGCCAGGGCCTGCAGCTGACTCCGGCGGTCTTCATCCGATCCGCTTTCCAGCAGCCGCCGGCGCTGTTCATCCAGCTGCGTCTTCCGTTTCTCCAGACTCACGCGCTCCTGCAGGTTTGCTGCATACTGCTTCTGCAGTTCCAGGATCCGGGAATCCAGTTCTGTTGTTTCCCTGCGAAGATCCGCCACACTGGCTTCCTTTCGCTGAATGTCTTCAGACATCCGCCCTTCCTGGATCCGGCTGTGGTCGATGTCCTGCTCCAGCTGGCTGACCTGCTCCTTAAGAGACCCGATTTCGTCTGCCAGTACCGTAATCTCAATGGAGGACAGTTCATCCCGAAGCGAGATGTAGCGGCGAGCCTTCTCTGCCTGTTTCTCCAATGGTCCCAGCTGGCGTTCCAGCTCATCCAGAATGTCCTGCAGACGCTCCAGATTGGCCTGTGTGGCTTCCAGCTTCGCCAGCGATGTCTTTTTCCGTTTTTTGTATTTTGCGACCCCGGCTGCTTCCTCAAAAAGACTCCGGCGATCCTCCGGTTTTGCATCCGCAAAGGAGGAAATGTTGCCCTGGGTGATGATGGAGAGCGAATCGCGGCCCAGACCAGTGTCCATGACCAGGTCCGTGACATCCTTGAGCCGGCAGGGAGTGCGATTGATGAGATACTGGGCATCCCTGTTCCGGCGGATCACCCGCGTGATTTCCACCTCGTCGAAGTCGGTCGCAAAAATGCGCTGTGTGTTGTCGAAGACCAGAGACACGCTGGCAAGATTCACCGGCTTTCGGACTTCGCTTCCGGAAAAAATGATGTCGCTCATGGCTGTCCCGGAGCGAAGGGATTTTGTGCTCTGTTCCCCCAGCACCCAGCGGATCGCGTCGTTGATGTTCGACTTCCCGCAGCCGTTGGGACCGACGATTCCCGTCACTCCCTGGTCAAACTGCAGCACTGTCCTGTCCGCAAAACTCTTGAAGCCCTGCAGCTCAATGCGTTTGAGAAACAATGGCCCACCTCCTGACTGAAAAAATAGTATACCATTGACAAAAGCGTTGCCGCAAAACACTGGAAGCATTCCCTGTCTCACGTCCCGAACCTTTAAAGGAAACCGGCTTCCGGTATGCCGGTCATTCATCTGTTGCACAATATGCCGATGTCTTGTTTTCAATACCAGATAATGATATATTCCCCCCATGAAACACGAAGAATCCAAGATGATGGACCAGCCGTTCCGGCTGTCCTTCGGCGAAGAAGTGGGCAATGCCATCAGTCATGGCGTGATGATGTTTGCCCTGCTCTTCACCCTTCCCTATTACGTCATCCGGGGGTACCTGATGTGGGGCACCCCCGGTGCCTGGGGAATCTCGATTTATTTCATCTCCATGATGTTCATGTTCGGCACCAGCTGCCTGTACCACATCATGCCCTACGGCACACCGTACAAATCGGTGTTCCGGCGTCTGGACCACATGATGATCCTCCTGGCGATTGCCGGGACCTACACGCCCATCTGCCTGGTGATGCTGCCCAACTGGATCGGCTGGACGGTCCTGGCCATCGAATGGAGCATGGTCGTGGCGGGGATCCTCCTGAAGTCCCTGACCAGCAGACGGCTCAAGGTCCTGTCCCTGACTGTTTACATGGTCATGGGGTGGCTGGCACTGGCCATCCTGCCCACGCTGTTGCGGGAATCCAGCTGGATCTTCCTGCTGCTCATTGTCCTGGGCGGTGTGATGTATACCATCGGGGTGTTTTTCTACAACAACCCGCAGAAGCGGTTCTTTCACTTCACCTGGCACATCTTCATCGTGCTTGCGAGTCTCTGCCACCTGGCTGCGATCCTGTACTTTATGTAAACCCGCCGCCTGGCAAAGACTGCCGGCAGACAAAACCGGTCAGTTCCGTTCCCGCTTTTTTGCAGAATCGGACCTGACCGTTTTTTTTCTGTGTCATCGCTGTATAACGGTCATCGCTGTATAACGGACCGGGAACTGAAAGTCCTGTCACCCGGCATTTGCTGCCGCACCGGCATCGCTGATGCAGTCAATGGCCAGGGCCAGCAGCAACAGCGGCAGGCCGTTGCGCGGATCATCATAATGTATCGCATAGTGGTCTGTCAGATGCCAGATCTCCTTGCGGATCTGTGCAATGACCTGCCCCCGGGCATCGCGGACATCGTAGTTCCAGCCCCAGACATTGCCCTGTACAGTCCAGCCAAAGTAGTCCAGCTCCAGTTTCGGACGGAACCCGAATTTCTGCTGGATCGTTCCGGCAGGCTGGCCATCAATATCGATTTCAAACCGTGCCAGCCAGGACAGCAGGACTTTGTGGAGTTCCCCCACCTGTCGTCCGCTGTCATCGAATACCTTCTGACGACGGGTGATGGACGGCTCCCCCCGGACTGTGAATACCGTCTGTCCGGCGTTGTTCTCGACGCTGTATTCGCCCCACAGCGAGAAAAATTTCTGGGATATATAAAGGGTATGGTTCATGACTCCAGTGTAGCAGTCCCATACCCGGATTCACAGCGAAAAGAAGAAAAATCAGAGTAATCAGAAACAACAGAGCACGTAGCCAGAAACTTCCACATCCTTCCGTCAGTCCTTCGCTTTCGCCACTCTCTCCTTCAGCAGCTCATAGAAACGGCGGGTTTCCTGTGTACCCCTGCCGCTGAACACAACTGTTTCTTCGCCCGTTGCCGCCACGATCACCGGACCGCCCTCATGCACATACCGGTGATAGCGGCCAAACCGGCTGTTTTCGAATGTCCCCATCTCCAGACCGAACCCGTTGTAGCCGATGACCTTCGAACCGGCAGCAGCCTGCGGATTATCGGCATCCACCAGCTGGATGCTCTGGATCTGGGCATACTTTATGGACGTGTCCGTGGCTGTGTTTGCATCCAGCACCAGCCTGTCCTGCCGGAAGACCACCTGATAATCCGAAAGGGCCAGCAGTGCCCCGATACCCAGTGCCACTGTCAGCAGCAGGACCACCGTGACAATGGAGGCTGTTTTTCCCGCTTTCTTCTCCTGCGCAGTCTGCAGCGATTTTCCAGCCGCAGCGGGATGATCCCTGGCATATTTCCATGAAATCCAGACAGACCCCAGGACCGCCGCCAACAGGGCGCTCCAGTACAGCACCATGGGCTGCCACCCGGGCATGAAGCAGCAAAGAAGCATCACCAGGGAAGCCAGAACCATCAGACGTCCGCCCTGTCTCTGTGTGTAATTCCAGGCATCTTCACTCTCCATGGCCCAGTGTGTGCGGATGCCAATGACGGAATTCATGCCTATTTTCGGCAGGATGTTGCCGATGACGAGAAACAGAAGGGCTGTCATGCCATTGATCAGGGTCATGATGCTGAAGCTGCTGCCGTAGTCCTGCGCCATCAGGATCAGGCAGACGGCTGTTTCCCATGCCGCAAGCAGCCGAAACAGAACGGTCGCTGTTTTGCGGGTGACACGGTGAAAAGACGGGACAGCGGCACAGAACAGGAAGGTCCCCCAGAGGACAGCCAGGTTGAAACCCGGCAGCAGCCACTGCCATTCCAGGCGCAGAAAGTCAGAAGATGAGGCTGGCAGGACAAGCCCGGCAAGAGCAGGCAGCAGCAGGACCAGCGTTTCAGCGGCGAGTTCTTTCCGGTACTTCAGAAACTGCTGTTTCATCGCTTTCTCCTTTCAGTTCCCGGATCCACAGGATCATTTCTTCCAGGACCGAGGTGCTGAGGGAATAAATGACATACTTCCCCTGCCGGGTGTCGCGGATCAGGTCCGCTTTTTTCAGGATCGCCAGATGTCTGGAGATGGCAGGCTGGGAAATGTCAAACTGAGAGACCAGTTCGGTGACTGTCATGGATTTCTCCTGCAGCAGATGAAGGATCTGCCGGCGTACCGGATCGTCCAGTGCTTTGAGTGTGGTGTCGATGGGCATGGGAAGTCCTTTCTGCCGGGAACAGACCGGCTCGTTTTTTAATAACATATCCGTTATTTGTTATCTGTTTTCAGGATAGATCCGACAGACAGTGTCTGTCAAGCCCCTGTGCCTGCCGCTCACTCAGATCCACTGCCGGGCACACAGCGAAAAAGCGATGGAGACCGCAGCACACTCCATCACCTTTCTTTGCGGGACTTTTACCGTTCCGCCCAGAACCTCTGTATAGAACCGGACCATGTCTTCCATGCGGTCCGTGAAAAACCCGATGTGCATCAGACTGCTGTACTGCATCTCTGTTCCTCCTCTGTTTCGGCGCCGGCAGCGGCAGCTGGCAGCTTCGCTGCATCTTTCTGCACCTTCACCATACTGGCCTGGCGGCTTCAGAGAAAGAACAGCCGGTCATTCTGGCTGTCTGTTTCGCCGGCAGTCAAAAAATGCCGCCGAAACGTCAAACATTGTTTCAGCGGCTGGCATCCAGCATGGCTTTATATCATTCGAACCGGCTGCAGTTCTGCTGACAGAGTACGGAAAACAGGACATCCAGGACGAACTCCATGCCGATGCGGGAATGAAAACTGGCGATCCTTCGAAGTTTCTCATGAGCCGGACCGGCAGGACCAGGGTGCAGGTCCCCATGAACGGATTCGATCCTTCCCCGGTCACGAGAATGGCCGGAACACCCTTCGACTTCAGGATGGTACTGCAGCCAACCAGGCTCTGTGCTGACCATGACAGGAAACGAAGAGGGCAATATCCCCGGCTTCCATATTGCAGCTTTCCTCGATTTCCTGACCGTATTCTGTGGCCAGGACGGGATGTATGTTGACCTTCACCAGTTTATTCATGAAGGCCTGGCCGTGAGGGAGGAGTCGCCAATGGCAAAGACAAAAATACGTCAGGCAACCGGCAGCAGACCGGCCACTCTTTCCAGGTCCTCCAGGGAGAGCATCGCTGCGGCTTCCTGGACGGTCTGTTCAAACAGCGACTTGATGGACGAGACAATCGCGGCGGATGATCCCGGCATCCCGAATGGCCGGGACAACATATTGACAGACACCAGCTGCTGCCTGGCGCTTTCGGAGCACAGCAGAAGACCCGCTGCAAAGCCCGCCAGCTGTCGTACCCGCATTTTCGAACCACCCGCAACACCGTGGCCGGTGACACGAAGACTTCGGAGGCGATGTCCCCGAGAGTCATGCCTGCGCTTTCCATCACTGGTTCTTCAAATAGTCTGCCTCCTGCTGCCCAGCCGGGGAAATCCGGTCTGGTTCAGAGCTTTTGACATGTTCATGGCTAGCCCATGGAGCCGGCCTGATCAGCCCTGGCCTGATGCCGGACAAGGCTATTCTGGAGGAAGGTTCCTTGCCTTCCCGGTTTCAGGCTGTTGTCTGCAGTCATTGGCAGAATACAAAAAAGGCCCCCGCTGTGAGAGCCGGTGGCTGAGGAGTCACCCGATCAGACGCATGATGTCATTGAAGCTTGCATACAGAAACAGACCGATCAGCAACAGGAAACTGGCTGCGATGACGTTTTCCACGATCTTCGGATTGATTTTGCGCCGGAAGATCCGTTCCAGTCCCAGGATCAGGATCCTGCCGCCGTCCATGGCAGGAATCGGGATCAGGTTGAAGATGCCGATGTTCAGGCTGATCAGCGCGAACAGGCTCAGGTACGGCAGCAGTCCCATGGATGCGGTCTGTGTGGTGACATCCAGAATGCCGATCGGGCCGGACAGGTTCTCGAAGCCTTTGCCGCTCAGGAGCATGCCGAAGGAGCGGAAGATCAACGTGGTGTTGTTCCACATCGTTTTCAGGCCTTCACCGATGCTCTGGTACCAGGGGATGGGGACGGCTTTCGCCGTGGAGCGGAAGCCGATGAGATAGACATTGGATTCTTCATCCAGTTCCGGCGTGAGGCTCAGGATCTGGTCCTGTCCGCTGCGTTCCACCGTCATCTGCACTTCTTCGCCAGGGTGCAGGTTCACAAAGGTCGTGACATCGCTCTGTGACTCGATGGTCTGCACATCCCCGTCGGCTTCCAGCTTTGTGATTCTGTCTCCAGGCTGGAGTCCGGCAGTTTCAGCGGGTGTGTCGGCAATGACTTCGCTGATGACCGGCTCGCTTACCACCACATAACCCTGGCACAGGGCAATCGCAATATAGAGAATGGCTGCGAGCAGAAAGTTCATGCAGACACCGGCGGCCATGACCACGATCTGCTGCCAGGTTTTTTTGTGATTCAGCCGCCGGTCTTCCGGCACGTCATGCTGCCAGTCTTCCTGGTCTTCCTCATCTTCCACGTTGTCAGCTTCCCCTGCCATCATGCAGTAGCCGCCAAAGGGTATGGCCCGGATGGAAAAAACCGTTTCCTTTCCCTGCTTCTGCCACAATGCCGGCCCCATCCCCAGGGAAAACTCCCGGACATAGACTCCGAACTTTTTTGCGGCAATGTAATGTCCGAATTCGTGGATCAGCACAATGACCCCCAGCATGAAAACAAAGGCGATCAGCCCTATGACTATGTTCATTTCCATTCCCCTTTCCCGCAGGAGCTTATCTGGCTGCCTGCGGCTGTCAGCATCCGGTTCCTGTGCCCTGCGGCAGGTGAGGCCCGGTCCGTTTTCTGTAGTCTGTAGTTTGAAAAAAGTCCGGTATCCGATATCCGGATACCGAACGGTGCCTTCAGTCTGTATCCTGTCCTGTCTGCATTAATAGAGCAGCTGGAACAGGATCCCGAACAGGATGATATTATACAGCAGCGAATCCACCCGGTCCAGAATCCCTCCGTGCCCGGGAAGCAGATTGCTGAAATCTTTGACAGAATACGCCCGTTTGAACGCCGAGAAACAAAGATCCCCCAGTTCTGCCACCACAGGACAGAGAACGCACAGAAGTGTGTTCAGCGTCGGATTCAGTCCGTGGCTGTAGAACAGCGACAGGACCAGGGACAGGACGATTCCCGAGAGGATGCCCCCGAAAAAGCCTTCCCAGCTTTTCTTCGGGGAGACCCTGGGGTTCATTTTGTGTTTCCCCAGTTTCGACCCCACAAAATAGGCGCCGGTATCCGATCCATAGGTGGCAAAACACAGAGTCCAGAGATACCGGGGTTCCTTTGCAAGCACGGAAATGGCCAGCCACACCAGGGTCATGAACAGGAACCCGGAGATGACGCTCCAGGAATCCTGCACGGTGAATGATTCGCAGAATACAGGAACCGACCAGAGGATCAGTCCGCAGATGGCCAGCCAGGCATAGCCGGTCACGGGCATCATCCACCGGGACAGAAAGGTGAGGACGATCAGGACCGGCAGCACGGCTTTTCCCCAGGTGCCGAATCCCTCCAGGTTGCGGCACCATTCCCAGAGACCGCTCACGAGGATGAACACAGCCAGGAGGTTCAGCCATACTCCGCCAAGTGCCACGGGGATGGCAACAGCCGCAATGATGCAGATGGCGGTGATCACACGGGTCTTCATGCCTTGACGCCTCCGAAGCGCCGGTCACGGTGATTGTATTCTGTGATGCACTCGCGCAAAGACGACTCATCAAAATCCGGCCAGGCAGTCGGTGTGAAAATCAGCTCACTGTAGGCCAGCTGCCAGAGCAGGAAGTTGGAAATCCGTTCTTCTCCGCTGGTCCGGATCAGCAGATCCACCTCCTCGGGGACAAAAAGGTACTTCGAAAACTCTTCTTCCGTCACGTTGTTTTCCCGGCCATTCCTGACATCTTCGGCATACTTCTGCGCCGCAAGCAGCAGTTCCCGGCGGGCACCGTAATTGATCGCAATGCACAGCTCCAGACCGGTATTGGCTTCGGTCTGCTCCACCGCACGGCGAATCACTTTCTGCGTGGAGTCCGGAAAACGCCCGAGTTCTCCTGCAAACGTGACGCGGATGTTGTTGTTCATCAGATCCCGGATGTACCGGTCGAAAAACAGCCCCGGGAGTTTGCACAGATATCCCACTTCGTCTTCCGGGCGTTTCCAGTTCTCGGTGGAAAAGGCGTAGAGAATAAGTTTTTTCACCCCCAGCCGGTTGGCTTCCAGGCCGATTGTGTGAATCGTATCCGCTCCTTTTTTGTGACCGGCGGTCCTTGGAAGACCCCGTTTTTTCGCCCAGCGGCCGTTTCCATCCATAATGATGGCCATGGTGTCCGGAACCTGGATCCCGGCAGGCAGACCGGTTGTCTGCGATTGTTTCTGCTCCGACATGCTGTCAGTCCTTTCCTGCATTGTCTGTCCTGCCGGCATCTGCCCCGTCACTGACACAGCGTCAGTCAGCCCGGGTGCTGTCAGGTCATGGCATGCATTCCGCAAACGGCCATGGCAGGACTTTTGAAAAAGCCCGGCGGCAGCCGGGCTGTTCACGTATTTTATTGTACCCGGAAACAGTCCGGATTGGCACCGGAGAAAACCGGGCCGGGCTTTCCGTATCCTGAAAAGCGGGACCAGTCCTGGACTCAGACTGCCAGAATCTCGTCTTTTTTGGCTTTTACGAGACCATCAATGTCCTTGATGTACCGGTCTGTCAGTTTCTGGGTTTCTGCTGTGAGAGCCTTTGCCTCGTCTTCCGGCAGCTCCTTGTCCTTCTTGATCCAGTCATTGCAGTCTCTGCGGACATTCCGCACAGCAACCTTGGCTTCTTCCCCGTATTTCTGGGCTTCTTTGGCCAGCTGCTTGCGGCGGTCTTCCGTCAGCTGCGGTACGAGAATGCGGATGGCATCCGCTTCCGCCTGCGGTGTCAGACCCAGGTTTGCGGCAGAAATGGCGTGGGTGATCGGCTTGACCTGTGTACGGTCATAGGGCTTGATCACCAGCTGTGTGCCTTCCACGACGGAAATCCGGGCAATCTGGTTGATGGGCATCGGTTCGCCATAATAATCCACCCGCACCCGGTCCAGGATCTTTGCGTTGGCACGTCCTGTGCGGATCGTGGCAAAGTTTCCTTCCAGGTTTTCGATGACTGTCATCATTTTTTCTTCTGCGCGTTCAAGATATTCACTCATGCTGTTACCTGTGCCGACTTGCTGATCACAGTGCCGTCGGCTTCTCCCTTCACTGCTTTTTCAATGTTGCCTTCCTCGTTCATGTTGAAGACAACCAGGTCGATATCATTGTCCATGCACATGGAAATCGCCGTGGAATCCATGACCTGCAGTCCCTTGTTCAGGACATCCATATAGGAAAGCTCCTGGAATTTCTTTGCATCCGGATTCTTCTTCGGATCCGAATCATAGACACCATCCACTCCGTTTTTCGCCATGAGAATGACATCTGCGCCGATTTCGGATGCCCGAAGAGCGGCTGTCGTATCCGTGGAGAAATACGGAGAACCGGTGCCGGCACCGAAAATCACGATGCGGCCCTTTTCCAGGTGACGCAGGGCCCGACGCAGAATATAAGGTTCTGCCACTTTCTGCATTTCCACGGCTGTCTGGACACGTGTATCCACGCCTTCCTGCTCCAGGGCATTCTGCACAGCCAGCGCATTGATGACTGTTCCCAGCATGCCCATGTAATCGGCCTGTGCCCGGTTCATGCCCATTTCCGCCATCATTTTTCCGCGGATGAAGTTGCCGCCGCCGACAACGATGGCCAGTTCAACACCGGACTCCTGGATCCTCTTCAGTTCCTTTGCCAGACGCCTGAGAGTCTTTGCGTCCAGTGCCTGTCCGTCACCGGCCAGCGCTTCGCCGCTCAGCTTCAGTAATACCCGTTTATACATTGATATCTGCTCCTTTGATGATCATATTGATTGTACAGTTTGGCCCGGGATTTGTACAGAATCGGTGAAAGAGCCAGTTGCGGTACACAGAATTTGGGAGGTCATCCGGATGGAAGCTGCTGCATCCCTTTCGTAGAGTGATTCTGAAACATGGAGGTCTCGAATATGGGAAAGAAAATCACAGACAAAGTCACATGGGTGGGGAAAACAGACTGGGAACTCAAATCGTTCCATGGCGATGAATACTCCACACACAAAGGATCCAGCTACAACGCCTGGCTGGTCCGGGATGGAAAAAATGTCCTGATCGACACAGTCTGGGGGCCGTATGACAAAGAATTTGTCACGAGGCTGAAGGAAGAAATCGACTTGAAGGACATCGATGCCATTGTGATGAACCACAACGAAAACGATCACAGCGGTGCTCTTCCGGAGCTGATGCGGGAAATCCCGGATGTTCTCATTTACTGTACAAAGAAAGGGGAACAGATCCTGCGGGGGCTTTACCATCAGGACTGGAATTACGTCACGGTGAAAACCGGGGATACCCTTGATCTGGACAGCTGCAGGCTGACCTTTGTGGAAGCCCCCATGCTGCACTGGCCGGATACGATGTTTACCTACATGTCCGGGGACAACATTCTGTTTTCCAACGACGGATTCGGACAGCATTACGCCACGGAGTCTCTGCTGGAATCCACTGCGGATATTGATGAAGTGATGCGGGAAGCAAAGAAGTACTATGCAAACATCCTGACGCTGTACAGCCCGCAGGTCACCCGCAAGATTCGTGAAATCCTGGAAATGAACCTGCCCTTGAACATGATCTGCCCGAGTCATGGCATCATCTGGGACCAGAATCCGGGTGCCATCGTGAGGCAGTATCTGGAGTGGGCAGATGCGTACCAGGAAAACCAGATCACCATCGTCTATGATACGATGTGGAACTCCACCCGCCAGATGGCCCAAGCCATCGCCAGGGGTATCGAGTCTGCCGATCCGGATGTGAAGGTGAAGCTGATGAACGCTGCGAAGGATGACAAAAACGACATTCTGACGGAGATTTTCAGCTCGAAAGCGGTTCTTGTGGGTTCGCCAACAATCAACTATGGGATTTCCCATGCGATTGCCGGGCTGCTGGAAATGATCCGCGGACTTCGGTTCAAGAAGAAAAAAGCCGCAGCATTCGGCAGCTACGGGTGGAGCGGCGAAGGACCAAAACAGATTCACGACCATCTGCAGAAATCCGGTTTTGAGATGGTATCCGATCCGCTGGGCATTTTGTGGAACCCCGACCGGGATACAGTGGCTGACTGTGAGGCTTTCGGGCGTCAGTTTGCCATGGCTGCGGCCGGATCCACTGCAGAGACAACCGGAAGACAGCTAAGCGGTAACTGATTCTGCGCATAGATTCCTGCTTCACAGTTTGGGGGATGGGGTCCATTCCGAGAAACAGAAGAACAGAAAGCAGCCGGACTGCAGAACAGGAGATATCGTTTCCTCTTCTGCAGAAACGGCTGCTTTTTCATGTCAATCCTGTTTCTGCCGGATTGGGTGCCGGATGACAGTTTTCATCTTTTCGGGGGCGGTTCTTTTGGGATCGCTCAGGTAGATTTCATGGTGATGACGGCCGTTTTCGAAATCCGGTTCATATCCCATGCCGCGGGCAAAGGCATCCATCTCCCGGATGGTTTCCCGCTCCAGGTCATAGGGTCCCGTGTGCAGACACTGAACGCAGAGACCTTCGTCAATTCTCAGAAACCGGACATCGGAAAGATCCAGCTGCTTTTTCGATGCAGCCTCATTCAGGGCCCATCCAAACTCTTCTTCGGTCACAAAATCCGGCAGCCGGATCACGGAAATCCAGCGAAATCCTGCCTTGTCGGAAAAGTCGATTTCGCCGATGCCCTCCTGCCACCAGAACCCCTCCAGAGGCGGGACAACATAGTCGAAATATCCCTCCATGTGATGGGTTCCTTTTTTGCTCATCTTGATGGTATAGGCAACGGCATACAGCTTGCTGATGGCTTCCTTGTATGCCCCGTTTTCCTCATTTGGATCCCCCTGACCGCAGACTGACGCAAAATACATGGGCGGAATGGTGACAATGGAAGGCTTCTTTTTGGGCAGGTAGTATTCTCTGTATTCTTTTTTGTAGTCAAATGCCATTTTGCGGATTCCCTATTTTCTCATGAACACTTCATCTGCCGGATTCTCTTCGGCATCCCGATAGCGTTCCACCCGCATATGCAGATTGTATTTATCACGCAGTGCAGCCAGCTGTGCCATCATCGGCGAGGCATGGTGATCGTCCAGAGCTTTCTGATCACGCCACTGATCGATCAGCAGGATGGTTTCCGGATCCTTCAGTGACATGAAATAGTCATACTTCTCGTTTCCGTGTTCGTTGCGGATCGCAGCAGCGATTCCGCTTTCTTCCATCTCCCGTACAAACTCCCGGGCACTTCCGCTTTCCCCTCTATAGTACAGGTTGATTGTCAGACTCATGACTGTCCCTCTCTTTTCTGATTCGGGCTGTGTATGCCCTGATGCATTCATGGTACCGTCTGCCGCAGCCGGAAACAAGATAACTCTGGTCAGGCCGCATCTGCCCTGATCGGGCAGTCAGCTGCGGTGAAAAAGTCTGCGTTTTTGCCAGTGTTCTTCGCTGACCTGCAGAACCCTGTAACCCGTGCTGTCGACCGCCCGCTTCAATGCCTCATGACTGACTGGCTCATCTGCCAGGATCACAGCTTCGCCTGTTCTGCGGGAAGCCGTGACTTTGTGAACAGGAAAGGACTTTCTGATCACATCGCAGATATGAGACTCGCACATGGGACACATCATGCCTTCAGTTTTTACAGTGATTTTTCGCATTCCGCATTTTACTCTTTTCTGTCAGTCCTCCGTTGGCGCCCCCGGCTGGCTGTTCCCTGCAGAGGAACAGGCAGTGGCGGCCTTCCACGGAGTCAGTTTCGCCTGTCCACAGGTATATCGCATTTTCTCCTGCTTTGGCTTCCTGTTTGAATACCAGAAAAGGACCGCTTTGCTTCGTCTGTGAAACAGAACAGTCCGGGAATGGACATCAGTCTTTCATCAATGTGACCATGACGGCCTTCTGTGCATGGAGGCGGTTCTCCGCTTCTTCGAAGATCTCATCCGCATGCTGTTCAAACACCTCTTCAGTGATTTCCTGCTCCCGGTACGCGGGCAGACAGTGCAGCACCATGGCACCATTCTTCGCATGTTTCATCAGGTCGCGGTTGACCTGGTAGCCTGCAAAGGCTTTTTTTCGTTCTTCCTTCTCGTCTTCCTGCCCCATGGATGCCCAGGTGTCGGTCACGACAACATCCGCATCCTTCACCGCCTGGACAGGATCATCTGTCAGTGTGAAGTGGTCACCATAGTTTTTGGCGAATTCCAGCACCTTTTCATCCGGGCGGTACCCTTCCGGTGTTGCGCAGGCCATGTCCATGCCGGATTTCAGGGCTCCCACGATCAGAGAGTTGGCCATGTTGTTGCCGTCCCCGATGTAGGCCATCTTGAGTCCCTTCAGGGAACCGTAGTGTTCACGGATCGTCATGAGATCGGCCAGGACCTGGCAGGGGTGGCTGTAGTCGGTCAGTCCGTTGATCACGGGAATGCTGCCGTACTTTGCCAGATCCTCCACTTCTTTCTGTTCATAGGTGCGGATCATGATGCCATCCAGATACCTGGACAGCACGCGGGCTGTATCCTGCACCGGTTCCCCACGGCCAATCTGCAGGTCGCGGCTGGACAGAAACAGTGCCTGTCCTCCCAGCTGGTGCATGCCGGTTTCAAATGATGCCCGGGTGCGGGTGCTGGCTTTCTGGAAAATCAGGCCGATGGATTTTCCCTTGAGATGCGGGTGTGCGATCCCGTGCTTTTTTTCGTATTTCAGCTGATCTGCGAGATCCAGGAGCTGCACAATTTCCTGGTCATCCAGATCCATCAGTGTCAGAAGGTGTTTCATGTCTTCCATTCCCTTTCCTGTTTATTCAAATACTTCGTTCATGGCTTTGACAGCCTGGTCGATCTCTTCCTTTGTGATGATCAGCGGCGGCAGCAGCCGGATGGTGTCCGTTCCGGCTTTCAGTGCGAGAACGCCTTTGTTCTGCAGCCGTTTGAGGTAGTCCATGACTTTGTCGGCACCCACCTGGATGCCGATCATGAGTCCCATTCCACGGACATCCTGCACGGATCGTTTGTTCAGTGCCCGGATGCTGTTCATGAAATAGTCGCCTTTGTCCTTCACATCGGCCAGGAAATCCGGCTGGTCCACAATATCCAGCACGGTTTTCGCAGCGGAGGCCGCCAGTGGATTACCGCCGAAGGTGGTTCCGTGGTCACCAGGCTGGAGAACATGGGCTGCTTTGTCACCGGACAGCACCGCACCGATGGGAACACCGCCACCCAGTGCCTTGGCACAGCTGACAAGATCCGGCTGGATCCCGTACTGCTGCCAGCAGAACAGGCTGCCTGTACGGCCGATGCCTGTCTGCACCTCATCTGCCATGAAAAGGATATCGTTCTCCTTCGCCAGCCTGGCTGCTTCCCTGACGAACACCGGATCCAGGGGCCGTACGCCGCTCTCTCCCTGAATCAGTTCCATCATGATGCCGCAGACAGAAGGATCTGCCATTTTCTGCTTCAGGTCTTCGATGTTGTTGGCTTCCACATAGTCAAAGCCGCCTGTGAAGGGATAGAAGTTCTGGTGGAACTTGTCCTGTCCGGTGGCTTCCAGAGTCGCAACCGTGCGGCCATGGAAAGAGTTCTTCAGGGTCAGGATTTTTGTGCGTTCCGGACCATATTGATCGGCGGAGTATTTTCGGGCAATCTTGATCATGCCTTCATTCGCTTCTGCACCGGAGTTGGCAAAAAACACTTTTTCCATCAGGGTACTGTTTGCCAGCCGCTCGGCAGCATCCACCATGGGCTCTGTGTAAAACAGGTTGGATGCCTGCATGAGTCTGGCGACCTGTTCCTGAATGGCCTGCACCAGCGCTTCGTGACCGTGTCCAAGGGCATTTACGCCAATGCCTGAAGTCAGGTCAATGTATTCCTTCCCGTCCAGGTCATACAGTTTTGACCCTTTGCCATGGTCCAGTGCGATGTCAAACCGTCCATAGGTGTGCATCAGGGCGTTGTTTTCCCTGTTCTTCAATGTATTGAAATCCATAAGATCCTTCCTTTTCCTGGCAGCTCGATCCAGCCTATCCGGCGGAGATCCCTGCTCTGATGGCCGGGGTGCTGCAGACTGCTCTTCTCAAAAACGCGGGAACTGTCTCAGACATCGGTCCCGCCCCCGGATTCATCCGGAAGCCGGACGGATATCAGTGAAACATCGTCCCGATGCCTTCGTTGGTCAGCAGTTCGATCAGAATCGCGTGCGGTACACGTCCATCCTGAATGTTGGCACGCTCCACACCGGAACGCACAGCTTCCACACAGCAGTCCACCTTCGGGATCATGCCGCCGGAAATGGCACCGCTCATCGTCAGTGCCGGCACCTGCGATACCTTGATGTCGTGAATCAGCGATTCATCGTTTCCCGGTTCCCGCATCACACCGCGGACATCCGTCAGCAGGATCAGCTTCTTCGCCTTCAGTGCGATCGCGATTTTCGCCGCAGCCGTATCCGCGTTCACATTGTATACATTGTTGTCCTCGAGACCTGCCGCCACGGAAGAGATCACCGGAATATATCCCTGGTCGATCACGTCCTGGACAATTTTGGGATTCACATCCACAATATCGCCCACAAATCCGTAGTCTGTTCCCTCCGGATCCGTCATCTTCACCGCGCGGAACAAACCGCCGTCCATGCCTCCCAGACCGATTCCCTTGCCTTCCAGCAGCCGGACCAGATCCTTGTTGACTTTGCCGCAGAGAACCATCTGAACGATTTCCATGGCTTCATCATCGGTGTACCGCAGTCCGTTGATGAAGCGCGACTGGGCTCCGGTCTTTTTCAGCATCCTGGAAATATCCGGGCCCCCGCCATGCACCAGCACCACATGGATACCCACCAGGTGCAGCAGCATGATGTCCTGGATCACAGCCTGTTTCAGTTCCTCGTCAATCATGGCATTTCCGCCATATTTCACCACGATGACCTCGCCGTTGTATTCCTTGATGTACGGAAGTGCCTCGATCAGGATATTGGCACGTGTTTCCGGGGCAATCATGAGCGGTAGTCTCCGTTGATTTTCACATAGTCGTACGTCAGGTCGCAGCCCCAGCAGGTGACGGAGACATCTCCCTCATGCAGGTTCATGACCACCTGCACCTGGTCCCGGGACAAAATCTTTTTTGCCTGGTCCTCATCAAAGTCCAGGCCACGCCCGTTTTTCGCCACTTCAATGGTCCCGGCATCGGACTGAAACAGGACATCCACTTTCTCCGGATCGAACTGTGCTCCGGAATAGCCCATGGCACACAGCACCCGGCCCCAGTTGGCATCGCTGCCGAACATCGCTGCCTTGAACAGGGAGCTGGAGGCCACGGACATGGCAAGAGTCTCCGCCTGTGTTTCATCGGCCGCATTCACCACCGTGGAAATGATCAGGCGGCTGGCACCTTCGCCGTCGGACGCGATCATGACCGCCAGGTCCTTCATCACGGACTCCAGTGCCTGGTCAAACACATCGTTTTGCTGCGTGATCTCCTCATTGCCGGCCAGGCCGTTGGCCAGCACAATGCACATATCGTTGGTGGATGTGTCACCATCCACACTGATGCGGTTGAAGGTTTTCTTCACGATTTTCGACAGAGACTGCTGCAGGACACTCTGAGAGATGGCGGCATCCGTAGTGACAAAACACAGCATCGTTCCCATGTTGGGATGGATCATGCCCGATCCCTTGGCTATGCCGCCCAGATGAACCGTTTTTCCGTCCAGTTCGAATTCCACGGCAGTCTGTTTCATGTTCGTGTCCGTGGTCATGATGGCTTTGGCTGTATCTGCAGAATCGTCCGTGAGCACGATCTGGCCCATGGCTGTCTCGATCACTTCGATGGGAAGCTCCTGCCCGATCACGCCGGTGGAAGCCACCAGGACATCTTCGGTTTTCAGCCCCAACAGTTTTGCCGCTGCCTGTGCTTCCCGCAGGGCGTTTTCCTCACCCCTGGGTGCACAGGCATTGGCGTTGCCGGAATTGATCACAATGGCCTGTGCCGTTCCATCACCCAGGTGTTCTCTGGTGATGTGCAGCGGGGCGGCCTTGACGATATTGGAGGTATACACCGCTGCTGCCTGGCAGGGGACCTCTGACACGATCACTGCCAGGTCCTTTTTGGACTGGCTGGCCCGGATCCCGCTGTGAACAGCCCCAGTTTTATATCCCTTTGCGGCTGTGATGCCGCCTTCGATTCCTTTCATGGATTCTTTCCTTCCTTGGTTCTATGCACAATACCTTCCGGTGAACCGGAAGGCATGATTGATTCGTTTACTGTCCGGTATTGAGTCCCAGCATGAGTTCCATGTTGCGGATCGCCGCTCCGCAGGCACCTTTGCCCAGATTGTCGAACCGGGCTGAAATCACAAATCCCGACCCGGATTCTGCACCCGTGACAAACAGCTCCAGATCATCGGTCCCGGCTTTGTCTCCCGCATAAAGCCCCGGCTGTCCTTCCTGCACTGCCACAGCCGATCCCTGGTACCACTGCCTGAAATGGTCCTGCATTTGCTGCAGCGACAGGGGCCTGGTCAGCTGTTCGGATGCGACCGGCACCATCACGAGCATGCCCCGGGGATAGTCATCCACCACCGGGATGAACAGCGGTGCCTTTTCCAGACCGCAGACCGTTTTCATCTCCGGCAGGTGCTTGTGGTTCAGATCCAGTCCGTAGGCTTTGGGAGCAAGCATCTGTTCTGTTTTCGACCCTTCGTACTCTGCGATCATTCTCTTTCCGCCGCCGGTATACCCGGTGAGGGAGAACGCAGTCAGCTGTGCATCCGGCTTCAGAAGACCGCCGCGGCTCAGCGGGGCCACAGCCGCGATGAATCCCGTGGCATGGCAGCCGGGGTTCGCGACTTTGTCCGCCGTCCGGATCTTTTCTTCCTGCCGGTGGTCCAGTTCCGGAAATCCGTAGGTCCAGACCGTCCGGTGGGCGGTGCTTGCATCGATGATCCGGGCTCCGGAACCCTCGGCCAGAGCCACGGCCTCCCTGGCTGCCTGATCCGGCAGACAAAGGAACGCCAGGTCCGCAGCCTCGAACATTCTCCGGCGTTCGGCTTCATCATGACGAAGTGCATCGTCGATCACCAGCAGCTCGATGTCCTCCCGGTCCTGCAGCCGCTGGCGGATCTCCAGGCCTGTGGTCCCGGACTGACCATCGATGTAGATTTTCGGTTTTCCCATCCTCAGTCCTGCTTTCTGTGGTTTTTCACGAATTCTCTGGCCTGGGCAATCTGCTCCTGTGTCTGCTCCGGAGACGGTCCACCCCAGGTATTGCGGCGCTTCACGGCATTCAGCAGATCCACCGCAGCATAGAAGCCCTCATCAAACAGCGGGCTTTCCTCCTGCAGCTCTTCCAGACTCAGCTGTTCCAGTGTCCGGCCCTCCCGGATGCACCTGGCCACCAGACCGCCTGTGAGCTTGTAGGCATCCCGGAACGGCATCCCTTTCTTCGTGAGGTAATCCGCACAGTCCGTGGCATTGATGAATCCCCGCCGTCCTGCTGCGGCCATGTTCTCTGTAAGGACTGTCATGGTTGACAGCATATCCGGTAGGACTTTCAGGCACATCGAAACGGTATCAATGGCATCGAAGACACACTCCTTGTCTTCCTGCATGTCCTTGTCGTATGCCAGAGGAAGTCCCTTCATCACCGTCAGCAGTGTCATCAGGTCACCGTAGACCCGACCGGTTTTGCCCCGGACCAGTTCGCAGATATCCGGGTTCTTCTTCTGCGGCATGATGGAACTGCCGGTGGAAAAGGCATCATCCAGTTCGATGAACTTGAATTCCCAGCTGCACCAGGAAATCACTTCCTCCGACAGACGGGACAGGTGCATCATCAGAATCGACAGATCGGAGAGAAACTCCAGACAGTAGTCCCGGTCACTGACACCGTCCATGGCATTGTCACAGGGGCGTGAAAAACCCAGAGTTTCTGCTGTGAAGTGCCTGTCCAGGGGGTAGGTCGTTCCTGCCAGGGCCCCGGAGCCAAGGGGACATTCGTCCAGTACCTCCAGGGTGTTTTCCAGCCGCCTTGCATCCCGCTTCAGCATGGATACATAGGCAAGCAGGATATAGGCAAAGGTGACAGGCTGTGCCCGCTGGAGATGCGTGTATCCCGGCATGATGGTTTCTGTATTGTTCTGTGCCACGTCGGTGATCACATCGATCAGGTGGAGCACCTGGTCATGGATGTGTCCGGCTTCTTCCCGCACATACATCCGCATATCCAGCGCCACCTGATCGTTCCGGCTGCGCCCGGTATGCAGGCGTTTGCCGGCATCCCCTATTTTTTCCGTCAGCAGCTGCTCCACACACATATGGATGTCTTCATACTGTGCAGGATCAAAGCCGATTTCACCGGCATCCATGGCTGCCAGGATCTCTGTCAGACCCTGGTGGATCGCATCCCTGTCCTCCCGGGTGATGATTCCCTGTCTGGCCAGCATATCGCTGTGTGCCAGGGATCCCCGGATATCCTGAGCATACAGCCGGTTGTCAAAGGGGATCGAAGAGTTGAAATCATTGACGGTTTCATCAGTGGTCTTGGAGAACCGTCCCGCCCAGAGCTTGGCCATGGGAGTGTTTCCCCTTACTCCACACTGGAGAAGGACTCCCCGGTCTCTTTCTCCAGGGCATCGCTGTTCAGGGCTCTCACTTTGATCGGCAGGCCGAACAGGTTGATGAAACCTGCAGAATCGCTCTGGTCATAGCAGTCATCCGCATCGAATGTCGCCATTCCCGCATTATATAAGGAATAGGGGCTGATCACGGCTGCAGGAATGATGTTCCCCTTGTACAGTTTCAGAGTCACGTCACCGGTCACGGTTTCCTGTGTGCTGTCCACGAAAGCCGAGAGTGCCTTTCTCAGGGGTGTGAACCACTTGCCATCGTAGACCAGTTCGCCGAACTTCTGTGCAGCCTGTTCCTTGTAATGCTGCGTGTCTTTGTCCAGCGTGATTTCTTCCAGCTTTGCGTGAGCGGCATACAGGATGGAACCGCCGGGTGTCTCATACACACCTCTGGACTTCATGCCCACCAGCCTGTTTTCCACGATATCCAGGATCCCGATGCCATTGGCACCGCCGATCTCATTCAGCTTGAGGATGATGTCCCTGGCGGAGAGTTCTTCGTCATCCAGTTTTGTCGGCACGCCTTTTTCAAAGTGAATCGTGACGTACGTCGGCTTGTCCGGCGCATTCTCCGGGGACACACCCAGTTCCAGAAATCCTTCTGTGTTGATGGGGGCTTCATTGGCCGGGTCTTCCAGGTCCAGCCCTTCGTGGGACAGGTGCCAGAGGTTTTTGTCCTTGGAGTAGTTGGTTTCCTTGCTGATCTTCAGAGGAATGTTGTGCGCTTCGGCGTATTCGATTTCCTTTTCCCGGGAATCCAGCTCCCAGAACCGCCAGGGAGCAATGATGTCCATGTCCGGTGCAAAGGCCTTGATGGCCAGTTCAAACCGCACCTGGTCGTTTCCCTTGCCTGTGCAGCCATGGCAGATCGCATCCGCGCCTTCAGCCTTGGCGATTTCCACGATTCTCTTGGCTATGATTGGTCTCGCAAAGGACGTGCCCAGCAGGTACTTTTCATACGCGGCACCGGCTTTGATGGACGGTACGATGAAATCATCCACAAAGGTATCGGTCAGGTCTTCGATGTACAGTTTGGAAGCCCCGGTGGCCAGGGCTTTTTCTTCCAGGCCATCCAGCTCTGTTCCCTGCCCCACATTGCCGGAGACCGCAATGACTTCGCAGTTGCCATAGTGTTCTTTCAGCCAGGGAATCAGGACAGACGTATCCAGTCCTCCGGAATATGCCAGGACGATTTTGTTGTAGTGCTTGTTTTCGTTATGCAGGTTGCTCATAGTCAGTTCCTCCCGTTTGTCCGGCCCGTTTCGCCGGTTTTCATTCTGTTATATCGGTTCCTGCCGGTCTGACCGGCGGTTGGTTCATGAACGGCATTGAAGTCCGTGGATCGCAGGATCCAGTCATCCATGAACGGGGATTGCTTCCGTGGATATCCGGTATCGTCGTCGGCCGTCACTCACAGACATCCCCCCTTTCATGAAAAAAAGCCGCCCCGGAAAAGGACGACATGAATCGCGGTACCACCTTGCTTCTCCTGTACCTGCCAGGAGCCCTTCCCTGTAACGCGGGGCGCGTGAGCCGCTCGGCATCCTTCGCGGTTCCTCTCCCGGACACGTTCCCTGGTGCCTTCGCACTGCCTTGCACCCGCCGGCAGCTCTCTTGGCGATCGCAGTCAGGTACTACTTCCGTTCATCGATTTGATAGTCACGATTATAGCCCGGCCGTATTTTCATTTCAACAGTTTTCTGAAAATTTTCATGGTCGATGCCTGTTTCCTGCTTTGGACTGGACCGGTTTCCGGATTTTGTTCCACCAGCCCGAAGAACCGCATCTTCAGACCTCCACGATCTGTCTGACGCCTGAAAACCGCTTCTTCTGCTCCGGTGTGAGGTGATTCGTGACCAGAAGATCCGCTTCCCGGAACGATGCATACCGGTAATATCCCGGCTGGTTCAGTTTGTGACGCCCCATGACAATGACCAGGCGCCGGGTCTGGCGGATGATGTGACGCCTGATTCCCACTTCCTCCGCCCGGTATACAGAGAATCCATCCACGCCTTCGATGCCTGTGGTTCCCAGAATGGCTATATCTATGGTGATGTTGTCGACCATCTGTTCCGCAAAGTAGCCATAGGTATGGCCCCCGCTTCTGCGCATTTGTCCGCCAATGAACAGACAGTGGAACCCCATGTCGAGGCAGGACTGGGCCGCTGGCAGGGAATTCACCACAATGGTCAGGTCCCGGCAGCTGGACAGATGATTCAGGGCTGTGAGAATCGTTGATCCTGCATCTATGAAGACAATATCTCCGTCCTTCACCTCCTGCAGGGCACGAATGGTGACCTGCATCTTTTCCTGGCGGTTCTCTGCCTGCCGCCATTCCAGCGGTGTCTCTTTATCCAGTACCCGCAGGCGGGCAGCCCCATGTTCCCGTTCGATCAGGCCCTGACTTTCCAGCAGATCCAGGTCACTCCGCAGTGTTTCCGGCGTGACGTCCAGCATCTGCGCAAGATCCCGTGTCCGAACTCTTCCCTGTTCCTCCAGGATCTTCCGCAGATCCGTCAGCCGCTGTTCTTTTCGCTTTTGCATATCAGCATTTTATCATTTCAGGCGCCGTCGTGATACAGCAGCCGATGCAGCGGTCAGGCCGGTTTCAGTGCGGTTTCAGTCTACGAAAAAACGCAGGATCACTCCTGCGTTTATGGTTCAATGTGCATCAGATGCCTTTACGGACGACGTACGCGAATATATCCGACCAGCGGATTGGAGCATTCCACACTCCATTCAGCGGTTGTCCCGCCGTTCCATCCGCCGTGAATGGCTCTGCCATTCCCGATGTATACAGCCACATGGCCGGAATAGACGATCACATCTCCGGGCTGGGGATCAGAGGTCCAGTCACCCAGGGATGCATATGCGGCGGGTGCCCCGTGGAAGCTGATCCCGACGGCTTTCAGGGAATTGGTCACGAGCATGGTGCAGTCCTGACCAACGCCGATCTGGGCAATGGCTGCATCGGCGATTTTCTGTCCGAAGTTTTTCGCTTCTTCCGCTTTTTTCTGCCGCATCTGTGCCTGTACAGTTTTCACTTCTTCATGAGCAGTGCTCATGGAATCTGTTACGACTTCAATCAGCCGTGTTTTCGTATTTTCTTTCTCTGCAGCCATGACCGGGGAAGCGGGCATGACAGGCAGGATCATGGAAGCGGCCAGAGCCGCTCTGGCGATGATT
>OFFX01000086.1_pt1 | contig 73739 bp, 67 predicted proteins | sample 1521511 | NCBI WGS metagenome assembly OFFX01 (sample SAMEA3504125, study PRJEB24116) | mouse gut metagenome | biome: mouse gut; feature: mouse-associated habitat; material: faeces | place: Denmark | collected 2011
AAAAGATATAAAATAGTACTCTGCGACTTCCAATAAATCTTCTTTGCTATATCTATTAAAATTAATCACTGCATCAAAACGTCTAATTAGAGCTTTATCAAAATTGGAATACAAATTTGTTGTCGCAATAATTACTATTTCCTTGTTCAAATCAGTCAATCTATCAAGCTCTCTCAATATAGTTGAAGTAACCCGCCCCATTTCTCGCACATCATTCCTATTAACTCTATCCAAGGCAATCACATCAATTTCATCGAATAAAATAACAACTTTATTTGAATATGGAATCATATTTATCTCAGAAAAAACACTGACTATATTTTTATTAGTTTGACCTAGTTTACTATCAATTAAATGCTCAAAATCAACACAATATAATGTTCTGCCAAGCAGCCTTGCTATTTGTTTCGCAGCTTCTGTTTTTCCACTACCTGGTAGTCCTTCAAGCAAAAATTTATTTATCCCTATATTATGATTAACTGCATTAATAATACCTTTTATATCATTAGATATTACTACCGGCAAATTCAATGGTTGCAGTTCTCTAATATCTAACTGTTTTAAAAATTCACTTTCAAAGTCACTAGCCTGTGGAACATATAAGTTGGATTCTGCTATTAACCCCATTATATATTCAGCCAGCTGATAATCACCAATAGCATCAAAATATTTCGCTATACTTACTGCCTCATTTCTAAATGCATTTTCATTTTTTTCAACATGATATTTTATCAAGTTTAATATATTTTGTTTTTTCACAAGAGCGCACCTCCAATTACCTTTTTTATAATATATCATATATCAGGACAGAATGATACTATTCTGGGACAAAAAAACAAAATTTATACTAACTGAACTAAAAAAGCCGCCTGCACAACATCAGGCGACTATTTTAGCTAAATTATCTCAAAATGCTCCAAAGCATCCCTTATCGCTTCCACTTTCTCTGTTGTCGGATGTTTCCTCGGCTGTTTCAATTTCTCTACCGCATTAGGGGCATCATACATCGGCAAACCTAAATCTCGTTTTACCTCTGCGATATATGCGGTATGTACTTTGAAGCCATACTTCGCTTCTATGTACTCCTTAATCATCTTATATGTAACCTGCTCTTTTGATTTATACGCTGCGGCTCTCTTGGCGATATTATCAAGCGGTACTTTGCCCTCACCCTCGCCAAACTCCACTTTTACGTTGATTACGCTATCAGGTTTTTTGTGGGAAAGCATTACAACCGTCTCCACATTCGCCGTCCAGGGAAACTGATCCACCGCCACAGCCCTCTCCACATGATATCCGCCCTCCAGAAACGCTTCCAGGTCTCGGGCCAGGCTGGTGGGCTTGCAGGAGATATAGACAATCCGCTCCACACCATAGCCGATGATCTTAGGCAGTGCCTTGGGATGGATGCCGTCCCGGGGCGGGTCCAGGATGATCATATCCGGCTTCTCCGTCAGACCGTCCAGCACCTTCAGCACATCCCCGGCAATAAACGCGCAGTTCCCCAGGCCGTTCAGCGCCGCGTTTTCCCTGGCAGCCTCTACAGCCTCCTCCACAATCTCCACGCCGATTACCCGGTCTGCTGCCGCCGCCATCAGTTGGGCAATGGTGCCGGTACCGCTGTACAGATCATAAAGCAGCTTTCCGTCCTCCAGTTCCCCCACATATTCCCTGGCCGTCTCATACAGCACTTCCGCGCTGTAGGTATTGGTCTGGAAAAAGGAAAAAGTCGAGATCCTGAAACGCAGTCCCAGCAGTTCCTCATAGATGTAGTCACGCCCATAGAGAATCTCGGTGTGATCGCTCTGTACCACGTCCGCCAAAGAGTCATTGGTAATATGTAAAATACCTGTCAATGTCCCTTTCAGCTCTCCCCGCTCCTGCATTTGAAGCAGGCATTCCCGATAACCTGCCGCCAGCTTCCGAATCTCTTCCGGATCTCCCGGCTGCCCATAGACACCGTCCGCAGGAGCCTGAGAAGAAGTCACCAAAGCCACCAGAATCTCCCCCGTCCTGGCAGCTTTTCTAACCAGCAGATGCCGCAGAAATCCCTGATGCCGCATCTTGTGGTGGAAGCTGGTGCCCTGCTCCCGAAAATAGGCCAATGTGCCGCACAAAATCCTTCGATAATCCTCATCCACAATTTTGCAGTCTTTCACATGCACCACATCATACATGCTGCCCCGTTTATGCATGCCCAGGGACAGGGGACCATCCTTTACTTCGTCCCCGAAGGAAAATTCCATCTTGTTGCGGTAGGCATAAGGCCGGGGGCTTCCCTTGATGCCCTCCCACCGCCAGGGTTCCTGCTGCCCCTCCAGTGCCCGGTCCAACATCTCCTTCACCTGCCGCTCCTTGATCCGCAGCTGCTCCTCATAGGGCAGGGACAGATACGTACAGCCTCCGCACAAGCCAAAATGGGAACACGGTTCTCCGGTTTCCAGAGAGGATGTTTCCAACACCTCCAGAAGCCGGGCTTCCGCCTTCCCATGTCGCACTTTGTTTACAAGAAAAGAAATCTTTTGTCCGGGCAGGCTGTTCTTCACCACGCAGGTCTCCTCCCCGGCCCTTACTATGCCTTTGTTCGGAAACTCCACACGTTCCACAATTCCGATATACACCTGTCCTTTTTTCATGATTACCCCTACCCGCATACCGCAGTCTGTCTGCGGCATCGCGTCACTCCGTATTAGTTCTCTCCTTCATCTTCGAAGATGTCTTCCTCGTCGTCCTCATCCTCAAACTCGTCCTCGAACTCATCTTCAAAGTCCTCCAGATAAGTGGGGGTAAAGTAGCGGTACACCGCATAAGCGATAGCGGCCACAGCAGCCACCGCGCCGATGATGGCCAGGACCCACACCAGTGTATTGCCCTTCTTGTCTTCTTCCTTCTTGCTGCCCAGCAGTTCGCCCAATTTCTTTAATTCTGTCATATTCATATCACAGTCATCCTTTCTGATATGTTATTAAGTATTGCTGCCTTGTTTCCATGCGCCCCGGCGCATATTCCATTCAACAAATAAAATGCGATGCTTTTGATTTATTATACCACAAACCCAATCAATTTACTACACTTTTTTTAGTTTTGCAAAAGAAGCGTACATGATTTTCTGCCCGGCCTTTTCAAAGGTCACCGTGACCTTGTAATCCCTGGGCTCCTTGGCAATCTGCAGCACCGTACCCTCTCCGTATTTCAGGTGGCGGACCCGGTCTCCTTCCCGGTACTCCAGTTCTCCCAGAGTCTCCATGCTGTCCCCTTTGGTGATTCCGGCGATCTTGTTCAGGCCGCCGATACCCTGGGCAATATAGGGCTTGTTCTCCTTGGGTGTCACCCTGGGCCGCAGGATGGCTTTGGGGCGGAAATCCCCCGGCTCCATGGCCCTGGTTTGGGGCGGCGTATTGTCCATCAGTTCCCGGGGGATCTCCTGTACAAACCGACTCACGGGATTGTACTGGTTTTCCCCCCGGATCATACGGCTGCGAGCACAGGTCAGAGTCAGTTCCTCCTGGGCCCTGGTGATGCCCACATAGGCCAGCCTGCGCTCCTCCTCCAGATCCCCGGGATCGTCTGAACTGATGCACATATAGCTGGGAAACAGTCCGTCCTCCATGCCTGCCAGATACACACAGGGGAATTCCAGTCCCTTGGCACTGTGCAGCGTCATCAGCACGATGCGGTCCGCACCATTCTCCAGGCTGTCGATATCGGCCACCAGCGCAATCTCTTCCAAAAACTCGCTCAGGGAAATCTCGTCATGGGTCTGTTCGTAGAACACGGCCCTGTTCAGAAATTCCTCCACATTCTCCATTCGGTCATTGGCGTCGTCATCGTCCAGGTCCTGCAAATATGCCCCATAGTCTATGGTGTCCATGATCTCATGAATCATATCCACGATGCCATAATATTTTGCCTTGGCTTTGAACACCTGGATCATCTTCACAAAGGGTTCCAGCTTGGACGCCGCCCTGCCCAGGCTGGTGATCTGGTCCATTTGCTCCAGTGCCTGGTAGAACGTGATACCCCGCATATCCGCATAACTCTGTATCTTGTCCAGTGTGGCATTGCCGATGCCCCGTTTGGGCACATTGATAATCCGCTTCACGGCCAGGTCGTCCCTGCCGTTGTCGATGGTCTTCAGGTAGGCCAGAATATCCTTGATCTCCCGGCGCGCGTAGAAATTGATGCCGCCCACCACCTTGTAGGGCATACCGTCCACCACCAGACGTTCCTCCAGCGCCCGGGACTGGGCGTTGGTGCGATAAAGAATGGCACAGTCACCATAGTGCGCCTGGCCCTTCCGCACCAGGGCAGCGATATCGTCGGAAATATATTCTGCCTCTTCATAGCCGTTGTCAAACTGCCGGAAATGGATTCTGCTTCCCTGCTCTTTCGCCGTCCAAAGCGTTTTTTCCTTGCGCCCTCGATTGTTGCGGATTACTGCATTGGCCACATCCAGTATATTGCCGGTGGATCGGTAATTCTGCTCCAGCTTGATAACTTTTGCCTCCGGGTACACTTTCTCATAATCCAGAATATTACGGATATTCGCCCCCCGGAACTTGTAGATGGACTGGTCGTCGTCGCCCACCACGCAGAGATTGCGGTACTTGTCCGCCAACAGCCTTATCAGTTCAAACTGCGCCGTGTTGGTGTCCTGATACTCGTCCACCATGATATAGCGAAATCTCTCCTGATACTGGTTCAGCACCTCCGGACAGCTTTTCAGCAGTTCCACCGTCATAACCAGCAGATCGTCAAAATCCAGCGCATTGCTCTTTTTCAGTTCCCGCTGATACTCCTTATAGCATGCTGCTATCTTTTTTTTCTGAAAATCTCCCATGGCCTGCAGTTCGTACTCCGTGGGGGAGAGCAGTTCATTTTTGGCGGAGGAGATGGCGGACAGCACCGACCGCTCCTTCAAAGTCTTGGTGTCGATCATCTGCCTTTTGCACACGTCTTTGATGATGGATTTCTGATCGTCCGTGTCATAGATGGTAAAGTGGTTGTCATACCCCAGCTTATCTATATATCTGCGCAGAATACGCACACAGGTGGAATGGAAAGTGGACACCCACACCTGGTCCGCGCCGAAGCCCACGATCTGGTCTACCCTCTCCCGCATCTCTCCCGCCGCCTTATTGGTGAAGGTGATGGCCAGGATATTCCAGGGATTCACCCCCATCTGGTCAATCAGGTACGCGATCCGATGGGTCAGCACCCTGGTCTTGCCGGAGCCAGCTCCTGCCAGCAGCAACAGCGGCCCCTCGGTGGTCAGTACCGCCTCTTTCTGTTCCTTATTTAATGTATCGTATATACTCATAAATGCATCAATCCTCTTACTTGCCTAAGACTCTCACCTGTCGACCGGCAAATCCCGCTTCTCCCGGATGCCGAACCCACAACGCTGAAAACTCTTTCACAAACCATCTCTCTCCTGTTTCAATCCGTTACTCAATCCGCTTTTATCCTGCTTTCCCTCCGCTGCTCTGCCCTTACACTGCCTCCACATCCGTGAAATTCCAGACCCTGATGTTGAATTCCAGCACCGGGCTGTCACAGTAGGCACAGGTCTTGGCTCCCAGGGAAGACAGAGGAGCGCCGCAGTTGGGACAAACCATGGCCAGGCCCGCGTCCGAAAGGTTTTCCACCTGCTCCTGGTCCTGGATATAGCTGACTTCCACATTGTACTTGGCCTGTTCCAGCCGTTCCCTGTGTCCCTTTATGACTGCGGAGTTCTGTTCCTGATAATGAATATGTTCTGCCGCCGTCTGGAATACGATGCTGCAGCGCCCCTTGTCCTTGCGGTATTTATGGATTTCCGTTTTATGTACCTTGATTCGCTCATAATGCTCCCTGATTTCCGCGCCCCGGAGCATCTCAATGCGCATATCCAGCTTTTCCCGCAGTTCCCGGGTTCCCTCTGTCAGCAGGCGGCTGTTGCCGGCATCAACACCTCTCAGATAGGAGGTGAGTACATTCTCCGCCCTGCTCTTCATCTCCTCCAGATGAAATTCCGGAAAGTCTTTCATAATCCTGGGCAGATACAGCCCCGTGGCAGAGGACACGGATTTGGGTGTGGAGGCATATTCCATCTCCATCTGCTGCACACCCTTCCGCACATTCTCGGTCCCGAACAGCATACGACTGTAATGCCTGACTGTATCCCGGATCTTGCGGTAAGCCAGGTAGATAATCCCCACCAACACCAGCAGCAGGACCAGTATCACTATAATCCCGATTATTTTACCATTCATCCCATCCCGTCCCCACACTTTTCCATACCGCAGCAATCCGGGCCATACCCGGCTCGTCACGGCAGGCAATCCGCCGTTCCGTCCCCCTGTCCCAGAGCCGCGACCTCCCGGCGCAAAAACGCCGGCGCAGCCGGATGGCCTCGCCAGCGCTTATCTGTCCTACTCTCAGGAAATCCTATGACACGATATCGCCGTCGTCAAATATGTCTCCGCACTCCGGACAGAATTTGGGCGGATGAGCCGGATCCTCGGGCTCCCAGCCGCATTTGTCACATTTGTAAACAGGCGCGCCCGCGGGCTTCTTGCTGCCGCATTCCGTGCAGAATCTGCCCTGGTTCACCGCACCGCAGCTGCAGGTCCAGCCTGCGTTGTCAGGCTTGCGGCTGCCGCACTCCTCACAGAATTTACCGATGTTGCCCGCCTTTCCGCAGCTGCAGGTCCACCCCAATACCGGCGCAGCCTGTGTACGGGAACGCTCCTGAGCGGGAGCCTGCTGACGGGCCTGAGCCTGCTGCTGCGCCTGGGCCTGTTGCTGGGCGCCCATGGCATACAGTGCATTGGCATCAAAACCGCCTGCCTGATTCGCCATATTCATGCCCGCAAACGCCATCATGGGCCCGGTGGAGGTATTGGAGGCAGCTGCCTTCATGGCCTCGGCCTGGGCTCCCACCAATGTGGCAGCGGCCATATTGGCATTGCGCATCACGGCAGTCTTCTGCAGATCCTTGATCATCTTCTCGTCATCGTCAGGGATCTTCACGCTGTTGAAGCCGATAGAGACGATCTCAATACCCCGCAGATTGCTCCATTTCTCGCTGAGCACCTCATTCAGGGCCTGGGCCATGGTCTCCGTATTGCCCGCCAGTTCATAATAGCGGATACCCATGGCGGAAATCTTGGCCAGCGCCGGCTGCAGCGCCGTCAGAAGTTCTGTTTTCAAAGTGGCCAGCAGTTGGGATTTGTCATAGTCCTGGGTCACATTGCCGCACACATTCTTATAAAAAAGCAGGGGATCCGTGATCTTAAAGGAATACTGCCCGTTACATTTCACCGATGTATCCACGTCCAGTCCGATGTTGTTGTCCACCACCCGGAAAGGAATGGGGCTGGCCGTACCGAACAGATTGCCCATGATTTCCTTGATGTTGAAAAAGTACACTCTCTGGTCCTTGCCGGTATCGCCGCCCATGGTAAAGCGCTTGCCGATACTTTTGAAGGTGTTCATCACATTGTCACCCAGATTGCCGTAAAACAGGCTGGGCTCAGTGGAAGTGTCGTATTCGAACTGACCCGCGTCCGCGCAGAACTCCACGATTTCCCCCTGGTCCACAATAATCATGCACTGCCCCTCATTGATGGCGATGATGGAACCGTTGGAAATAATATTGTCCACACCCTTGTTGTTTTTGCTATTGGAGCGAACCTTGCCCTTGGTCACCAACACATCATTGGGAAGGGCGTCACAGTAGAAATACTCCCTCCACTGGTCAGCCATCATGCTGCTGATTGCTTCTTTTGCCGCTCTGATCAAACCCATATCCCATATCCTCCTTATTATAGTTCCGCATTTTTCCTAACAACACACATTTCCGGCGATTCATGTCCCGGCTCTTTCGCGCCGACACATGAATCCGTGCGTTGTCAGGAAAATTGCTGTTTATAGTTCCGCATTTTTCCTGACAACACACATTTCCGGCGATTCATGTCCAACCCTGTAAGCGCCGCATAAATCCGTGTTTTGTCCGGGAAGATGCTGCTCCAAATAATCATTCCCGGTCAGCAATACTGTTTCTATTTTAGCAGATTATGCCGGATTCCTCAACTGCTTTGTCCCATATTTTACATAAAATATTTTTCTTTACAAAACCACCGGAATCCGATACACTAAAACGGAAACCCGTCTGTACCGTCTATTACAGTATACAGCAGTGAGGATAAATACGCCATGAGCAAAAAAGCCACAAAAGCAGCAGATAACATGTACTATCTCGCACGTTGCGAGGCCGCAGAAAATAACGATGACTTCTCCAGCCGGGAAAAGGCTGCGGAAATCATCGGTATTGACCGTACCCGTCTGGCCAGAATTGAGTTAAATACCATCGCCCCCTACCCGGAGGAAGTCAAAGCCATGGCGGAGGCGTACAACACGCCGGAACTCTGTAACTCCTATTGCGCCAAAGAATGTCCCATTGGCCGGGGCAGCATCCATGAAGTAACCATCGACGACTTTGATCGGCTGGCCCTGAAGGTACTGGGCTCCCTGAAGGACATAGACGGTCTGAGGGCCTCCCTGATCGCCATATCCGAAGACGGATACATCGACGAAACCGAGAGGCCCGCTTTTCAGCATATATTGGATTCTCTGGAAAAAATCAGCACCAACGCCACGGCGCTGCGGCTCTGGGCCGAGAAGAACATTCGGCTGAAGTAAAGTCCGCGCGCCCGGTACCCATTACTTCCCTGCCGCTTTTTCCGCGAAAGAAGTATTCACCAGATCTTCATAGGGCACCCGCTCCGACAGCACCTTGGAATCCTCCAGGATGTTCTGCAGCAGGTCGAAGGCTTCCTTTTCAAAGACCAGATTATCCTTCCAGGTGTCCTGATCATAATATCTGGTGACAATGGTCACCAGCGCCTGCTTATCCGTCTCAGCGAACTGGGGAGCAATCACATCGGCAATTTCTTCCGGTTTGTGGGACTGCACATAATCCATGCCCTTCTGCAGTGCATTGGTAAACGCCTGTATTACCGCGCCGTTCTGCTCTATATAACTCTTCTTGGCACTGAAAGCGGTGTAGGGCACATAACCGGAATCTTCTCCCAGAGAAGCCACCACATAGCCGTCTCCCTTCTGCTCCAGCAATGTAGCATGGGGCTCAAATTCCACGGTAAAGTCCGCATCGCCGCCGGAGAAGGCCGCCGCCGTGGACCCGAAATCTATGCTCTGGTCAATCCGCAGATCCGCTGTCGGATCTATATTGTTTTTCCGCAGGATATATTCAAATACCATCTGGGGCATTCCTCCCGCCCTGCCGCCCAACACATCCTGGTCTTTCAGCATATCCCAGTTAAAATCCTCAATCGGTTCCCTGGACACCAGGAAATTGCCTGCCCGTTGGGTAAGCTGGGCAAAATTCACCACATAGTCGTCGGTGCCGCCCGCATAGGTATAGATAGTGGACTCGCTGCCCATGAAGCCGATATCCGCATCCCCCGCCAGCACGGCGGTCATAGTCTTGTCGGCGCCGAAGCCCGTGACCAGCGTCACATCCAGGCCCTCCTCCTTAAAATATCCTTCCTCGATGGCCACATACATGGGTGCGTAGAAAATGGAGTGTGCCACCTCGTTCAAAGTGACCTCCGTCAACTTACCGTCACCGCCGGCATTTCCGCCGGGAGCGCCGCATCCCGCCAACAGCCCCGCTGTCAGTGCCGCCGTCAGCACTGCCGCCAGCCGGGTCCGCCTTCCTGCCTGATTCTTTCTTCTCATATGCTCTCATATCCTCCCTTTTCAAAATGACTGATGCTCTATGTTATGTGTGCCGGAAGAAAAAAGTGACATATGCTTTACTTTATCCTGCAAAATGTGTATGATTTTATATAAGAAAAGTGCCTGTGAGAAAGGACTTGCCCATGTCAAAACCGCAAAAGATTCTGGAATACATACTGGGTTCCCTGCTGGCCATGCTGGGAACCGACTATCTGCTGCTGGGCAGGCTGGAGAGCGTTCTGGCCGGCACAGCCTGGCATTGGATGCCAGGACTGCTCCGGGCCGTGTCGCCCTGGCTGTTCCTCCTGTTGAACCTCTATCCGGCTCTGCCCCTGTGCCGCCCCGTCGGTTACCGCCTGAGCGTCTGCAACCGGGGCTGCAATCTGCTGGTCATATTTGCCGCCACCACCCTGATCAATGTGCCCCTGGCTGCAGCGGGCATGGTCGGCCTGATACCGGGTTTGGAACCGCTGACCCGGAGCAGTGCCCGCTTCTGGCTTCTCCACTGCCTGATACTGCTGGGTGCGGAGGCCCTGCTCTTCTGGAACGGCATACTGCGAGTATACCTGACCTCCCGTCAGCTTGGGATCCGGCTGCGGGTTATCGGCATCCTCTGCGGCTTCATCCCCATCGCCCATCTGGTCGCCCTGTTCCTGATTTTTCGAACGGCCTCCCGGGAAGTGATATTTGAGAGCCGCAAACTCCAGGAAAGCCGGACCCACAGCCTCCTGCTTCCCTGCGCCACCAGGTATCCAATCCTGATGGTACACGGCGTGTTTTTCCGGGACTTCCGCTATTTCAATTACTGGGGCCGTATCCCCCAGGCGCTGGAGACGGCGGGAGCCAGAATCTATTACGGAAACCATCAGTCTGCCGCCTCGGTGGCGGACTCCGGCCGGGAATTGGCCGACCGGATACGGGACATCGTTGAAAAGACGGGCTGTGAAAAACTCAACATCATCGCCCATTCCAAAGGCGGCCTGGACGCCCGGGCGGCTCTGCAGCTTCCCGGCGTGGCCGACCATGTGGCCTCCCTGACCACCGTGAGCACCCCCCACCGGGGCTGCGAATTTGCCGACTACCTGCTGACCAGAATTCCCCTCCGGCAGCAGCAGGCCGTAGCCCGGGCCTACAATACCGCCCTGAGCAAGCTGGGTGATCCCAATCCGGATTTCCTTGGCGCGGTGACCAATCTAACCGCCTCCTTCTGCCAGAAGTTCAATCAGGAAACCCCCGATGTGCCCGGCGTTTTCTACCAAAGCGTGGGCTCCCGGCTCGCCCGGGCCAGAGGAGGACGCTTTCCCCTGAACTTCACCCATATGCTCTGCCGGCATTTTGACGGACCCAATGACGGCCTGGTGGGAGAGCGCTCCTTTCCCTGGGGCTCGGCCTACCAATTCCTCACCCTCCCCTCCACCCGGGGCATCTCCCACGGGGACATGATTGACCTAAACCGGGAAAATGTACCCGGCTTCGACGTAAGGGATTTCTATATACAACTGGTTCAGGACTTAAAAAAACGTGGCTTCTGATCTCTCAGAACCACGTTTTTAAACTCACTCCATCCACTTTTCAAATTCCGATATGGGCACCGGCTTGGAGAACGCGTAGCCCTGTGCCTTGTCATAACCGTAATCCCGCAAAAATTCAATCTGCTGCTGGGTCTCCACGCCCTCAAATATAATATCTTTTCCCGCAGCCCGCACCAACTGGCCAATACGATTGATATACTGCTGTTCCTGATCCGTCTCATAGTGGTCGATAAAACTCTTGTCCACCTTCACAATATCCACGTTAGCGTCGATCAGCATGCCCAGGGAAGAGTAACCGATGCCGAAATCATCCATGGCGATCCGCAGCCCGTTTTCCCGCAGACAGGTCATCTGCTGGATCATGCCCAGGGGATTGCCGGAGATACAACTCTCCGTCACCTCTATCTCAATATACTCCGGCTCCACTCCATACTTGCGCAGCATCCCCATCACCTTGTCACAGAAATGATGGTCCCGGAAATGTACCCGGGAGAAATTCACGGAAATGGGAACCCTTTTCCTGCCCTCGGCCTTCCAGCGCTTCAGGCAGGACAGGACCTGGCGGAATACGCAGAAGTCCACGTTTACTATATACCCCACTTCCTCCAGCACGGGTATGAACTGATCCGGATACTTCAGACTGCCGTCGGCATTGTGCCATCTGACCAGGGCCTCCGCACCCACCACCTCTCCTGTCCTCATGGAGAATTTGGGCTGCAGATAGGCTTCCACGTCTCCCTTGTCTATGGCGTCATGGATACTGGCCACCACCTTGATCTTCTCCGCCCTGGTCTGGCGCAGCCGGTCGGTGTACACCATCACATGGTTCAGATAGTCCTCCTTGATGGTCTTTCTGGCGTGGTTGGCGGCGTCTATCATGGTAAAAATCTCCGCCTCGGGATTGTCTATGCAGTAAAGGCCGGCCCGCACCTGCAAATCCCCCATGGGATATCTGTGCTGCAGATAGTCGGAAAAGCGGCTCACGGAATGACGGATCTCCTCCTCTATCTCCTGCTGGCTCTCTCCCGTTACCAGGGCCACAAACCGATCCGCATACACCCGGCCGCAGATACAGCGCTTCGCATTCATATACCGCAGCCACCTGGCCATGTCCTTCAGCAGCTGATTGCCTTCGCTGTAGCCAAAGTTCTCATTCAGATAGGCAAAATTACTCACATCCATGTACACCATGGCATAGGCCAGACCGGGATCGCACTGATACAGCGCACGGCGCACCTCCTTCAGGAAAGCGCCGTAGTGATACAGTCCCGTCAGTTCGTCCCGCCTCAGCGCCTCGATGTGTTCCTGGTTCTGCCTGTTCTGGAACCGCAGGGCCACAAAGGAACTGATTACCTTACCCAGCTGGGTCAGAGTGTTCAATTCCGTCTCAGACACCTGTTCAATGGGCTTATGCCTGCTGCAGGTCATATAACCGATGGGATGCCCATTGCTGTACAACAGCAGATTGATGAAGCTGCCGATCTCATATTCATGAAAAAATGCCATATCCCGCTGGGAATAACTGCCCTTTTCCACATCGCAGGTGAGATTGATACCGTCCTTGTCAAAACCCGAAAAGAAATCATCCCAGATGTCCAGGGTGTTGATCTGCTCCGGGTTGGGAAGTATCCCCTCCTCCCGCCGCCATCTGTTTGACACCATGGTGCTGTTGTCCCGAATAAACTCTGAGACGATCACCTCGTCATACCCAAAATGCCAGCCCACCTGCTTGACCAACATATCCAGGCTGCTGTCCAGATCGGTGGTATCCGACAGAAGACTTACCGCAAAGGCGATGAAGGGACTGTCATATCGAAGCAGCTTCTCCTCCGCCATCTTCTCCAACGTCACTTCCTCATCAATCTGTACATCCACATTTTCCACGCTCTCGTCATAGATAACAAAGGGAATTTTGTTGTGGATACCATGTCCCACCGCCTTGCCGCAGCGGATCAACGCCTGCCGCAGGTCACAGGCCGGCCGGGGCAAATGGTAAACGCCCAGGGTCACTCTGCAGCGCAGTTTCTCCCTGCGGCCGAAATATCTGTCCTGCAGCTTCCTCTGCACCTTGCGGCAGTGTTCTTCCAACTCCCAGGCATCCTCCCACTCCACAAAGGCCATCAGCACATCCTTGCAAAGACGGCAGAAAAGGATATTCTCGGTCAACTGAAAACAGCGCTGCAGCAGAACCGCCTGGTTCTCCAGCACCGCCATGGCAAAAGCGAAACCGTATTCTTCTGTCAGTTTTGAAATATTGCCCACATGTAATATCACCACATGGTATGTACCCTGGGGCTTCTTACTCATCCAATCGCTGATCCGCTCTTTCGCGGCAGGGAAAGTATAGAGGTCTGTCAGCGCGTCCCTGTCCCCCCTGACCGTCCCCGTACTCTCCGGGCTTATTATGCTGTCCATCTGTGTTTTATCCCTCATCATTCTCCCCGATTATCCATATTTACCGGATAATATTACCTATTGCATATTATACTCTTGGGCTTACGGAATTGTCAACTAAATGGTCCTATTTTACTATTTTTTTGCGATATTCCCGGCCACTGCGTCATGGATCCAGCGACCGCTCAGGAACCTCCGGGCGAAAATTACGCTGCGCAGAGCCCAATCCGCAAACATCCCGTACCACACCGCCATAGGCCCCATTTGGCAGACTTTCACCAGAAAGATACACAGGGCCACCCGCATGAACCACATGGTCAAAGTGGCGGTGATCATGGTAAATTTCACATCTCCCGCCGCCCGCAGCCCATATGCCGGTATAAAGGAAAAAGCCCACAGCAGCGGCTTGGCCACGGTGATGGCCGCCACCATCTGCCGGCACAAGGCCGCGCTCTCCGGCTCCATACCCGCCAGCCACAGCACCGGCCCGGTGACGGCAAACACCAGCAGACAGGAGACCAGGATTCCCAGCATCCCGATGAAAGTACATTTCACCACATAATATTTGGCTTCCTCCCGTCTGCCCGCGCCGACGGCCTGCCCCACCAGGGTCATCAGACAGATGCCCGTCCCCACTCCAAAGATGCCGTTGACCATCTCCAGAATGTTGGTCATGGCCTGAGCCGCAATGGCCGCCGTACCCATGGCAGACACCGTGGACTGGATGGCCAGCTTACCGAACTGGAACATGCCGTTCTCCACCCCGGCGGGAACACCGATGGCCAGAATCTTCCAGATCATGGACATGTCCGGGCGAATCCGCAGATAGTGGTTTACCACCACCGGCTGCCTGGGCCGGCGAAGGAATACCAGTACCAGTACGGCACAGAAAGCCCTGGACGCCAGAGTGGACAGAGCCGCCCCCACCACCCCCATCCGGAAGCCGAAAATCAGGATGGCATTGCCTCCCACGTTGAGCAGATTGGAAGCAACGGACACCTTCATGGGGAAGCGGGAATTACCCCCAGCCCGGAAAAAGGCGGCTCCTGCGTTAAACAGCGCCAGAAACGGATAAGAGGCCAGAGACAGCAGAAAATATTTCTCCGCATTGCTCATGACTTCCCGTTCGATGCTGCCGAATATCAGCCGGAGCAGAGGCCTGCGCAGGCACAGCCCCGCCAGCGTCACGCTCAGGGAAATAGTCAGCACGGTGAGCACCACCTGTCTGGCCGCCCGGTTGCAGCCTTCCCGGTCTCCGCCGCCCAGATACTGGGAACAGAGGATGGACGCCCCCGCCGCCATGGCGGAAAATATCTGGATCACCAGATTGTTGATGGAATCCACCAGAGAGACGGCGGAAATGGCCTCGCTTCCCACATTGCTCACCATCATGGTGTCCACCATGCCCATCAGGGAATTCAGCAGCTGTTCCACCACAATAGGAATCAGAAGCGCCATCAGCGCCCCGGAAGGATACAGCATATTCTCTTTGTCAATCTGGCTGCTGTCATATAAGCGGCTTCTGAGTCCCCTGGCCCGCATAATTCCACTTCCCCGTCATTGATATCCGGTGCGCCATGGCTTTTCCACCGCCCCGGCGTTTTCCTCATAGTACCACATATTTTTAATCTTCGCCATGTTCTATCCTGTCCTTTTGTGTGACAGGGAGAACAAAATATGATATACTCAATAAAAAATGTATACTGGGAGGTATGATTATGGCCGGCACAGTCACCCATCTGGTCATCGCGGATCAGCTGCTGGAACCCCTGGGAATCAATAATCCCGCCCTGTTCTACTGCGGCAGCCTGGCCCCCGACGCCATCATGGCCCGGGAGGGATATCAAAGAGAAATGAAGCGGCACACCCATTTCAAGGACGGCATACACCTGAAAGAACTTCATCTGCCGGATTGTTATGATAAATACCGACGTGCTTTCCGGGCTTTCGCGGAACAGTATCTGCATCCCGGCAGCACGGACTATGAACTGTACCTGGGTTATGTGACCCATATTCTGGCCGATGAAGTATTTATCCTGACTCTCCGGGACGCCCACTCCCAAAGACTTCAGGCAGCCGGGAAAAACCCGGAGGACCCGGCGTATTTCGCCGCTTTCGGCAGGGATGTGGATCTGCACGACCGGCGGCTGGCCCGGGAGTACCCTTTTCGGCATCCCATGCCCCACATCCTGCTCACGGAACAGGATTATGAGATTCCGGGCTATATCACCCGCCGGGAACTGCTAAGCAGCAAAGCCTTTATCATCCGCAAGAATTTCCCTTCTTCCCGGGAAAACGGAGAGCCCCGGGAGGAATCCTCCCCTGCCGTCTTTTCCTTCGAGGAAAATCAAAACTTCATCCGGGAAGCCTGCAGCTACATCCAGAAGGCGATCAAAGACTGTACCCTGTAGTACAGGGCCGGATTGGCGCTCCGTATGGAATCCTCGCTGTGGGCGAAGATCCGCAGGAAGGTAAACAGAAGTGTCACGGCGCAGGCCGTCACCACCAGCCGCCGCAGAGGGCGGCAGTCTCCGCCGTTCTCCGCCCGCCACCCGTGGCAGGCCAGGATGGCAAGCAGGCTGCCCACCATGCCCAGCCACACAAAATCCCCAAAATACCGGGTGAGGAGTCCCGCCATCTGAGCGTCCGCCACCGCCACCGCCGCCATGGCAAGCTGACTGATCCATACCAGCCCATGGCATCTGCTGTCTCTGTACCACTCTTTCCGAAACAACCCATAAAAGCCAAAACACAGCACCGGGAACAGCCACAGTACACCTCCCACCATCCGCTCCGACACCGTCAGTCCCATATAAGCCGTTTCCACCGGGAAATCCTGTAAAAAGGGAAACAGGCTGCCAATCCGGGGAGGCTGCAGCAAGTAGGAAAAGAGCCCCAGTCCGCACCGGCCCCAGACCCATCCCCTGTGGGTCATATCATTGGTGGTCAGATTGTAGCTGGCGCCAAAATCCAGGGGAGAGCCAAAGCGGAGGGCATTGTACCACATGAGCCCTGCCGCCACCGCCCCAAAGGGCAGGCACAGCGCCAGGGTCTGAACTTTGCTCTTCCCCGAGAACAGCTTCCGCTCCCGAAACACAGCCCGGCCAAACAGCACCGGCCCTGCCGCCAAAATCAGCAGCATCTGGGGTCTGCAGCCGGCCACCAGCGCCAGGCAGAGGGAACCTGCTCCCAGCCGCCAGGCCGTATATTCCCCGGAAGCCGGGCCATTGTTTTGCTCCCTTATGTCAGGTTCTCTTTCCGCGGAGATCCAGAAAGCCAGTCCCCACACGCCCAAGGCCGTCCCTGCCAGGATAGGCACCAGGTACAGGTCCGGCTTATACACCGCATAGCCCAGTCCGGAAGCCGCCCCCATGGTTACGCATAGCAGCAGGTACAATATATAGGGGGTTCCGGGAAACCATCTTCTCACCATCTGCCACAGCAGATAGGCAATCCCCGCCATCAACAGGGCCCCCAGCAGGAAAATGCAGTCCGCATGGGGCAGATGGCGGCCCGTGAGCATATAGAAGGGCAGATAAAAAAACACCACGGGAACCACACCGAAATACACATAATAACTGCCCTCATAATAGGCATGATCCCATTTGAAATCCCCGGCCCCCAGTCCCGCCGCCGCCCGGGCCCAGGGATCATAGGGATTTTCCACCACCTCCAGGGCAGGCGCCTCTCCGATGTCCACCCGTCCCTGGGTCAGGGCCTCCGTCAGCCGATAATACTGCTGGTGATGTTCCATATAGGCCGGCCAGGCCAGAGCATCGGTATTCCATCCAAGCATCCCATGAAAAAAAAGCAGCTGAAGAGCAATGCATGCCGCTGTCAGCAGCCACTGCCCCCTCCGGGTCAGATCCGTCCCCACCCGGTAGAGCGGACTGGCGGAACGCAGCAGATACAGACAGCAGATTCCCCCTGCCAGCAGCAGAAAACGCGGCCAGGAAAAGCAGAGGGGCGCCGCCGGGTTCAGCGCCACTGCCTCCCGGGAGATGCTGTCCCCCCGCAGCCCCCGGATCACCACCCGGAGTTTTTGTACGTCACGACCGAAGTGCAGCCGCAGATACTGGCTGGCCGCCAGGTCCCCCCTGACCACCCGGACAGGCGTCCACAGATAGGAAGCGTTGGCCTCGTCCACCGCTCCCACAGCCACTTCCGCCTGCTGCCCCTCCTCCAAAGCCAGGGACAGATAGGCCACCGGCCTGTGAATCCCGGAAAACTCCACCACCGCTTCCTCTTCCGCGATCTCATACCGATCCCCCACGGCCTCCAGCCCATAGAGGCTGCATACCGCATCCTCCACGGGCGCATAAACCAGGGACTCCCAGTGTTTATAATTGAACAGGAATAGTTCACAAAGCAGCACCGCCAGAACAATAGCCGCCAGGACAACCCCTTCCCTGCCCGGCCTCAGCGCCTTCTCTTTTTCCACCAGCATATTCCACAAGCCCCCCATGCCGCCAGACTCACCAGTTCCGCCCCGCGGAAATACCAAAATCCCCTGTAGCGCAGGCTTACCTGCTCCGCCCCCTCCTGCAGCCGGACCCGAACCACATGATTGTCCCCGTCTTCTACAATCAGGGAGCGGCCCTGGCCGTCTATGGCCTCATAGCCCCCGTAATACAGCAGGGGGACTTCCACCCAGTCTCCCGGCCCCACATTGCAAAGCTGCAGTTCAATCCGGGTTCCCTGTTTGTAATATCCGGTGAGTTCCGCACTGCCCCCGGTGACATAGCGGTCCACCGTAAGGCTGTCCCTGTTTGTCCCCCACAGATAGTATTCATTGTCATACCCTGCGGAGGCATAAGTGTCCACCGCCATCCCCGGCCGCAGCACCGGCGCCAGTTCCGTGGTATACGCAGTGCCCCACAGGATAAAAGCCAGGCTGCACACCCCCAACACCCCACAGGCCGTCAGACTCCGCTCCTGCCTGCTCCGCCGGGCCAGAATACCGGCCGCCGCCATACACAGCATGGGAGAGGCCAAGCTGAGGAACCGCCAGGGCATCTGCACCGTTTTGCAGAAGGCATTCACCGGCCCCGGGCGCTGCAGAATCTGCCAGGGAAACAGAGTGCTGGACATAAAGAGCAGCGCCCCGGCCATCCCTGCCATCAGGCCGTAGAACCGCTCCCGGCCATCCTCCTCTTTTTTCCCCAGCAGAAAATGTACCCCGCAGAACACCAGCGCTCCCGTGACCCCCACGCCCAGAGAAAGGGACATATTGCCCTGCAGCCCCTGGTCCAGCAGCTGGGAATGTCCGAAACCGGTGTTGAACACATTGAACAATTCCGTGGGAAACACGGCGTTCTGATAGAATTCCGTATTTTCCGGGGTATGTTTAATGGCCAGATCTTCCCCCAGATAATACGTCAGAAAGGCCGCCAGATACCAGAGATTCATAAGCAGGGTCAGCAGTCCCGCCTTCACAAAACCCAAAAACCGCTGCTTTTTCACAAATTCTCTGTGACACAGCGCCGCCGCTGCCGCCACCGTAAACGCGGCGAATACGGTGCTGATGATATGGGACTGAAGGACACCGCCGCATCCCAGGGCCAGCACCCACCATTTCCGGCAGTCCCCGGCCAGCAACAGGTACAGCCCATATAAAAGCAGAGGGAAAAACAGCATGGCCAGGGCCTCCCCCACCGCCGCTCTGTGATAGAGATTCACCGCACGCCAGGTGGACAGAGTGTACAAAACGGATGCCAAAAGCCCTGCGTACCGGGACCGGGCCATGCCCTTGGCACAGACATACATGATCCAGGCCGTCATGCCGTTGATGGAAAACACAAAGATATGATACGCCGCCACCGGGGAAGCCCCCAGCAGCCGCAGCAGAGCGGGAAAATACAAAAAAAGCTCCGGATATAAGCTGGAAGAAATATATCCGTAGCCATGATTATGAGTGGGATGCAGCCTCACGGGAAACTGGCCCGACAACAGGCCGTCCTTGATCCCCTCAATCCGGTACAGATGAAAATTCAGGTCATGCCCGGGCCCCGTCATGCCGTAAAACAGAGGATAGCTGGCCAGCACCGTAACACCCAGCAGAACACAGAAAATAAAAATACCGACCCCCTTTTCTTCCTCTCCCTGCCGGTTAAATCCCCGCATCCGCCACCCCGCCAGTCCCAGAATCAGGACCACGGCCGCGATTCCCAGACTCACCAGAAATCCGTCGCTGTAGATAGGACCTCCCCCGGCAGGGGACAGTTCCAGAGAGGTCAGTACGCCCTCCTGCCAGCCATGGAAAACCACTTCGCTCTCGTCCTTCTCCAGACGGATCAGAAAGGGCTCCCCGGCATCCCCCGCCCCCAGCAGATTTCCTTCGCCGCTGCGGACCACCACAGGCCCATACCCGCCAACCAGCACCCGATATTCCCCCCGGGGCAGGGTCAGGTGCGGCGCGTAACTGTGCCAGGCTGCTTCCCCCGGTGTGCTCTCTGCCGCCAGACCTGTCTGCAATCCCTGACGGCCATATGTATTTATCAACAACAATAACAGCACCGCCGCCGAAACCAGCAGTGCCGGTATCCATCCCTTTTTCATCCGCCGTTCCCGCCGCAGGCCCCGCCCGGGGCTCGGCCCGCCTTTCTACCGCCCCTTCGGTTTCCTTACAGATTCTCTTTGATCCTGCGGATCATCTCTTCGTATTCCTCTTCCGCCAGATAGGTCTTGCCGGGATTCATCTGGAATATGCCGCCCCACTCGTCGCCTCCCTGATATTTGGGGCACAGATGCATATGCAGATGACAACCCGTGTCGCCGTAAGCGCCATAATTCAGCTTATCCGGGTGAAACGCCTTATGAATGGCCCTGGCCGCATGGGCCACATCCGCCATAAACAGATTGCGTTCCTCCTCTCCGATGTCCACAATTTCGCTGACATGATCCCTGTAGGCCACAATGCACCTGCCCGGTTTGCTCTGCTCCTTGAACAGAATCAAACTGCTGACCTGCAAATCACAGATCCAGATCCCGAACTTCTCCAGCAATTCCCCTCTCATACAATAGCCGCAATTTTCGTCCTTCATGTTGAGTCTCCTCCATACTGTTTTTTGCAAACCGCCGATTCGGGCTCTCTCCCTTTTGGTTTGCATTTCCTGTTTCTACAAAATATTAACCACTTCCCCGATCCGGGCAGGATCCGTATTGATGATCAGTTCCCGGGGGAAGTCCACCTCCCGAAGCAGCGCATCCGCCTGGGTAAAGTCCCCCACTGACTGGCAGATATGACTGTCCGTCCCCAGGATTACGCTGGCCCTGTGACGCAGACAGGCTTCCAGCATCCTGCGGATATTCTCCCTGGCTCCCTGTCGGGAAGACAGGGGATGGAGAGAGGAATTATTCACCTCCAGCGCCACTTTAAGTCCTGCCGCCTCCCTGACCAGTTCTTCATAATCCATGGGATAACGGGAATCGTCCGGATGCCCCAGAATCTTTACATAAGGATTCTCCATGGCCAGCACCGCCGCCCGGGTGTTCTCCCTGGCGGAACCCGGCGTCACGATCAGGGTATGCATGCTGGCGATGCAGTAGTCCAGCCGGGACAAGGTAAGGGCATCCAGATCCAGATGCCCCTCGTAATCCGTGATATTGGCCTCGACTCCGCACAACAGCCTCATATCCCCATATTCTCTGGGAATGATCTTGTAATTCTGAAAATACAGCCGGCTCGGCCCCCCGTCCACTGCGGGTCCGTGCTCGCTGAGCCCCAAAAACTTCAGCCCCCGCTCCCTGGCCGCCGCTATGTTCTCCTGCAAGGTACTGTAGGCATGGCCGCTGGCTATGGTATGGGTATGCAGATCCATCACATAGTTCATTCCTTCTTTTCCCTCTTTTCTTTTTTATCCGGGGCCGTCATATGACCCGCCAGATCATCTACCATCTTCTCGATCATCAGCTTTTTCACATACACATCAAAGCTGAGAAGGCAGATAAAGGAGAATTTCTGAAGGAACTCCTGGTCCTCCTGGGGCGCTTCCTGGAAGGTCTGCCGGGCTTTGAGATAGTTGCGCCTCACATCCTCTTTCAGCAGTTCTACCTCCTCCTGTTCCATGCCAAAGACCTCCTGATACACCGCTTCCAGATCAAAGGCGCCCCCTCCCCCAAAATATTTGTCCGTGATGGGCTTCAGCAGGACCTGGATATCATTGATGGACATGACCCCCTTAAAATAATAGATAAAAATCAACACCAGCACATGCTCTTTGGAGTATTTCTTCCGCACCGGGGGCGGCAGCAGATCATTCTTGGCATAGTTGTTGATCATGGTCTTGGTCAGCACCTTGTCATCGCCCGGATTGCGGGTGGTGGTGCGCAGTCTGCTGTCCATGAATGTGGTCACCTGGTCCATATACAGGTCTATGTCCGGGATATCCTCCGGACGGACATACTCGATCCTGCTCAAACTGTCCAATATGCTGTTTAACAGATTTTCCGTATCTATCTTCATGCTTACCTCTACCTGCATAACGCGGGTCATACCCGGATTATCCATTATCCCACCCGGGTCAAACACCGCTTTATCTGTGATATTGCGTCTGAAATTGTTTTTATCATAGTTTTTATTATATAGTATTTAAAACTACATGACAACCTTTTTTCATAAAACTTCTCCAAAAAAGAAATTTTGCGTCCATATTTACTTTACAACTTTAATATGATAAAATAGAGGGCAGAGAACATGCTTAGCTTTAAGCAGAACTTTAATAGCAGAAAGGCTTGGAAATGACAATGAATAAAAAGATCAAGACAGATGCGGTAGGCAGGCTGTTTGAGGCGATTCTCTGTCTGCAGAACAAAGACGAATGTTATACTTTTTTCGAGGATCTCTGTACCGTAAACGAACTTTTGTCCCTGTCGCAGCGCTTCGAGGTGGCCTCCATGCTGGACGACCACAAAACCTATCTGGAGATCGCCGAAAAGACCGGGGCCTCCACCGCCACCATCAGCAGGGTCAACCGTTCCCTGAATTACGGGAACGATGGCTATGACATGGTGTTCAAGCGGATGACTCCCCCGGGAGAGCAATAGAACACCAAAAGGCAGGAGCTCTACGCCGCCTGCCTTTTAATTTTCCTTATCATCTGTTCTGTACCAAATCTCTTCGCCAGTCTATTCCGTATCACCCGCGGGGACTCTCTCCTCCTGGGCCTCCCGAAGCGCTTCCTGCAATACCGCTCTGGCGGATCGTTTTTCGTCCTTAAGGGCTTTCTTGGCCTCGGGAGTCTTTCTGCGGGGCGCGTCCTGGTTCATATTGCATCTGCCCTGGAATATGGCGTTCTCGTCAATTACAATCACATTGGTGGTAATGTCCCCGATGACTTTGGCCGTCACCGTCAGTTCCACCTTCCCGGGAGCCTGTACATTGCCTATCACATCACCCCCAAGGATGGCCTCTCCGGCTTCGATATTACCCTCGACCCTGGCTCCGGCGCCCATGATCAGAGTTCCTGACACATATACATCGCCCTGTACTTCGCCGTCGATCCTGGCGCTCTGCTTCACGATGAAGTTCCCGTTGACAACACAGTCCTTGCCCAGTATTGTGGTTATTACCATATCATCCTTTTTTCCTGTCATGCTTTCTCCTCCCATTCTGCCGCCCCGCGGCTTAAAACCTTTTTGATGTGACTGTTTTCCCCTTACCCGCTGATGTCTATCAACTGCATGGGGCTGATATAGGTCCCGTCCTGCTGGATCTGGTATCCCAGTTTGGTGTTGTCGCTGCCGATGTAATAGAGCGCCCCCCCCTGGGCCACCGTGTCCCCCACTTTCACCAGGCAGTTCCCCTTGTTGCGGTAGATGGTCACATAACCGTTACCATGGTCCAGTACCACCCTGCTTCCGTAATCTGCGTCCTCACCCACTTCCGTCACCACTCCGGTAGCGGCCGCAACCACCACTGTACCCTCCGTGCCGTTCAGAATGCAGGCGGGTTCTCCGTCGGTGATCTCGTCGATGGAAGCGGAACCTGTCATGGGAAAACGACTGGGAATGCCCTGCTGCTGAATCTTTTCCGCCAGCGCGTTCATCTCCTCCGTTTTCTGATTCACCGTGTCGCTCAGCAGGTCAATCTTGCTGTTTAAGGCTATGACCTGACTTTGCATATCCAGGCTCCCGGATTCCGCTGCCGCCAGTTTCTCCTGCATCTCCTCGTTTGCGGCCTGGGCCTCCGCAATCTTCTGGTTGGCAATCTGCCACACCCTGGACTTGTACTGTTCCTCATAGATGATACGGCCCACCACATAGCCCACGGCAACGCAAAACACCACTATCAGTACCCGAAATACCCAGTGGCTGAGCCGCAGGTGGCGCACCCCCGCATCCACCGCATCCGAGGCGACGATCACCACACGGTTTGTCTTGCGTTTATGCTTTTTGGTTTTCATTTAAGTCTTTCACCTCCAATGAACAAGACCTATTCTACCATAGCTGATTCATTTTCTCAACAAAAATTAATAATTTTGTAACATTTGACACATATTTTCATGCCGTGAACCAAAGAAATAAAGGAATTTCTGTAAAAATCTCATAAAAACTATTTACAATTTCTGTTTCTTGTGTTATCCTTTAGTCGTTGTAATAGTGCAACATACATTTTTTTGGAGGTATCAACAATGAACAAAGGTACAGTAAAGTGGTTTAACAACCAAAAGGGCTATGGTTTCATCTCTGATGAGTCTGGTAACGACGTATTCGTACACTACTCCGGGCTGAACATGGAAGGCTTCAAGTCTCTTGAAGAGGGCCAGGCAGTTGAATTTGAGGTAGTGAACGGCGAAAAGGGACCTCAGGCCGTGAATGTAACAAAGTTATAAGAGACGCTTATAACATCCATAATCAGTAACACGATGTACCTGTTCTTAATATAATGAAGAATTGTTTTATGAATAGCAATATCGTTTTATGGGATTAGAGACAAGGGGCTGACAGTATTTGTCAGCCCTTTTCTTTGCAGATCTCCAGCACCCGCTCCCACGCCATGTCCCCCCCGAACAAGTCCAGCGCGCTGCCCACGGTCACATGCAGACGGTCATGCCCCAGCCTTTTCAGAAGCTGCAGATCCTCATAGCTGTGTACGCCTCCGGCGTAAGTCACCGGCAGCCTGCCCCATTCCCCCAGCAGGGCCGCAAGCCCTCTGTCGATGCCGCCGGACTTGCCCTCCACATCCACTCCATGGACCAGAAACTCGCAGCAATAGCCCGCCAGCCGGTCCAATAACTGATCCGTCAGCACTTCTCTGGTGGCTTTCTGCCAGCGGTCGGTCACGATCCGGTACTCTCCCTCTATCTTCCGGCAGCTCAGATCCAGCACCAGCCGCTCTCTGCCCACAATCGCCGCCAGTTCCTCCAGTCGGCCATAGTCCACCCGGCCGTCATGGAACACATAGGAAGTGACAATGACCTGGGCAGCGCCCGCATCCAGATATTCCCGGGCGTTGCCCCCATGGATGCCGCCGCCCACCTGCAGCCCGCCGGGGTATGCCGCCAGAGCCTCAAAAGCCTGCTGCCGGGTAGCCTCAAAGTGGGGGCTGTCCGCCCCGTTGAGCAGGATAATATGCCCGCCCCGTATGCCTGCGCTCCGATAGAGCCTGGCGTAAAAAGCCGCGTCCTGTTGGGAGACAAAATTTTCCAAAGCCTGGTCCCCCTGATCTTTCAGGCTTCCGCCTACGATCTGTTTTACTTTTCCGTTGTGAATATCAATACAGGGTCTGAATTCCATAATTTTCCTCTTATTATAGTTCCGCATATGCCCTTCCAACACACATTCCTGTGATCCGGATATAAGAGGCAGCCATAACGGCTGCCCCTATTGGCAATCAGACCGAAGTCCTGATTTACTTATACGCAGGATAAGTGTATCACAGACTACGGTCTTTATCAATGGAGAACAGGTTTTCGACCGGAAACCTTCGACTGGTAACGACAAGGGAAGCAGCAAGTACTAATGATTTTTATTGACAGATATGGTATAATGTTTTTGTTGTTGGGAGCGACAAAGTACAATGATGGAGGTATTTTTTATGTTACAGAAATCAAAAAGATATGAAGAAGTGAGATGCCCGGCATAGGCCGATGCATCATATAGCCTATGCCTTTACAGATGTCATATATTTGGAGGTTTGTAAATGGACTATGAGAAAAGTACTTCAATTCTTCCACCAGAGCTGATACAGCAGATCCAAAAATATGTGGATGGTAAGTATATATATTCCCCGTGTTGCTGAAAGACGAAAAAACTGGGGAGATAATACGAACACCCGTCAAACATTGGCTTTAAGGAATGAAGAAATATTCCGTAAATACCAAAGTGGATCCACTGTCAGCTATCTGGCAGAGCAATATCACATTTCAGCACAGGGAATCTACAAAATATTATCAAAATTCAAAAGATAATACTATAACGGGCAACAGGTCGTCATATGACTTGTTGCCCTGTTACGATGGAAGAAGGGCTAGCTATTACCATCCAATAATTCGCGGATATAGTTATACGCCCGTTCATCGTGAGCCTTCATCCGCTCAATCTGTCCGGCGAGCAGGCGGCGGTTCTCTGCCTTGGCCAGTTGGCGCATCTGAGCCTCGCCCCGCTCGCAGCCGCCCAGGACGGGAACCATTTCTTTCCAGATGATTGTCAATATCCCATCCAGTTCCCCTGCGGCGGCATTCAGGCCAGGGGCCATTGCAGGGTGCTGCTCTGCCAGTCTGCGCAGGTACTTTGCCCCGTGGCTGCGCCCGTCGGAGAGGCAGTCCATGGCATCACCCTGACACATCATGCGTTCCACCTGCAGGGGGAGGACAGCATCGGCCGGAAAGTCCCGGTCGCACAACAGGGCGTTCTTCCAGGCATCATAGGCCAGGATGCCTTTGGCATAGTTTCCACACATACGGCCTTCCAGGGCCTCCACCATGTTCTGGAGCGCTTCTGTGAAAGTGAAAGGGGGAATGCTTTCCGTGCCAGTGGCGATCAGGGCGGTTGTATCGGGATTCTCCCACCAGTCCCCGGTGAGAAAATAGCCGTTTTTCTCGAACTGAACCCTTGCCTGGTATTCCGGATATTCCTGGAACACATTCCAGCCCATCAACACTTTGCCGCTGTCCTGGTAGCCGGTTATAACACAGGCTTCCGGCGGGCCTATGATGCCAAGGGCGATGACCGGGTATCCTGCGTCGATCTCCCTGCAGATGAAGTCCATGTAATCCTCTTTTTTCGTCTCCGGCATGCGGCGAAGGAACTTAAACTCCCGCTCCATGGCACGCATACCGCAACGAAATACTTTTAGCGGATCATCAAAAGTGAAGATAGCATCCACATTGCCGCCATCCCAACAGGTGGTGTTCCAGGCAAGCCGGAAAGCGGCACCACTCTCGGCCATAGCCCGGGTATAGTCAACGCGCAGCCCCAGATACTTTGCGCAGGATTGGATGCACATGGGAAAAGGAGTACATCCGTCCTGACCATAGGCTACTTTGGGTACGCCGTATAAAATTGCATTGTTCTGTTTATCCATTTAATTTCCTCAACTTTCTTTTTTCAATATGCCTGTCTATGCCGTGCAATTGTCATTGCCATCTTCCCATCTCCTCGGAAGCGCTGCGCCGTATACCCCCGCACAAAGTCGAACCCGGGCAAGCACAGGGGCCTCGGCGCGAAACTGGGAGGGTGTATAATCGGTATGCCGTCGGAAAGCCCGGGAGAATACGGTTCTGCCGGAAAATCCGTAATGCACGGCAATGTCAAGAATTGTTCTGTCCGTTTCCAGAAGTTCTTGGGCGGCATTGGCAATCCTGCGTTCCTGCACATACCGGGACAGTGACTTTCCGGTACACTTTCGAAATACATCTCTAATATGCGCCAGGGAAAAACCAGTCTGACGCACAAACTCTTCCATAGGAATTTCCTCCTGTACATGGCTTTCCACAAAGGTACACACAGACCAGATTAGAATGTAGTGGTTCATATGGTTCGCCGTTCACCTCCCGTCCCTATTGCTTCGAAGCGGTTTCAGTATAACACAGTCCTGGATTTGCTGCGCAACGATTTTGAGGAATTTGCTTTTTATTTGATAAAATCTTTAATTTCTAAATGTTTTTACATAATCATTTAGTTGCTTGTAAGTTCTATCGCCGGTCAATTATAATTCCTCTATAACCATTTTATCATTATTTTGGTAGCAAGGGAGGTCAACAATGAATAATTACAAAAATTACCTTTATATGATGGAAGATAATGCACATTTGATTAGTATGGTGCCAGTGGAAGAACTGATTCGCTTTGGTTATGAAATTGGACTGGACAAGAACTGTAAAGTACTTGATTTATGCTGCGGTTATGGTACTTTGCTCAAGGTATGGAGCGAAACCTTTGGAATTACCGGAGCAGGCGTTGATATCTGCCAGGAATTTCTTTCTATTGGAAGGGAACGGCTGGTGAAATACGGAATCGAAAAAGTGACTTTACATTGCGAAGATGTCAAATTATATCGGGACAGCGAAAAATACGATGTGGTCATTTGTAGTGAGACAATAGACAGCATTTCAGAGACCTTGTGTCTTGGAAACAAATTCCTTAAACCAGGTGGTCTGCTTGCTTATCAAAAATTGTTTTCCAAAAATGAAACCCCACCAAAAGAACTTGCGGAATTTGATGCAGAGCTGCTATCATTATCTGAACTAAATCATGTCTTTAACGAAAATGGATTTCAGATTACATCCATGGCCAGTGATACTAATGGTATGTGGGAAAAATATGTTTTGAACTGGAACGGAAAGAGGGATTTGCTGCGTTTGAAGCAGGATATTCACAATCAGGACCTGAAAAACTGGATAAAACAGTGGTATGATATGTATTTTGATTACCGTCGTCAGTATGAGGGACAGGCAATGTTTGGATTGCAGCGAATTGTCTAAAAACGAGGCACATCAAAATTCCTGTTTTTGGATTTGCTGTATAAATCATTTGCAGATACACATAATATATGCAGAGCCAAAAACAATCATTCAGGAGGAGTTATGATGAAAGTGCGAGTTAATGGTAAAAAACTTATCTTAATCGGTCTGCTGGCGGCCTTTATGTGTACGGCGGCAGCATGTACCAGAAACAAGGATAACAATAACGATCCCAGCGACATGGCCGGAAACCAGACCACCGGCGAGAGCAATACCGGTTCCACAGCCAACAATGGCAATTCCGGAACCGTGGCCGGTAACAACGGCAATACTTCCGGGTCTGTAGCCGGCGATAACAACAGCAATTCCACCACGGATTCCGCCATGGGCGGCAGCGATGACATCAACGCCGGCAGCAACGACAGTGCCGCAGACGGCTCTACGGACGGCTCTACCGTAGGCGATGACGGCAACGGAGTGGGCGGCGCCATAGATGACGTGGCAGACGATGCGGGCAATACCGTAGGCGGCATCGTCGACGATGTGACAGGCGGGGTAAATGACCTCATCGATGACATGACCGGAGACAACACAGGGGATACGTCCGACCCTGCTCTGGGCAACGGGAATACCAACGGCAACGGCTCAACCGGAAACAATGCCGGCACCGTCACGGGCACTACCGGAAGCGGTACCGGAACCGGCACCGGCGCACACTGATCTTTAAGCATCAAAAGGCCACAGGTATATTTCTCCTGTGGCTCTTTTGAACATCAGATCTGTCCGTCGATCACATGGCTCATATCGTACAGGCCCGCAGGCTTCCCTGCAAGGAATTTGCCTGCCTGCACCGCGCCCTTGGCAAACACTGCCTTGGAATAAGCGCTGTGGGAAAAGGTAATCACCTCGTCCTCCCCGGCAAAGATCACGTCATGCTCTCCCACAATGGTCCCGCCCCGGACGGCACTGATACCGATCTCCTTTTTATTCCGCTTTTCCCTTCTCCCGCTTCTGTCGTAAATATATTCGCCGGTATTACCCAACTCCTCATTGATGGAATCCGCCAGGGCCAGCGCCGTTCCGCTGGGGGCGTCCACCTTCTGGTTGTGATGTTTCTCCACGATCTCCACATCAAATCCCGCGGGAACCAGCACCCCGGCCGCCTCTTTCAGCAGCTTCAGAAGCAGATTGATACCCAGGGACATGTTGGCGGACTTGAGTACCGCCACCTCCCGGGAGATCTCCTCCACCCTTGCGAGCTGCCGAGGGCTGAGGCCTGTGGTACACAATACGCAGGGGAGCCTGCGGGCTTCGCAGTAGTCCAGCAGCCGGTCCACCGCCGGGGCCGCCGAAAAGTCGATCAGCGCGTCCGCCTCCACATCACAGGCGCTTATATCCGTGAATACCGGATAGGGATTATGTCCGTCGTCCCGCATATCAATGCCTGCCACCAGTTCCGCCTCCGGGTCCTGTGCCACGATGTTGCTGATCACCTGGCCCATCTTGCCGTTACATCCATGCATAATTAATCGAATCATTTTCGTTTCCTTTTCCCCATTCCCGCATACCGCGTCAATCTAAATTTCCCGTTCCCCGGATCCTGTCAGTCCAGGATGCCATATGCCCGCATGGCCTTCTCCAGCCTGGCCGCGTTTTCCTCCTCCATATCCGTCAGGGGAAGCCGCAGGGAACCTGCGCCCAGGCCCATCAGATTGAGCGCCTTCTTGACCGGAATGGGATTCACCTCACAGAACAGCGCGCTGCACAGTTCCATGGCCTCCAACTGCATCCGGCAGCTTCCCTCCACATCCCCGGCAAAAAACTTCGCACAGATCTCGTGGGTCTGGCGGGGGGCTACATTGGATAATACAGAGATCACGCCCTTGCCGCCCAGAGACAAAACGGGCACAATATGGTCATCATTGCCGGAATATATGTCCACGCTGCCCCCGGCAAGAGCGGCAAGCTGACCAATCTGCGAGATATTGCCGCTGGCTTCCTTCACCCCCACGATATTCTCACAGTCCCGGCACAGGCGCACAATTGTCTGGGGCAGAATATTGCCGCCTGTGCGGCTGGGCACATTGTACAGCAGGATGGGAGTTTTCACAGAGTCCGCCACCTTCTTGAAATGGGTGTACAGGCCGTTCTGGGTGGCTTTGTTGTAGTAAGGGGATACCAACAGAAGGCCATCCACGCCGTACTTTTCCGCCTCCTGGGACAGATAGACGGCGGTATCCGTGCAGTTGGAACCGGTACCTGCGATCACGGGAATCCTGCCCTTTACCACCTCCACGCAGTGCCGGATCACATCCAGATGTTCCTCATGGCTCATGGTGGATGCCTCTCCCGTAGTCCCGCAGACGATGATGGCATCCGTGCCCTCTCTGATCTGGAACTCCACCAGTTCCGTAAATTTCTCGTAATTCACGCTTCCGTCCCCATGCATGGGGGTCACAATCGCCACTCCCGCTCCAGTGAATATTGCCATACTCTTTCCTCCATTCCGCTGCCTCAGCAGCACCACGCCTGCCCGCCGGCTTATTTCCGCAAAAAAAAGCCGACACCCATGCGCCGACGAACCATATCACGAAATGCTTCCTGATATTATACGATAGCGCCCCATCCAGATACTCAGATGACAGTCATGCAGTTATTCACTGCACACCCAAGGCTCCAGCCCGCAGCAGGCCAGTCCTTTCGGCGTATGTCCCTTTCCTTCCCCTTCCCCTGTGCCTGCCACATCCGGGGGAGTACTCTTAAAATACGCAACCTCTATCTTATTTTCAATATCATAGCATTGCCCTATGTTTTTGTCAATGAAAATTGGCTTATTTTTGTCAAAATGGAAGAGGCGGCAGCGGATTTGCCCCTGCCATCACCCGTATATATGTAGATGCTTCCTCAGTCCATGTTCTTCCCCCTGCAGCCCGCAGACCGGTCTGCGGCATTGTCCAATAAAAGCTGAAAATAAGCCGTCCTACAGAGGCTGTTGCTGTTCCTCCTCCGTCTCCACAAGTTCCATCTTGCTCACGGACACCTCAAAGGCAACCCTCTTTTCCGCATGCTCCTCGTCCAGCTTCTTCATGTACTCCCGGCTCTGAATCCGGCCCCAGATGGCACAGCGCTCCCCCACATGAAAACTGCTGGCATAGCGGGCATTCCTTCCCCAGCAGATACAGGGAATGTAGTCCGACTTACCGTAAGGGCGGTTTACCGCCAGCAGCACATCGGCAATCTCCCTTCCCAGCGGCGTCTTGCGGTAAATGGGTTCCTTACAAATATAGCCATCCAGATAGATCTGATTGGTCTTGGAACTCTCCTCGATCTCCTCCACAAAATCGATCTCCCTGGCGAAAACAGACAAAACCAGACGGTTCTTGCGCTCCTCATGACGGTTGTAGGAGCGGAACTGGCCGTTCACGCAGATATTTTTCCCCTTATAATCCGCGTTCACGTCAATCAGTCTCTCCGAGACCATCAACGGAATAACGTCAAAACTCTCGCTGAGCCTCTGTACCTTCACGTCCACCATGTAGAATCCTTCCCCAAAGATCTCATGGCTGTAGGCAAAATCACTGATGATTTCCCCCATCACGGTGACCTGGTTGTTTTCGATTACCTTATCTGTCATTTTGTGTTCTCCCTTCTTACACATTAAGAAATTTTTCCGGCACAGTTACGCCTATAATGTAATATATTTATACCGCATTTTTCCACATTTGAGAAGTACTTTTCAACAAAAAATTTCGACTAAAATTTCAATATTCTTTTATTGCGCCTCTAATAAATTAGTGATATACTGTAACAGTTTGAGGAATATTAAAGATAAAACAGGCGCCGGAAAAGGACTGCAAAACCGGCATCGGAGAGGAATTTTATGAAGCAAAAAAGAGAAGATATACGGAATGTGGCCATCATCGCCCACGTGGATCACGGCAAGACCACTTTGGTGGACGAACTGCTGAAACAAAGCGGCGTTTTCCGGGCCAATCAGGAAGTGGCCGAGAGGGTTATGGACTCCAACGACATCGAGCGGGAAAGGGGCATCACCATTCTGTCCAAGAATACCGCCGTCACCTATAAAGACACCAAAATCAACATCATCGACACACCGGGCCATGCGGACTTCGGCGGCGAGGTGGAGCGGGTGCTGAAGATGGTGAACGGGGTTATTCTGGTGGTGGATGCCTTCGAGGGAGCCATGCCCCAGACCAAGTTCGTGCTGCGCAAAGCCCTGGAGTTAAAGCTGCCCGTCATTGTCTGCATCAACAAGATTGACCGTCCCGAGGCGCGGCCAAACGAGGTGATCGACGAGGTATTGGAGTTGTTTCTGGAGCTGGACGCCGATGACGCCCAACTGGACTGCCCCTTCGTGTTTGCCTCCGCCAAGTCCGGCATCGCCTCCCTGGAGGCAGACCAGCCGGGCACGGATATGACGCCCCTGTTTGAAACCATACTGGACTATATCCCCGCTCCGGAGGGAGATCCCGAAGCCGGGACCCAGGCGCTGATCAGCACCATCGACTACAACGAATATGTGGGGCGCATCGGCGTAGGCAAGGTGGACAACGGTGTCATCCGGGTAAATCAGGAGGTGGTGATCGTCAATCACCATGAACCGGACAAGCAGAGCAAGGTAAAAGTCAGCAAACTCTATGAGTTTGACGGACTGAACAAGGTGGAGGTAAAGGAAGCCGGCATCGGCTCCATCGTGGCCATTTCCGGCATCGCCGACATCCACATCGGGGACACCCTCTGCTCTCCCGATGCCATAGCGCCCATCCCTTTTCAGAAGATCAGCGAACCCACCATCGCCATGCATTTCATGGTCAACGACTCCCCGCTGGCAGGCCTGGAGGGCAAGTTTGTCACCAGCCGCCATATCCGGGACAGGCTGTTTCGGGAGTTGAACACGGATGTTTCCCTGCGGGTGGAGGAAACGGAATCCACGGATGCGTTCAAGGTATCCGGCCGGGGCGAACTGCATCTGTCCGTACTCATCGAGAACATGCGCCGGGAAGGATTTGAATTCGCCGTGAGCAAGGCGGAAGTGCTGTTTCGGACGGATGAGGCCGGACACAGGCTGGAGCCCATGGAACTGGCTTACATTGATGTGCCCAACGAGTATGCCGGAGCCGTCATCGAGAAACTGGGCCAGCGAAAGGGCGAACTGCGGAACATGGGCTCCATCACCGGCGGTACTTACACCCGGCTGGAGTTCTCCATCCCCTCCAGAGGCCTCATCGGCTACCGGGGTGAATTCATGACCGACACCAAGGGCAATGGCATCCTTAACACCGTGTTTGACGGCTACGGCCCCTATAAAGGGGATATCGCCTACAGAAAGCAGGGTTCCCTGATCGCTTTCGAGGCCGGAGAATCCATCACCTACGGGCTGTACAACGCCCAAGAGAGAGGCATCCTGTTTATCGGCCCCGGCGAAAAGGTATACAGCGGCATGGTGGTAGGCCAGACCGGCAAGAGCGAGGATATCGAGATCAATGTTTGCAAGAAAAAGCAGCTTACCAACACCCGCTCTTCCAGCGCGGACGAAGCCCTGCGGCTCACACCTCCCAAGGTCATGAGCCTGGAGCAGGCCCTGGACTTCATCGACACCGACGAACTGCTGGAGATCACCCCTTCCACTCTGCGGATCCGCAAGAAAATCCTGGATCCCACCCTGCGTAAAAGGGCCAACAATAAGAAATAGGCATATAAAAGGAGCCGATGTGAATCACGCCGGCTCCTTTTCGCATACAAATGCATCTCTTTTAATCTTCATATTTAAAGTAATCAAAATCCGCGCTCTTGCGGCAGGCACAGCCGCCGTTGTTGGCATAGATACCCACCAGAGTGCCGGTGTGGCGCTTGGGATCATCGGGGACGCCTTCATCGCAGAGATAGATGCAGTTTTCCAATACCCCCACGCTCTGCCAGTCCTGTCCGTCATAGCTGTAGTAAAAACTGCGGGTCAGCTTTTCCACCACCACTTTCAGATAGACCGGGGCCTCTTTCACCTCCGGAATCTCTGCCATCAGTTCTTCGCCGTGATTCCGATTGATCACCAGTTGGATCTTACGCCCCCCTTCATAGCACAGAGCGCAGCGAACATAGGTGGCCGTACTGTAATAGCAGGTCAGGCCCGCCTGTTCCCCGTCATGATCCGGGTAATATTCCAGCCGGGTCTCCGCCCTGTAAGACAATTCCTGTTCCCGGCGGAGCAGAGTGTTCTTGGAACGAATCTCATTAAGCTGTCCGTCTCTGGTCCAGATACGGAAATATCCCGGCCGCTCCGTCAGAGACCAGGAGCCATTGTCCGGGTTTCGTACAAACTCCCACTCCAGATTCAGCCTGGCTTCATTGAAGTCGTCAAACAGATTTCTCTCAAATACGCACTCCGGCAGATCCGGGGCCGTCTGCTCCAGGCTGGGGCCCCTGCCCCCGTTGATGGTCAGCCAGCCGTCTTCGGTCCACTGCACCGGGTCCAGCGCAGACTCCCTTCCCACTGTGGTATAATGTCCCTGATTGGGCCTGCCGCAGAGATAGTAACACCACCATTGTCCGTTCTGATCCTGCACCAGCTTGCCGTGGCCGCAGCGCTGGATGGGGGCCTGGGGATCCGTCTGCCGCATCACCGGGTTGTGGGGAGAATTCTCATAGGGGCCGTACATATTTTTGCTGCGGGCCATATTGATGCCATGCCCATAGCCTGTGCCCCCCTCCGCCACCATGGCATAATAGTAGCCGTCCTTTTTCAGCAGATGAGGCCCTTCGGAGCAGCGCTCCCCCGTGCCGTCCCAGGCCGTCCTCATCTCCCCGGCCACCTGCAGACTGTCCCCGCTCAGGGGCACGGCCTGCGCCGCCTTGGCAATGATCATGTACCGGCTGCCGTCCTCCTCCACAAAATGGGAGGGGTCAATATTGTCCACTTCCAGGCAGACGGGCTTGCTGTAGGGCCCTTCTGGCCGGTCGGACACCATCACCAGCTGCCTGCGCATCACATTGTTGTCCCGCTTGCCATCCGCATTGAGCCGCAGCGTGGCAAAGATATAGAACCTGCCCTCCACATAGGAGATATCCGGCGCCCAGATCCCGTGGGAATCCCTGATATCGCTGATGTCCAGCCACTCCGGGTTGCTGATGGCATGGCCCACGATATGCCAGTGCACCATATCCCTGGAATGGGATATGGGAATGGCCGGGAAATACTGAAAGCTGGAGTTTACCATATAAAAGTCATCCCCTACCCGGATCACGGACGGATCCGGGAAAAAGCCCCTCTGCACCGGGTTGTGATACACTCTTTGTTCGCTCATCGCTCTCCTCCTCGTATAATAAGTTCCGCAACATGCTGTTTTAGTTCCGCATTTTCCCCTGTTTACGCTAAGATGCTGTACTGCATCCATTCATAGAGAAGTTCCGTCCCCTCCGTGATCTCCGGCGGCAGCAGCGCCCGGGCCACCAGTTTGAGGTCATCGGATTCCTGGTCAATGCGTTTCAGCCGGGCATAGTCCCCGTCTATGCTCACCACCCGATACCGAAATGAATTCATGATTCCCTTCCTCCCTCCGGCTTCCTGCTGCGCAGGAATGCTGTGACGAACACCGCCGAAGAATTCCAGTAGATGGTCATCTCGTTCAGGGAATAGCACTCCTCCCTGTCCAGATAGCATTTCATGGGGGGCGTGCCTGCCGGGATCATCCGTATGGCCAGTTCATCTCCGGGCCTTCCGTTGGGGCCGCCGGATACCCATCCCGCCATGGGAGCGTCTATGCCGTCCGCCGCCGTGGTGCGCAGATGGGGATACCGATAAGCATGTTCCCCAAATCCTGTGACAAAACTGTATCCCGTGATGTTTTTGCCCAGCAGATAATCGGTCTGGGCCTGGATTACCTCCCGGTAACGAGCCCTGGAGGAAGCCGCCTGCTCTCCCGGTATTTCGCAGGCCAGAGCCAGCAGAATCCCTCTGTTGGTCACTACCATATTGCTGCCCCAGCAGAAATCTTTCGCCTCCATGGCCATGCCGAACGCATTCCGGGTACTCAGACATACCAGCCGGTCTGCCTCTGCCAGTACGGCCTCCCGGAATACTCCCAGGATTTCTTCTCCTGCGGTTTTTTCGGAATCTGTCAATACCGCCAGAGCAGCAAAGCCGGCCACATCCGTCCAGCCGAAATCCGTCACTCCAAGGCCGGTGTCCAGAATCTTGCGCAGCACGTCTCTGTATGTCTCCACATTTTCCCCTTTGCGGGCCGCCAGCAGCATCATCTCCGCCGCCGCCCACAGACGTTCGTCCGCATCCGCCCTGTCTCCGTATTCCCCGGTGTTGCTGCCCTCCGGGTTGGTAAATAAAAGCGGCTCCGGATTCTTTTCAAGCCAATGCCAGGACAGCCTCGCCGCTCCTTCCATGCGGTCCGCAAAAGCCTGGTCCACGCTGTGATACACCCCCGAAGCCAGCGCCATACAGGCACAGAAATCCGCCACAGCCAGGGAAGAGACCGAATAGGCGTAGAAGGGATCCTTATCTTCCTCCGGCATGACAAAAGGCGCATGGCTCCACGCCGTCAGTTTATGATACACGCCGCCGTCTTCCCGCTGCATTTTCAGCATCCATTCCAACTCATACCGACATTCGTTTAACACATCCGCCGCACCGTTGCCGCTCTCGGGAATGTTCAGTTCTTCTTCAAAGGCTCCGGGATACATTTTGTAAGCATACAGCAGATGGCCTACGGTCACCGCCCCGGGAGTGATATAACGCCCATAATCTCCGGCATCGTGCCAGCCGCCCCGGGCTTCCAGAGTCTGCCCCTCCTCCCCGTAGATCCGGCTGTCCGCCATATGGCAGGCCGCATGAATGTAGGGACCTGCGTATTTTTCCTCCAACGCACAGCCGCAGCGCTGAAAGTAAAGGGCTTTGACCATGGCATTATGTACTCCGGCATACACATCCTTTCCGATTTCAAAAGTGTCGCTGTGCTCTCCCTGTCCGTCCTCCAGATAATATTTTCCGGCAGCCCGCACACTGCCGAAGTCCAGCGGATATAATGTCTCCCCGCACAGAGGGTCCTGGACCGCAGTCCCCGTCTCTCCCTGCCAGGCCGTCTCTCCCGCCGTATTTTTCAGTACATAGCTGCCCGGCCGGGACACTACCGCTTTTTTGCCGGGGGCATCCGCTTCATACCCCACCTGATTAACCATGATCGCCATACCCATATCCTCCTGTCGCAATTTCGCCGGTTCTCTGCCGGCGCCGCTCTTGCTATAAAGCCAGTATAGCAAAAAAAGGGGCGCTTGAGAAGCCCTCAGTCCCGAAACCTTTCGCCCCGGAAATATTACTGAAATTCTATCTCCCCCTTCTCCAGCAGACTTTTAACCTGACTTCGAGATAATCCTAACACCATGGCAATCTGTTTTTCCCAGCGGATACTCAGTTGATATGGGTTCTTTATGGTGATTTCGATCCGATCTCCAAAACTGCTGTTTTCTATGGTTTCGTGCTTCTTTATTTTTCCCATACATTTCCGCATGCTGCTCATTATTGTCTAAAAAGCATGTCATCCGTAAAAGTTTCTTCACGGTGACTTTCCAATTCGCCCTTATCCGGCATATTCCACAAACGTTCAGATATCTTTCTGCTATAGTCCATAAATCGATCTCCTTTTCTGGTTGTTTCTTTGTGGTATAGCGTAACATATTTCAATCCCGCCTTCCGCCTCATGCATTTTTGTTACCAAAATATGAGCCAGTACCGGGTATCAACTCCTATTTTCCTGGTTATGCTTTTTATCGCAAACAAAGCAGTTGTGTATACCCTGTCTTAGGAGTAGAATTATAATCTAAAGTCCGTTTGTGTTTATGGTATTTCCGGTCAAGAAAAAAAATCCGTTTTGTACTAAAATGATATTCAGAAGGGGGGGACGCATTTGAGCAAGTCTAACGCAATCAATGGCTCCATCGACTTTATTGAAAGCCGTTTGACCGAAGCCATAGATCTAGCTGAATTGGCACAGCAGGCATTTTTCTCGAAAACGCATTACCAACGGCTGTTTCGTGCCATTGTTGGCGAACCTGTGATGGAATATGTAAAAAACCGCCGGTTACAGCTTGCCTGTCGTGATGTGCAGGCAGGAAATATCGGAATTTTAGATATTGCCCTTAAATATGGCTATGGTTCTCACGAAGGATTCACCCGGGCGTTTAAGGCGTACTTCGGCGTAACCCCCTCCGAATACCGTAAATATAGTAATCCAAACGAAACGGAGGCAGACGTAATGTTATCGAACGAACTATTAAACAGGATTGGACAAAATGCGGAAAAAACTTCCGCAATACTAAGCAATTTCATCGAGGAAGCGGAAAAGCTGGTTTCTCTCACCAATAAAACGGCAGAGTCAGCAGGTGAGAAAGGCGCGGCAGCGACCATTGTCGCTAATGGGTTGAGTCACCTTGCTCAGCGCATGGGACAGCTTAGGAATGAGACTGTAAGGAACTTGACAGCAGGGGGTAGGTCCTCTTTTGAAATGTTTGACAGGATATATGCCTTGATCCGCTGCATTGACGACGGGGTTTTCCAGATGCATCTGCTGCGCTTCTTTTGCGGCATTGAAATGGGGCGCATTTCCCCGCCCAAAGACCAATTTGAGGCGATTGATGCAGACTATGCCAAGTTATGCAGTCAATTTGCGGGCAATAAGGAACACATGATTGCCTTAATGAACGAAGCGGTTGGACTGCTTAATGAGGACATTAAGCAGGAAGCTGCAAATTGCATGGAAACCTGTATCAGAGAGGTGAATAAAGCCATTGAGATCGGCGAGAACACTGCGGCCTCGGCACATGCCGCCGCCAAATCGTTGAACCACCGCGGCAGAGCATTCTTTCATATTGCCAAAGAGGTAAGCGCATGCATGGACGTGTTAAAAAATGTGACCGAGGATTTCAATATTCTCCAGGATAATGCTCTCCAGAATTTATCAACTGCCCTTTCTCAATTAGCCAACATTGTGTACAGTATGAACATCCATGGTTTCAACGCTTCCGTTGAAGCCGCCAGAGCAGGCAATCCCGCCGAATGCCTGGCTGCCGCCGAAAAGATAGCGCAATTTACGGAGGTTTTGCAAACCACTTACCGGCAATGTGAAACTCTGTGCAGCGAATATGGGCGCCTAACGGAATTAACAAAACGAAACGGCCCGCAATGTAAGCAGGCTCTTACCGAAAAGCATATTGATGACATCCTTTTTCAAAGCAGAATCGTATCGTCACAATTCGCGCTCGAATCGGAACGCATCAATCGGGAAGCATTCCGTGCTCTTGCTCAGACTGCCGTTACAGCCGACACAAATTTGGTAAAAACCCGGAATGTTGCAGAATACCGGGAAGCTATTGCAAAATTCCTTCAAGCATTAAACAGGGAAATTTCCACATTGGAAATTGGCGGCAGTTTTGCCTATTTGGCTAAGGAATATGAGAACTTTCTGAAACACATTTGATCCGGAAATCCACAAAATGCCCTCCGCAGCAACGGCGAAAAAACCGTTGCTGCGGAGGTCTTATTAAAATTTATCCAATATCTTCCGGGGCCATGCTCTCCCAGCGATGCCTTGGGCAGGCGTTTTTGTTCATGGCGGCCCTCAGTTCCACATAACAGCCGCAGACACGGCACATGCCTTCCAGCAGCAAGTCACAGTCCTTGCATACCGCAAGCCGTTCCTCGTAGACCGCTTCCGGCGCTTTCAATTCCGGTTCAATATTGGCTATATATTCCTGCAGATTTTTAAAATATTCCTCCTGACCTGCCATTTCCCTTGTCAGGCATTTCCGGCAATATCTCCTGGATTGGGAATCTTCCATCTTATCATACCTCGCATATCCTTTTCAAACCTTCTCATTTCTCCAAACGGCTCACCGATTACCCCAAACTCCCCATTCGGAATGCACCATACAAAAAAGGCAGGAACGTCTGTCTTACGAGACTTTCCCGCCTTTTCCGCAACGTGCGTTAGAGGATTCGAACCCCCGACCTTTTGGTCCGTAGCCAAACGCTCTATCCAGCTGAGCTAAACGCACATTCGCTGCAGGTTCTCCCTGCAACATTGATTATTCTACTAAGTTTTACCGCAAATGTCAATAGTTTTTTCTAATTTTTTTCGTTTCTTCGTTCAAATTCTCCACTATGGCGGTTACTTCAGAAACCATTTCGCTGTTTCGCTCGCAGGCCTCATAGGTCTCGTTGGAATGGGCCGACACTTCCTCCGTGATAGCAGAGATGGTCTGAATGCTCTCTACAATGCCGGCATTGGAGGTATCCAGGCTTTCCACTGTCTCCCTCATGGCGCTGGTCTGCATACTGATTTCCTTTGTCCTCCCGGCAATCCTTTCAAAACTGCCCAGCACCCTGCTGGCTGTGACGGCATGGGATTTATTGCTGTCCGTCACCAGGTCAACGGCTGCGGACACCTCTTTCAACTCCGCATTAATGTTATGAATCAATTCCGTGATGCTGACGGTGGCAGACTTGGTCTGGTTGGCCAGGGAAGAAATCTCCCCTGCCACCACCGCAAATCCTTTTCCCGCGTCTCCCGCTCTGGCTGCCTCGATGCTGGCATTCAGGGACAGCAGGCTGGTCTGGTTGGTGATGCCGGTGATCATCTCAATGATGGTGTTCATCTTCTCCGTCTGCGCGTTCAGATCCTCCATCCTGCTGAGCACGGTATCATTGGCCCCTATGGACTTTTGTACCTGATCCGCCATGGCGTCTATATCTTTCCGACCCTCCCGGATCATCTCCGCCGCATCGTCCACCCCCCGGTCTATGGTCTCCGCATTCTCCTTTACCCGAGCGATATGCTTTTGAATCTCCCCGGTGCGGGCCATCTGCTGCTGTACGGAATCCGCCGTCTCCGTGCTGCCCTGAGTCACTTCCTTCATGGAGTCCTTGATATGGATAACCGACTGGTCCAGCTTCTCCATTTTCTCCGTCACCTGCCCGATTCCCTGGCTGATCTGCCCTGCCAACTCCAAGGTGTCGCTGAGCATTTGGGTGGACTTATCCTTCTCCGCGTTCAGATTAGCCAGTTTCTGCTTGTTAAGTTTGTTCAGACACATGGTGGTCATAACGCAGAAAACGGCAATCAGCGTAATGCTGGCCACCCGAATCTCCACATCCGCAATCTGTTCGGGCGCATAACCCACCGTCATGGCCACATATACAATATCCAAAATATTAAACAGGCAGAGAGTTCCGCCGAACAGGGCCGTATAACGCACGTCCGAGTACAGGAGCAGTACCACGAACATGGGGATCGCATATACGAAATTGGTAATGCTGTTGGCCGTAAAAATTGCAAATATATACAGGATGCCATAACACACGGCTATGATATGCATAATGAGACCGCTGTTCGGATTCCTTTTGTACAGCACCCATTCCACGATCACGGGCACAAGGCATATGGCCGCAAATATGCATATGTACCCCACCGTCCTGGCGCCCTTGAGCAATTCCACCAGGTAGGCCAGGGCAAGCACCGCATCAATTATTGTATGGCACACCACAGCCATTCGGTTGATATAAGCCTTCTCTGACAGTTTCATTTTCAACCTCCTAAATCATTCCCTTTAAAGGAAAGTGCAATTCTTTCATTGTTATAACACATTTTCCGTAAAAATGATATGTCAATTTTGTCTTTTTTTCTGCTATTTTTGTCTGGCGGGAATCAGCAAAACAAATGCCGGGAAACCCCCTTTGAGGCTTTCCCGGCAATCCTGCACCGGCTTATGTATGCATCACGGCTCAATAACCTGCCTTTATCTTCTTTGTTTCCTCGTTCAGGCTCTCCACGATGCCCGTCACCTCCGTTACCATGCCGCTGTTCCTCTCGCAGGCTTCATAAGTCTCATTGGAATGGGCCGACACCTCCTCCGTGATGGCGGAGATGGTCTGGATGCTCTCCACAATGCCGGAATTGGCGGCCTCCAGACTGTCCACTGTCTCCCGCATGGCGCTGGTCTGTCGACCGATGCTCCCTGTCATCTCCGCGATCTGCTCAAAACTGCCCCGCACTTCCCTGGCCGTGGCCGCATGAGACTTGTTGCTGTCGGTCACCAGGTCGATGGCCTCAGACACTTCCTTGAGTTCCGCATTGATATCCCGAATCAGTTCCGTGATACTGACGGTGGCGGACTTGGTCTGGTTGGCCAGAGAGGAAATCTCCCCCGCCACCACCGCGAAGCCCCTTCCCGCCTCTCCTGCTCTGGCGGCCTCGATGCTGGCGTTCAGAGACAGCAGGCTGGTCTGATTGGTGATGCCGGTGATCATCTCAATGATGGTGTTCATCTTCTCCGTCTGTACGCTCAAATCCTCCATCCTGCTGAGCACAGTGTCATTGGCCGCTATGGACTTTTGCACCTGTTCTGTCATGGCGTCTATATTTTTCTGCCCGTTCCGAATCATCCCCGCCGCATCGTCCACCCCCCGGTCTATGGTCTCAGCATTCTCCTTTACCCTGGCGATATGATGCTGTATCTCCTCGGTGCGGACCATCTGCTGCTGTACGGAATCCGCCGTCTCCATGCTGCCCTGGGTTACTTCCTTCATGGAACCCCGGATATGTAATACCGACTGGTCAAGCTTCTCCATCTTCTCCGTCACATGCTCAATCCCCTGGCTGATCCGCCCTGCCAGCTGCAGGGTACTGTTGAGCATCTGGGTGGACTTATCCTTTTCCGCGTTCAGATTGGCCAGCTTGCCCTTGTTCAGTCTGTTTAAATATACAGTGGTCATAACACAGAACAAAGCGATCAGGATAATGCTGGTGGTGCGGATCTCCACATCCGCGATCTGGTCAGGGGCATATCCCACCGTAAGCGCCTTATATACCACATCTAATATGTTCATCAGACAGAGCGTCCCACAGTACAGAACACTGAAACGCACATCAGAATACAGGAGCAGAACCACGAACATGGGAACCGCGTACACGAAGTTGGTGACGCTGTTGGCCGTGAAAATGGTAAATACATATAATATGCCATAGAACACGCCGATCAGATGCATAATGAGACCGCTGTCCGGGTTCTTCCTGTACAGCAGCCACTCCATCACCACCGGCAGAATACACAATGCCGTAAAGACACATATATAGCCCACAGTCCTGGTACCCTTGAACAATTCCAGCATATAGGCCAGGGCCAGCGCTGTGTCGATGATGGTGTGGCATAAAATTGCCGCCTTATTGATGTACGCCTTTTCTGATACTTTCATTTTTATACTCCTCCGCGCGCTGCTGCGCGCACTTAAATCAATAGTTGAATACGCATTTTTATTCAACCTTTCCCCTTCTTTCATAAAATCCATTTCTCTGCGGCCTGCGCAAATACGTTATCTTATGTAGGATAATACCGTTTTGGAATGCACGGTTATGCTATCTGGTTTATAAATAGTACTTTTGCATTATATCACACTTTTATAAAAAAAACTAGAATAAACAGGAATATCTCTGTTATTTTTTGAGGAATGTGCTATAATGGTAAAGGCATTTCAGAGCCGGGCTGCCCCCCGGCAAACCTTAAAAATAAAGAGTCTGAGAATATGCGGAACTAAAACATGGAGGTATATATGCTGCAATTAGAGAACCTCTCCTTCCAGGTGGCGGACGCGTCCGCCTCTCAGAAAGAGATTATCAAAAACCTGAATCTCACCATCGGCGATCACCGCTTCATCGTGATCACCGGGCCAAACGGCGGAGGCAAGTCTACCCTGGCCAAACTGATCATGGGCATTGAAAAGCCCACCGGCGGCCGTATCCTTTTTAACGGACAGGATATCACGGAATTTTCCATCACCCAGAGAGCCGGAAGCGGTATCAGTTTCGCATTCCAACAGCCGGTACGCTTCAAGGGAATCAAGGTCAAGGACCTGATCACCCTCTCTGCGGGAAGCAGCCTCTCCACCGCCGGGGCCTGCGAATATCTGTCCAAAGTTGGTTTGTGCGCCCGGGACTATATCAACCGGGATGTGGACGCCAGCCTGTCCGGCGGGGAGCTGAAGCGCATTGAAATCGCCACCGTCCTGGCCCGGAACACCCCTTTGTCGGTGTTTGACGAGCCGGAAGCGGGCATTGACCTGTGGAGTTTCAACAATCTGATCAAGGTATTTGAGGAACTGCATGACACCGACACCCACCGTTCCCTGCTCATCATTTCCCACCAGGAGCGCATTCTCAATATCGCGGACGAAATCGTGGTGATCGCCGACGGCCGGGTGAAGGCCCAGGGGCGCAGAGAGAACATCCTGCCGGAACTGCTGCAGGACACCGGCAGCTGCCGTTTTTATCAGGAAGTGCAGGAATAATATTATGCGGAAAACGCGTGAGATTCTATTTGGGAGGTAAGTGAGATGGACGCAATACAGAAAGAATTGCTTAATCAGGTGGCGGGACTGCACGAGATGCCCGCCGGCGCCTATAATATCCGCGCCGACGGCGAATCCGTGGCCCGAAGCACCACTGCCCATATCGATATAGTCACCAAGACGGACAAACCGGGCATAGATATCGTGATAAAACCCGGGACGAAAAACGAAAGCGTGCACATCCCGGTGCTGCTGAGCCAAAGCGGATTGACCGAGATGGTCTATAACGATTTCTACATCGGGGACGACTGCGACGTGACCATCGTGGCGGGCTGCGGTATTCACAACAGCGGGGATCAAATGTCCCGGCACGACGGCGTACACAGCTTTTATGTGGGCAAAAATTCCCATGTGAAATATGTGGAGAAGCACTATGGTTCCGGCGAAGGCTCCGGAGAGCGGATCATGAATCCCCAGACCGTGGTGGAATTGCAGGAAAACAGCTTTATGGAACTGGAGACCGTGCAGATCCGGGGGGTGGATTCCACCAAACGCTCCACCCGGGCCACCCTGGGGGACGGAGCCAAGATCATCGTTACCGAAAAACTGATGACCCACGGGAAGCAGTATGCAGAAACCTCCTTCGACGTGGACTTAAACGGAGAGGGCTCCAGCGCCAACGTGATCTCCCGGGCAGTGGCCAGGGACGATTCCCGGCAGCTTTTTCTGGCCAAAATAAACGGCAACAACCGCTGCGCGGGACATTCTGAATGCGATGCCATTATCATGGACAATGCCAGGATCAGCGCCGTTCCGGAGATCACCGCCAACCATCTGGACGCGGAACTGATCCATGAGGCCGCCATCGGCAAAATCGCTGGGGACCAGATTATCAAGCTGATGACCCTGGGACTGACAGAGGCCGAGGCAGAAGCCCAGATTGTCAATGGCTTCCTGAAATAGCCTGATTGACCTGTTAAGTCAAAGGGGGCGTCTCTCCCTGGAGACGCCCCCCTATCCTGTCTGCTCCGAAATGCTTCTTACATGCCCGCCTTCTTTCTGCGCGCCCTAGAGCGTGTCTGAAAATTCATTCCCGCCATCTGCACGCCCCACTTTGCGTGATATTTGCACCAAATTCAGGTTACATAGCCCGCTATGCGCCCTTCATTTGGCACAAATCTCCCACAAATTGTGACGCACATCTGTCAGAAAGCAATTTTCAGACACGCTCTAGTCTCTGCCGGTCTCATTCAAATACATCTGCACCCGGCTGTGCAAAGCCTCCACAGCTTTTTCCAGGGATCTGTCGCCTGCAAAATAGGGTTCCAGTTCCTCATATAAAATACTCTCCAACTCCAGGGCATTGAATTTACCGGGCTGCGCCTGCTCCAGCAATTCCTCCAATGTCTCAAACTGTTCCTGACTTAAGCCATCCTCCTGCCAAGTCACAAACCCATCCCCATAAATCAGAGGAAGTTCCGATGCCTCCGCCCTCTTCCGATCCTGCTCCACCAGATAGAAAATCGTACTGAGACGGACTGGCAATCCAAAACTCATCTCGCCGGACAGGCATAACCTCTGCGCCTCTTCCGTGAGCATAAACTGCAAAAATGCCCTGATACCCTCAAGTTTGTCCGTAGCCTGGTTTACATACAGGCACTCTGCCCGGACATATACGCCCTTTCTGCCGATGCTGGTGGGGTATCCCACGAAGCAGGCCTCTCCACCAAAGAAGGTCTCCGCATAGTCCAACTGGCCCGGTCTGTCCATATGAAAATCCAGTCCCGCGATTTCACCGCTCTGCAGCTTGGAAAGTACTTCCGCGGATTCATAATTTCCTCTGTCCGCATACTCTTTCACAAACTCTAGCAATTCCATAAAAGGCTGTTCGTTCAGATGACTTTCTCCGGCTTTCCAGTCTATATAAGCCGTGTTTTCATTATCGTAGAGTCCGCATTTCATCAGAATGTCATGGGCATTATATTGGGAAAAATACCAATACAGCGTCTTGGCCTCCGACTCCCCCACGGCCTGTATCATCTCCTCCACTGTCCAGGATTGGCGGTCTCCCGCTATCTCCCGGGAACATACCAGAGTGCTCAGACTGCAGGAATAGGGAATACCGTATGTGACTCCTTCCACTTTACCGTTTTCCAGCGCCGCGTTCAGAAACAGAGAAGGATCCTCAACAATCCCCTCCATCTCCCGGATATAGCCCTGTGCGGCATATTCCTCCGCCTCCAGAGGTGTCAGAAGAAACAGATCCGGCCCTTTTCCGCCGGCGATCTCCATGGAAAACCGGGGATTGGGCTCCTCCAGGCTGTCCTGAATGGTAATGTGATACAGTGAATTCTGGCGGTTAAACCGGGTGACAAGCTGCTGCAGAAATATACTCCCATGCCCGTACAAAAGGATTTCCTGTTGCTCGGATGTCTCCCCCTGCGCCAGCCGTTGCAGCGTCATAAGACACTGGGCCCCGTCCAGAGTCGCATAGCACAGTATGGTTCCGTCCTCCTCCACCCGGATGCCGTGCAGCTCCTGGGGCAGATAACCGCTGTCCCCAAAATCCAGAATCTGCCGGGGGACATCCGCCTGGACCCAGATCCCCTGGACATCGGCATAGTACAGAACACCCTCCGGCCCGCAGGCGATCCAAGACTCATAGGGCGCCACCACCTGGATGGATTCATAGGCGGACGGCTTGCCTGCGTCTTTCCAGAGACGCAGTTCTCCGGGACTGCCCCCATACCAGAGCATGTCCCCTGTCACCGGATCACAGATCCCTCCTCTCAGATAAGCATCCAGCCGCTTCTGTCCCCGGCGTTTTCCGTCACTGTCACAGGTATAGACGATTCCCTCCATATCATTGACAAAATAGAAGTCGCCCTGGGGATCCTGATACACCATGGCTTCTGCCATATCCTCCGGCCATTCCATCAGAAGAGTGCCATCTGTCCCGTCAAAATATCCCAGATAACTCTGCTCTTTCCCTTCCGCATAATAATCCGTAAGTCTCAGGAAAATCCCTTCTTCCGTGGCTCCCACCAGGGTATCAATGGTGATGTACCGCTCTGCCACCCATCCCGCTTTAGGCAACAGAATCTGTTCCCAGTTCCAGTTGTCCTCGCGGAAAATCTGTAACACGTTCTCATAGTAAAAATTGCTTTCGCTTTCATTCATAATAGCCAGAAACCGATAAATACAGCCGCTTTGGTAAACTCGTTTCCTCTCCAGTACCTGGCAATCCTCATGACCCTCCAGAATATCGCTCTCATAAAGCGCCTGGTCTGGGTTCGGAATCTCACGAAACTGTATGGAATAGTGATATTCCTGCTCCGCCTCTGATTCAGACACAGCCTGCGGCGCATCTCCGCAGGCTGTTCCCAATCCGCACAGTCCCAATGCCAGAAGCAGGCAGAATTTCTTTTTTATTGACTGTAATATGCGAACTTTCATAATCTGACCCCCTGCACTATCCACTGCTGTAACAGGATAGACATTTCTTTATGTTTTGTTTTATTGTAGCATCAATCTAGTCTGGGGTCAAGCATTCCATATTTCGACATGCCGTCTCAGGGTTTAAAAAACGCCTCCACATCCGTGGCGTAACACCATTGCCCGGATGTAAACTTTCCAAAAATATACTTGTTGGAGGCGGACTCGCACATGGTGTACAGTTTGCCATCCACCACCACAATCTCTTCGGACATGGGCGCGATCACGCCGTCCGCCAATAGAGCCGCGCTGTCCAGCGCATACAGGGGCAGTTCCATGCCCAGCAGCGCTATATTCCCCTGTAATTGCAGCCGGGATTCGTCATACTGATAGATATGGGAAAATGCCGTGCCCCAGGAAGAGGACACATAGATCCTGTCCCCATCAAAACACATGCCCTGGGCCAGATCCGGCAGGGTATAGGCTCTCACGGGCGTGGGCATGATGCCAAATTCCGCCTGCTCACTGAGGGCATATTCCACCCCCAGGGCCTGCTGATAATCCCCGGCCAGGGTGGTGTACTTGTGACTTTCCGGTGTCTGGTAGTTGGGATTACGGTAAAATTCCCCCGTCACCAGGCGATTCCCCTCCACCGCCACAAAGGCCGGTCCGATATAATCCGTCTCCGATACCGCCGTATCGAAAGTCCCCATGGCTGCCACGCTGTCTCCGTCTCCGGCGCCATAGAGATCCTCGCTGGAAAAGACCAGCAGCCTATGCTCCCCACCGTCCGCCACATAGACATAGTCTCCGTATCTGGCAATCCCTCCGGCATGGCCCGTATAGGCCGAGCCGTCCGGCAGCGCCATGCGAATGGTCTTATCGGGCTTTTTCGCCCCCGGCGCAATGATATAGATGGGCGAGGCAATGCCGTCTTTCTGATAGCCGTTCACCAGAAACCGATCCGTCTCTTCGTCATAGGCAATCCCCTGGGCCACAAACCCCCGGTTACAGTCCGGAATCAAAAACCCCCGCTCTGAAGCCTTATAATAGTCCCTCACCGGAACCCGGAAATACAGCCTGGCTCCCAACAGAACCAATGCGATCAAGGCCGCCGGAACCCCCAAGGCCCACAGCAGATAATTCCACCAGGCAAGTTTCTTTTTTGTCTTCTCTCTTTTAACCGTCATATTTTCTCCTATCGGCTTTGTCCCTTAACCAAAGACTTCCCGCACCGCTGCTTCAAACTGAGCCATATTCCCGGCTTTACGAATCTTTTTCAGAGCTCTTTCCTTTCCGGGAAATGACTCTCCGAAATAGGACCACAACTCTTTCATCCTGAATAAGGCATTCTGCTCTCCTGACATGATTTCCCGATATCCCTCCAGCAATTCCTGATGAAAGGCCCAAAGTATCTCCCGATGCTGCTTTGCAGCCGGGATCTCTTCCTGAGCCTGCCGCCCGCTCTCCCATTGCCGAAGCTGCGCTGCCAAAAAGGGGTTTTTCAGCACCCCTCTTCCCAGCATGACCCGCTGGATCTGCGGATACTTCTGCCTAAGCGCCCGGTACTCCGCCAGGCTGTGAATCTCCCCATTATAACAGATGGGGATGCTGCTTCCCGTTCGTTCCCAGCGCTCCAGAGCCAGTTCCACTCCCTCCCACCTTATGGGATGTTTATAAAAATCCCGCTGTATCCTGGGATGGATAATCAGTTCCTCCACCGGATATTTCTCATAAATCTCCAGAATTTCTTCCCAATCCTCCATATCCGACACCCCCAGGCGAGTCTTAAGGGAGATGGTCAGAGGACAGTTGGCGTAAATCTCTGCCAGGAAGGCGTCAAGCCGCCAGGTATAGCCCAGAAATCCCGCTCCCCTGCCCCGGCTGGCCACCGTGCCGGAGGGACAGCCCAGATTCAGGTTCACATGGCTATATCCCATCTGCCTCAGCCTGTCCGCTATCGCCAGAAAATCCTCCGCCCTGTTGGCCAGTATCTGGGGAATCAGCCGGGGCGGCCCGTCCACAGCGTTTCTGCCGGCATCCTGCCCCAGCAGAAATGCCGCATTATGCGCCGGAAGCACATCATTTAATTCCTTATGGTTTAAGCCCGTACTGGCGATAAAGGGGGTGTAATACCGATCCATGCCCCCAAAATATTTTCTGTATGCATTACGGTATATATAACCCGTAATCCCCTCCATGGGGGCCAGCTCATACTGCATCCTGTTGCTCCCGTTCCCGGGGTTCTTCCCCCGCCTCCTCATCCTCCAGGTCAAAAAGCTGTCCTGTGGCAAAGGGGCTGCCCACATCACATCTACCGTGGTGGTATGCCTTCTCTGCGGCCCCTTCCTCCAGCGTCTCCGAAATCTCCACCTTTATACGGCCCACACCGGCCTCTGTCATGGCGTCCAACATCTTTACCACATCTTCCGTTTGACTCATCAGGTCTACCTCCTGTTCTTTGGATTCTCCCTCTCTGGAAAAATTTACCTTCTGCAAACATATGTTCTGTGTGATATACTTTATATGTGGAACTCTTAATCAGAAAGGGGGAATTGAATTGGAAAGCATTCTGTGCGTTGACATTCCGGTACAGATGATTTCCTGTACCGATACCAACGGAACAATTACGCCCATGCGGTTCCGGTTCCGCGATAAAACCGGGGAACTCGTCACCATAACCATAGACAAAATCCTGGCCCGGGACCAGGACAGAAACCGGGTGGGGGCGCATTTTTCCTGCAGCGCCTGCATTTACGGCAGGCAGAAAACATTCCGGCTCCGATACAGCTATTTTTCCCACGAATGGCGTTTGTCCTGCCTGGGAGATTAAAACCGATCACAAAGCACAATAGAACAAAGGGCTGTCACTCCAAGTGAGAACAGCCCTTTGCATATTTCCGATTACTTACCTGCCGTCGCCTTGGGCGGAAACTTTTTGCGCAGCACATACCACAGGGGACCTGCCAGACAGATGGAAGAGTAGGTACCGCAGAGGATGCCCACCATCAGAGGCAGCGCGAAATCGCGAATGCTGGTCACGCCCAGAATATACAGCACTGCCACCATGATAAAGGTGGTCAGGGAAGTGAAAATACTTCTGGACAGGGTCTGGGTGATACTCTTGTCCAACACTTCCTCCAGACTCTCCTTCCTGCCCATCTCCGCCATATTCTCCCGCACCCGGTCGAAGATCACAATGGTGGCGTTGATGGAGTAACCCACGATGGTCAGCATACAGGCGATAAAGGTATTGCTGACGGATACTCTGGCCACGGCATAGAAAGCCAGCACCACCAGCACATCGTGAAGCAGGGCCGCCACGCCGGACGCTCCAAAGCGGATATCGCTGAAGCGGATTCGGATGTACACCAGCATACACACGATGGCCACCACCACCGCGATAATGGTATCCCGGGTCATCTCGTCACTGATGGTGGAACTGATGGTCTCGGAAAGGATCTCCGACTCCTCCACCCCAAAGCGTTCCATAAACATCTGGTTCAGCGCCTCCCTCTGTTCCATATTCAGGGAGTCTGACTTAAAGATTACTTCGCTGCTGTCCTGCACCGTCTGAATCTGCACGCCGCTGCCGGTGATCTCCTCCACATAGGGGACAATCTCGCTGTTGATCTGCTCCAAAGTCCTGCTCTCCGCAAAAGTCACCGTGGTAGCTGTACCGCCCTTAAACTCCAGGCTCAGATTCAGCGCGTCGCCGGAATTCACCTGATGCACGCCCATCACCACGAAGCCCGCCAGAATCAGTCCGGCGGAAATACCGAAGAAAAGTTTCTTATGCTTCAGCACCTGCAGCGCCCTGCGCTCCTTGCCGATGCCATACCACTTTGCGTCCTTGAGTCCCAGGGTATACAGGGAACTCATAATCAGCCTGGTGAGCACCAGCGCCGTGAACATGGATAACACGATGCCCAGCGCCAGGGTCTGGGCGAAGCCCTTCACCGTACCGGGACCCAGCAGCCACAGCACCGCCGCCGCAATCAGGGTGGTGATATTGCCGTCCACAATGGCGGACAGGGCCTTGTCAAAACCGATCTTCATGGAAGACTTAACCGTCTTGCCGGTAGCCAGTTCCTCCCGGATACGGGCGAAAATAATCACATTGGCATCCACCGCCATACCGATGGACAGGATGATACCTGCAATGCCGGAAAGGGTCAGCGTCATATCAAAGCCGTTGAGCAAAAGCACAATCAGCGCCACATACATGCCCAGTCCCAGAGAAGAAGCCAAACCGGCAATAAAGTACACCGCGATCATAAACACAATCACAATCACCAGGCCGATGGCCCCGGCCTTCAGGCTTGTCTCAATGGCGTCTACGCCAAGCTGGGCGCCCACCACTTTGGAATGCAGTTCTTCCAGTTCCAGGCTCAATCCGCCGATACGGATGGTAGAGGCCAGCTTCTCCGCCTCCTCAAAATTCTTGGAACCGCTGATCTGGGCGCTGCCATCGCTGATCACCGCGCTCACTGTGGGCACACTGACAAAATTCCCATCGTAATAGATGGCGATGCTCTTGCTGTTCACCCCATTATTATACGCCTCACGGGTAGCCTCCTCAAATTTGGACGTACCCTCCGGGGTCAGGGTCAGCACCACCACAATCTGCTGGTTCTGCATGCTGTCCGAACGGGTAGCCGCAGAAGCGTCCGCCACATCCGTGCCCTCCAGCACCACGCCGCCGTCCGCCATGATTTCCTCTAAACTGCGGTTTAAATGATGCTCATATCCGTAGCTGCCGTCTGCCTGCATCACAAGCTGGGAACTATAGTTGTCCACACCGTCAGAGCCTGTCTGCTTGATAAAGTACAGGGCGCCGGGGCGTCCCAGATCCTGCAGGATTGCGTTGGCATCGGAAACGCCGGGGATCTCAATGTTGATACGATCCGTACCCTCCTGATACACCACTGCCTCGGTACTGTAATTCCACACACGCTGCTGCAGTTTGGAGATGGTATCCGCCATATCCGTTGAACTGGGCTCCTCTTCTCCCACCACCTGATAGGTGATGCTGACACCTCCCGCCAGGTCCAGACCCAGCTTGATGTCTGAGGCACTTCCCCTGCCGCTGGCATCCACGCCGGCGATATCCACATAGGTGATCCCCGCCAGAGCCAGCATCATCACGATCAGAATAACAATCGCTTTGCTTTTGGTCATGTTCTTAATCATGTTGTTCTTCCTCCATATCGCTTTCGGCCGCCTTTAACATGATGGCGCATTCCACACGTTTCTTCTGTAATTCACAGCCGATTTCGTAGGCGCCGTTGATGTCTCCGCTGAAATTGTAGGCATTGGCCGCGCAGCCGCCGCTGCAGTAAAATTTGGCAAAGCATTTTCTACACTTGTCCTTTGCGTAGACATTGCAGCATTTAAACAGATCCCTTACGGCCGTGTTGGTGATTCCCTCTTCCACATTGCCCAGAAGGAATTTCTCCTGCCCTACGAACTGGTGGCAGGGATAGAAGTCCCCCCAGGGGGTTACGGCCAGGTATTCCGTACCGGAGCCGCAGCCTGACAGGCGCTTGGCCACACAGGGACCGCCCTCCAGGTCTATCATAAAGTGAAAGAAATTAAATCCCCTTCCTTCTTTTCGGCGTTCTATCATCTCCCGGGCCAGCTTGTCATACTCCTCCAGCAGCCGGGGCAGATCTTCCTTGCGTATGGCGTAGTCATCCTGGGGCTGGGCCACCACCGGCTCCACCGAAATCTGCCGAAATCCCAGATCCGCCAGATGCTTCACATCTTCCGAAAAATCCAGATTATAGTGAGTGAAGGTCCCCCTTACATAATAGTTCATCTGATTCCTGGTTTCCGCCACCTTCTGAAACTTGGGAACGATCAGGTCATAGCTGCCCTGCCCTTTCCGGAAGGGACGCATCCTGTCGTGAACCTCCCTGCGGCCATCAATGCTGCACACCACATTGGCCATCTCCCGGTTGGCAAATGCCAGCACCTCATCGTCCAGGAGAACACCGTTGGTGGTCAGGGTGAAACGGAACTTTTTGTTGTTCGGCTCCTCCAGGCTGCGTCCATAGGCCACCAGGTCCTTTACCACCTGCCAGTTCATCAGGGGCTCACCCCCGAAGAAATCCACCTCCAGATTTACCCGGCTGCCGGAGTTGGCCACCAGGAAATCCAGCGCCTTTTTCCCCACTTCAAAAGACATCAGTGCCCGTCTTCCGTGGTACTCCCCTTCCTCCGCGAAGCAATACCGGCAGGCCAGATTGCAGTCATGGGCGATATGCAGACACAGGGCTTTCACCACAGTCTGTCGGTTCTTAAAGTCAAACACGTAATTCTCGTAGACATCCGGCGCGAACAGCTGCCCGGCCTCCTGCAATTCCAGCACTTCCTCCAGGGCTTCCCCCAGTTCCTCCCGGCTGAATCTGACATCCGCCAGGTTCAGTACCGCCGCCCGTATCGTGGCCGCGTCCCGGATGCCCTCGTTTACCAGAGGCTCTATCAGGGAGATTACATGATATACGATCTCGTCTACCACATGGATGGAACCGCTGTTCACATCCATGACAATATTGTAGCCGTTATTTTTAAACTGATGTATCACGATAACTTATCCTCTCAATGTTTACTGCCCTTCTCACACCAAGCAGCCCCGAAATGCCATTGCACTCCGAGGCCGCCCGCTCATGTCGGCAAAATAATTTCCGATACCGACTTATTTAATCTTCTCACAGCTCTGATTGCCCACTGTACAGGAAGTCTTGCACGCAGACTGGCAGGAGGTCTGGCATTCGCCGCAGCCGCCCTTCTTCATGGACTCCTTCATATTTCTGGTTGTTAATGTTTTAATGTGCTTCATAGAAATAGCCTCCTGTCGTTTTACCACTGCGCCCGGCGCAGCTTTCCTTTATTTGCCTCTTCGTGCATACCGCGTCCCTGACCCGGAACACGCCCTGGGCGCGATGGCATACCCGCGCATCCAAACTTTATGTATTATAACATATAATTAAGATTTGTAAAATAGTTTTTTACAAATTTTTCAACTGAGCATCCCGCCCAGCATACCTCCCCCGCCGCAGAGCACCAGAGTGGTGAGAAGGGAATTGGCCAGCACGCCGGGCTGCCGGTTTACGATCAGGGAAACCACCACCAGTATCAGGAAGTAGGCCAGACCCATCAGCGCCCCCCAGAGAAATTTCCTGTTTTTCAGCTTTTTACCGGTGATAAATCCCGCGAAAAAGGTGGCCAGCACATAAATCACGATGATACAGATTGACACCACCTTCTGCGACAGGCCCACCTTGTACAACAGCAGTGCCAAAAGCAGCAGCAGGCCGCCGGTGAGTATGTAGGAAAACAGCAGGCTCTTCAGTAGGAACAGCACCGGAATCTCCCCCCATTTTCCCTGTCTGCCTTCATTCATCATAAAATCCTCCTTATATTATATATTATGTTCCCCACTGTGAGCATATTGACTTTTGATTAATTATATTATATTATTCTTAGTAAAATTACAAAAAAGGAGTGGTTTATTTTGGACAGTTCTGCTGTCATACAACTTGTGATCCTGTTAATCCTGATTATTCTCTCCGCTTTCTTTTCCTCTGCGGAGACGGCGCTCTCCACCGTGAACCGGGTGCGTATGCGGGCACTGGAGGAGGAGGGCAGCAAACGGGCCGCTAGGGTCAATCTGATTCTGGACAATTACGGCAAGATGATCAGTACGATCCTGATCGGCAACAACATCGTGAACATCACGGCTTCCTCTCTGGCCACCATACTGGCCCAGCGGATCAATCTGATCGTGGGGATTGCCACCGGTATATTGACCATCGTTGTTTTGCTTTTCGGAGAGATCGTGCCCAAGACCTGGGCCAATCTGAATAATGAGAAGATCGCCCTGACTTACAGCGGCATCATCTTCGGCCTGATGCATCTGCTGACTCCGGTGATCTTTGTGGTGGATAAATTGTCCAACGGCATCCTGCGGCTGCTACATATCGATCCCAACAAAAAGCCCAGCGCCATGACGGAAACGGAATTAAAGACTTATGTAAACGTAAGCCATGAGGACGGTGTCATCGAGTCCGAAGAAAAGGAGATGATCTACAATGTGTTTGACTTCTCCGATGCCGTGGCCAAGGATATCATGATCCCCAGAATCAATATGGTGACAGTCAGCGTGGATGCCTCCTACGGCGATGTGCTGCAGGTTTTCCGGGAGTCCATGTACACCCGGCTTCCCGTGTATCAGGAGGATAAGGACAATATCATCGGCCTGGTCAACATCAAGGATTTCATACTCAGCGATGACCAGGAGCATTTTTCCGTGCACAGCATTATGCGGGAAGCGCACTACACTTACGAGTACAAAAAAAGCGCGGATCTGCTGCTGGAGATGCGGGAGATCACCATGAATGTGGCTTTTGTACTGAATGAATACGGAGCCACCGTGGGCATGATCACGCTGGAAGATCTGCTGGAGGAAATTGTGGGCGAAATCCGGGATGAGTACGACGCAGACGAGGCGGAATATATTCAGGCCGTGGACGAACGCACCTATCTGGTGGAGGGCAGCATGAAGCTGGACGACATCAACGATGTGCTGGACACGACTCTGGACTCCGAGGATTACGACTCCATCGGCGGCATCATCATTGAATATCTGGACCGCCTGCCGGAAGACGGCGAGGAAGTGGAACTGGAAAACGGCATCCGGCTGAAGGTGCAGGGCATCGACCAGAACCGTATCTGCAAAGTAGTTCTGACGCTGCCGGAGGAAGCCTCCCGGGATGGAGCGGAAAAGACCGGGGAAGAAAAAGAGCCCGAGAACGACTCCAGGGCAAACGAATAAGACAATACGCAAGGGGACAGTCCGTAAAGGCTGTCCCTTTTTCTCTGCGTCCAGGCCTAGTCGGCCGCAAAAAGCACCCGGACTGTGGTACCCTGTCCCGGACTGCTCTCCAGCTCCAGCCGCGCTCCATGTCTGGCCACGATATGCTTTACGATGGCCAGCCCCAGGCCCGTGCCGCCTGTGGACTTGGAGCGGCTTCTGTCCACCCGGTAGAAACGCTCGAAGATCCTTTCCTGATGCTCTTTGGGAATGCCGATCCCCGTATCCCGCACCGTCAGCACCACTCGGTTCCCCTCCCGGCAGACCTCCAGCCGCACCAGCCCTTCCTCCACATTGTAACGGATTGCGTTATCGCATAGATTGTACAGAAGTTCCTCCAGCATAATCCGGTTCCCCCGGATATAACAGTCGCTGCCCCCGGTCTCCAGCCGCACCCTGTGCCTGGCGGCACTGACATCCAGCATCTCCGCGCAGGCAACAGCCATTTCCCGAAGATTGACCCGCTCCGTCATCTGTTCTTCTCCCGAGTCGTCCAGTTCCGACAGACGGATAATATCATTGATCAGCCGCAGCAGCCGCTGGGCGCTCTGATGAATCCCTCCGGCAAACCGGGCCGCGTCCTCCCCGGAAGCCATGCCCGTCTCAATCAGTTCCGCATAACCTGAGATGGAAGTAAGCGGGGTCTTGAGTTCGTGGGTCACATTGGCCGTAAACTCCTGCCGCAGTCTGGCATTCTCCACTATGTCCGCATGCTGCTTGCGAATGGTGCGGATAAAAGGTTCCAATTCCTCATAATGGGCGATTTCCGTCCCGTCTCCCAAGTGGTCCGTGAGTTTCCCGATGGGTTCCATCAGCCGCTTCGTGAGGCAGTGGGCCAGCAGCAGGGATAAAAGCAGCAGCACCGCTCCCACCCACATCAGGCCGGGAAGCGCACCGCTCAGGAAACTGTACACGCTCTCCGCCTCTGCCGCCACCCGCACGACCCGTCCGTCCGCCAGCTTCACCGCGTAATAGAAAGTACTTTTATCCAGAGTGGCGGACCGGCGGATGGCCTGGCCCTCTCCCTGCTCCAGCGCCTGGCGCACCTCCGGCCGCAGGCTGTGATTCTCCATGTCCACACTGTCCGTCCGATTATCATACAGCACTTTGCCCTGAGAATCCAGCAGTGTGATGCGCACTCCTTCTTCCCTCATGTCTGTGCCTGTAAGCAGCAGTTCCTCCGGGCTCTCCTCCTGCAAAAACAGGGCGCAGATCCGCAGATCCGCCATGATCTGCCGCCGGAACACCCCGTAAAATATTGCCGCCAGCAGCGCCATGGTGGCCCCGATGCCCAATACCGCCACCAACACCATATAAGCGTTAATTCTTCTTTTCATTGCGCACCCTCCTTTCCTGTCAGGATCTCTCCTGTTCCGCCGCCTCCGATTCGGTCCTTCCCCACCCGGACAGGACTCCATGGGGCGGTTCTTCCCGGGCCGCTATCCCTGCATGATATAACCCACGTTCCGCACCGTGCGGATCATCCCCCCCTGATCCCCCAATTTCTGCCGGAGCGTCTTGATATGCATGTCCAGCGTCCGGGATTCCCCTTCGAAGCTGCTGCCCCACACCCGTTCCAGTATCACATCCCGGGTCAGGACAATCCCCGCATTGGCCAGAAAAAGTTTTAAAAGTTCATATTCCTTATAGGTAAGTTCACAGACCCGGCCGCAGACAGTCACCGCATGTTTCTCCTGATCCATCACCACCTCCCCCAGGACCAGTCTGTTGGTTCCGAACCAGCCTGTCGGTCCCGGCCCCATGTGTTGGTCCCGGCCCGCCTGGCTGCGCCGCAGCATGGCCTTTACCCGGGAGATCAGTTCCATGACTCCAAAGGGTTTTGTGAGGTAATCATCCGCTCCCATGTCCAGCCCCTTGACCTTGTCAATTTCCGTGGTCTTGGCCGTTACCATGATAACGGGCAAAAACACCGTATCCCTGCAGTTCCTGAGCTTTTGCACTACAGTCAGCCCGTCCTCGTCCGGCAGCATCACATCCAGCAGCACCAGATCCGGCTTTTCCTCCTCCAGTGCCCGGTAAAACCCGGCAGCACAGTCAAATCCCCGGGTCTGATACCCCGCCCCGGACAGCGCGAAAGTCTCAATCTCCTGTATATTCCTGTCATCCTCCACCACATAGATCAGTGCCATCCATATCCCCCTCTTCCTGGCAAAATGCCGGACTTGTAAAATGCTGCTTCCAGCATAATCCAATACAGGCCTGTTTGCAATCCCCGGCATGGATAAACCTGCCCGTCCCATGCACACCGGATCACTGGCGGTATATGACGGATCGGCCCTGCATACTAGGGCAGCAGATACTGCCTGCCGTAAGCCATTACCTGTCTGCGGAACTCCGTATTGTCCTCCCGCCGCATATCCTCCAGGTATGCGTGGGTATCAAATTCGTCCTCGCTGATCTCCAGCAGACAGACGGCAATGTTGGAGCAGTGATCGGAAACCCTTTCCAGATTGGTGATAATATCAGTCAGAATAAATCCCAGTTCTATGGTACAGCTTCCCTTTCTGAGGCGGCGTATATGGCGCTGGCGAATCTCCTGAATCAGAGCGTCAATCACCTCCTCAAGGGGCTCCACCTGACGGGCCAGTTCCAGATCCTCGTCCATAAAGCTGCGCATGGTGATCTTCAGAATATCCCGGATGGCGCTGCGGAGTACCTCCAGTTCCTGCAATGCCTTTTCGGAAAAGTTCACGCCCTTGTCCGCCATCTCCTGGGCCGCCTCCTGGACGTTCCTGGCATGATCGGAAATCCGTTCAAAATCGCCGATACAATGCAGCATTACGGAAAGACTGTGATTGTCCCGCTCCGACAGATCCCGGGAGCCGGCTTTCACCAGATAACTGCCAAGCTGATCCTCGTATTGATCAACCCTGGTCTCCAGTTCCAGCACCTGGCAGGCTTTTTCCGAATCATACCCCGTCACCAGACCCATGGCCAGATTAATGGCCCGCTCCGCCAGCTCCGCCATACTCACCGCCACATTGCGGCTCTGCTCAATGGCATAGGCAGGGGTATTCAGGAACCGGGGATCCAGATGCTGCAATACTTCGTCCTCCTGACGGGACTGCTCCTGGACCCCGCCGCCCGTGGTCAGACAGGCAAGTTTCACCAGTCCCCTGGAGAATGGCAGCAGCAGCAAGGTGGCCGACACATTAAAACAGCTGTGGACCACCGCGATGCCCAGCGCATCAGCCGGTTTTTCCATAAAGGGAAACTGAAAGGCCGCGTCCAGCAGGTAGAACACCCCCATAAAGACCACGGTTCCGATGATATTGAAATATAAATGCACCAACGCCGCCCGCCGGGCATTCCTGCTGGCTCCCACACCGGAAATCATGGCCGTCACACAGGTTCCGATGTTCTGTCCCAAAATAATGGGGATGGCTGTATTGTAACCCACGGCCCCGCTCAGGCACAATGCCTGCAGGATGCCCACGGAAGCCGAGGAGGACTGGATCACCGCCGTCAGTACCACTCCCGCCAGCATGCCCAGCACCGGATTGGAAAAGGCCGTCAGTATCCCCGTGAACGCCGGCTCCTGTGCCAGGGGCTTCACTGCGGCGCTCATGGTGTCCATGCCGAACATCAGCACTGCAAAACCAATGAGGATGGATGCCACGGACTGGCGCTTTTCCTTTTTTGAAAACAGAAGCATGGCCACGCCGATGATGGCCAGAACGGGAGAAAAAGAAGTGGGCTTCAGGAGTCTCACCAGGAAGGAGGAACTCTCTATGCCGGTCAGACTCAGGATCCAGGATGTAATTGTGGTTCCCACATTGGCCCCCATAATGACACCCACGGCCTGTTCCAATCTCATAATGCCCGAGTTGACAAAGCCCACCACCATCACCGTAGTGGCCGATGAAGACTGAATCACCGCCGTCACCCCTGCCCCCAGAAGCACTGCCTTCACCGGATTGCCGGTAAGTTTCTCCAGAATGCTCTCCATCCTGCCGCCGGAAGCCTTGGCCAAACCATCCCCCATCAGGTTCATGCCGTACAGAAACAGCGCCAGCCCGCCGATCATTGATAATAAATCAAAAAAGTCCATACATTTCACCTCTCCACTAGGTTTCCACAAAGATTGTGCTTTTATCATAGCAGGGCCATGTAAAATCCAATATCATGTAAAGGTAAAATGTATGTAAAATGATCCCGCCCTTGGTGCAGGTTGCACAACCATTGAATTGCTGATACTCTGCACTCATGCACAAGGTAACGGGCGGCTGATTCGGAAATCTTTTTTCTCCCATACAGTGCTTTCCACGGCTTGAGGTTCCTCCGGGGAAGAAAAACCGGATTCCCGGTAAATGCTCATAAGGCAGCGCCTATCAGGATTGCTCCCTGAAAAACTCCTCCGGAGTGCCCATATAAGAAACAATCTTTCCATCCCTCACCTCCAGGATTTCCGTGGCGCAGGCACGTATAAACGCCTCGTCATGGGACACGAAGACAAGCACTCCTTCATATTCCGAGAACATCTCCTCCAGCGCCTCCACCGACGGGATGTCCAGGTAATTGGTGGGCTCGTCCAGAATCAGGACATTGACCCTGCCCACAAACAGCTTGGCGAAGGCCAGCTTAATCCGCTCCCCGCCGGAGAGGACACCCGCCTCTTTGCGCATATCCTGGGCGGACAGCAGGAGCCTGGCCAGGATCGTCCGGGCGATGTTTTCCTTCTGGACGCTGTCCTCCATTACGTTCTCCAGGACTGTCTTCCCGCAGTCAAGGGAGGCCATATTCTGGCTAAGCAGCCCAATGGCGACCTTGGGCGCCACATAGATGGAGCCCTTTTCCAGGGGATACTCCCCGGTGATCAGCTTCAGGAGCGTGGTTTTCCCCGCGCCGTTCTCCCCCACCACGGCCACCCGGCTTCTGTTCCGAATTCGGAACGAGGCGTCCCGGAAGATTTCTCCGCCGTTTTCATAAGAGAAAGAGATTCCCTCTCCCCTGATCACCACCGCGCTCTCCGGCGGGTCTGTCAGGCGGAAGTCCGGTCGCATCCTGGGCAGCTCTCTGGGCTTTTCCTTCACCTCCATATGTTCCAGCCGCTCCAGGACGTTTTTGGCGGAGGCCTCCATCCTCCCGGCTTTTGCGTCCTTGGGATGCTTCGAGAGGAAATTCCGAAGCCCCGCCTCCTTGGGCGTCATTCCCTTGGGAATCTTTTCGATGGACGCGGCCTTCTGCTTTTTTTGGAGATAGACTTTCTCCAGTCTCCTTTTCTCACTGGTGTAATTCTCGTATTCCGTCCACTGCCTCCGGATGTTCTGTTCCTTCAGCCGGGTGTAATCGTCATAGTTCCCCTCATAGCTGGCAAGCTGCCCATCGCGGATCTCCACGATTCTGGTGCAGAGGGCGTTCAGCAGCGCCCTGTCATGGCTGACGATGATCATGGTGTCCAGCTCCAGCAGCTTCTGCTTCAAAAGGGCGATTCCCTTCATATCCAGGTTGGCGGTGGGCTCATCCAGGAACACCAGCATCTTCCCGCTGCTGAACATCCAGGCCAGCCGCATCCTGGTATCCTCGCCGCCACTGACGACCTCCTGCCAGACCTTATCCTGGATATGCATGGCCTTCATTTCTTTCCCCTCCAGCTCAAAAGGATCGACTCCTTCGGAGAACTGCCGGAAGAAATGGGTGTCGCACATGACCTTCACGGTGCCGGCATCCGGCTCCAACTCCCCGGCCAGCACCCGCAGAAGGGTGGTCTTGCCCGCGCCGTTGGCTCCCACCAGGCCGATGCGCTCCCCCTGGTATACCACGAACCTGTCAATGTCCAAGACTTTCTGTTCTCCGAATCTTAAGACGATCCGTTCCGCCTGCATCAACAATTTCTGTCCCATATAAAAAATCCCTCCTGTTCTTCAGAGGGATTATCCTAATCTTTGTCCTGCATTTCGCTTTACGGTCTGCTGTCTGCAACAGACTGTCTGACCTTTCATGGCATTTCCGGGCTTTTTCCTGAGCAAACTACAGGAACCGCTCCGCGGACCCTGTAATCAAAAGGCATTTGCATCCGTTATTTCCCGACAATTTCCAAGCAAAATGATTATTAGTGATAATCCCCAAATCTCAACATCCAAAAGAAAGAGGCTATCCTCTCCCTTTCTTATTCCTGATCGGTTCCTCATCAAATAATAATCATTCCGTACGTCCTTTCTGTCTTTTTACTTTTTTATTATAGATGATATCCCCCTGCCCTGTCAATCACAATTTGTATTTTTCACATTACGTTTTTCACATTACGCTCGGTAATAAGCACAACATAGATTTGGGCAGCTCGTCAAAATCCTCACCCTTTTTATGCCATAAAATGACTTTACAGTAAATAAGCATGTCGTACAGCGCAACCGCATATAACATAATAAGTACTTTCATTAATATCGAGGGAAAAGCATGCCACTTATCGTATTGGACGCAGGACATGGCGGGGCCAACCCCGGCGCCACCTACCAGGGACGGCAGGAAAAAGATGACGCCCTGGCCCTGACCCTGGCTGTTGGAAGGATCCTGGAGGACCGGGGGGTGGATGTGTACTACACCCGCACCACAGATGTTTATGAATCCCCGGCGCAGAAAGCCGAGGAGGGCAATCAGACCGGGGCCGACTACTTTGTCTCCATTCACCGCAATTCCAGTCCCTGCCCCAACCAGTACAGCGGGGTGGAGTCCCTGGTGTACAACCGCTATGGAGAGGCGGCCCGCATGGCCAATAACATCAACCAGCAGCTTGAGACAGTGGGATTTCTCAATCAAGGTGTCAACGAACGCACCAATCTGGTGGTTCTGAACCGGACCCAGATACCCGCCGTGCTGGTGGAAGCGGGCTTCATCAACACAGATGCGGATAACCAGCTGTTTGATGAACGATTTGACGATATGGCCCGGGCCATCGCAGAGGGAATCCTGATCACGCTGGGAATGTGAGAGTCCCGGCATAAACGAAACCAGGCAGAATTGCGGAATTGTCCTCCTCCGCAATACTGCCCGCTTTCAATGTTCCGGCATATTTTCTATAAAAATTCATAATGACGGTTCCACACCTTCAAATGCCGGCGGCATACTCTCGCTATCCAAAAGCACCCAATATCTCTCTGCTTCTGTAGCAATAACGATACCTCATGATAATTTACTCAAAAACCACTTGGCGTATAACGGATTGTCACAATAATGACTGTTTTATGCGGTTCATCAATTCGGTAGACTATTGTAAAATTTTTGACAAATATCTGACGGTAGCCTCTATTTGCAAAGGCTCCTGTTCGTCTGACAGCTCCCCGGTATGGCATTTCATCAAGACTAAGGATTGCCGCTTCCAATGAATCTGCCATTTTCTCGGCTGTTCCGATTTCTTTGAAGTTGTCTGCTATATGATTGTAGATATTATCAAGATCTCTGGACGCACGAGGCAGCATTTTTACTTTGTATTTATCCAAAGTGCCTCCTCCTTAGTCCCGCTAAGGTTTCTTTGGCCTCTAATAGAATGCCTGTCTTTTCATACTCTTCTTCTGCTTCCGCAATCGCATTGTCGATAAGCTGTGTTTCGGCAATCTGCTCGTAAGTTTCTATGCTCATAACGACCAAATCTCCGTAACCGTTTTTTGTTATAAAGATTGGTTCTTTGACCGCATGGCAGGCATCAGAGATTTCATTTGTATTTCTTAAATCAGTAATTGGTCTAATCTGTGGCATAAATAAGGCACCTCCTTCTTTGTACAATATTCTATCATAATTATGTGCATTTTTCAAGGCGGTTGTGAATGTACATTCTGGAATAAAGAATTTTACATCAACCGGCAGAGTCCCGGCATAAGCAAAATCAGGCAGTACTGCGGAATTGTCCTCCTCCGCAATACTGCCCGCTTTCAATGTTCCAGCATATTTTCTATAAAAATCCCATATCCCCTGCTGGCGTCCTGCACCAGCACATGGGTTACTGCGCCGAGCAGATGACGGTTCTGGATGATGGGGGCGCAGCTCAGGGACATGTCAATACTGGTGTAAAAGATTTTTCCAGATTTTTGGAGAAAATAATTAGCATTTGTCGAAAACAGTACATTTTCGACTACTTTTGACTTGACCCCCGCGGCATTCGCCAAGCCATGGAACATGGCTTTATGCTCGTGCAAGCAACGGCATAAAGTCAACTGCGTTGACTTGGCTCATTGCTCGCGGAAACAACGGAAATATTAACCATATTCTGGATGAACTGATAAACGTTTCAATCCAGGCTTACTCCGCCAATACGCTCGTTGCGCAATAATCTTGTCCACAATATATGCATGAATTTTTTGAGGCTCATCCAAAAGGGACAAAATTTGTGTCAACATTTCTTCTGCCCCATCTATTGGGACACGCTCCAGTGCCCAACGGACTTTTGACTCAAGTTCAAGGCACAAAGGAATGTCCCCTGCTAGTGCGGCAGTCATAAACTGATTCCACGCAGGCCAAAAGGGCGCAATTACACTGCTTATAAGAGGTATAGTCTTAGCTGTTTCTGGGTCTGCAAGTGTCCGATACTCTAAAATTCGTTCCAGCGCAGTTTCCGCTAAAGAAGTAATCTCTTGCGAGAAAATTTCTACGTTTCCTTTATATCCGACCCATGTCCCCTCTCTGGCTTCCCGTGTGCCACATACGGTAAACAAATATTCCCACTCATTCCATAGATGTTGCATTCCTATGTTCAAATAACTCCCTCGGTCGCACCAACTGCCCTGAAATTCCACAACCGTGAAGAACCAACCATTATCATCTATCCATATCCGGGTAGAACCTTTCTGGAACATCCCTTTGGGTTTCAGCACTGCCCGAACCGCTTGTTTGATGAGGGTATTGTAGTTTTCTTCCATATGCTTTTCCTCATTTAAAAATCATATCAAAGCCTAGCCTAAACTCCCATTAACTATATATTGTAAGGCTTTGTATAGTTTTTATCTCATTACAAAACATCTTCTCAACTCCAATTTGACAATTATAAAATATAGCACATCTCATCACCAAAAACAATCCCTGTTTTATGCCCGTTCCGCCTATCCAGACCGTCAAGGGACGAGTAGTATTTTTTCGCATGGGGCGCGAAAAAATCTCCATTCTTAAACCCTTGACCGTCTGGATTTTTGCCGTTGCCATTTCGCCGCCGAAAACGGGGAACAGGATTTAACAATCCTGCTCCCGCGCCCCCGACCTCTCCCAAAGAACAGAATGGAGCGTTACGCAATAGGGCTTGAAAAGGCTTGATTTTTAATGCATTACAGACGCGAAAATCCACAGGGTAATTTTATACTACTTATGGTGGGGCTATACTTTTTTTGACAAGTTAGGTGGAACAAAAATTAAAAAAGACAAGGCGATACCTCCCGAATACCGCCCTGTCCTTAAAATGGGTGACTTTAATACACCCCTCTGTTTTCAAAAGAAAACGGCGGTTCATTCAAAACCGCCGTTAAAACATACCGTTCATTCCCAGTTATTCACTTGCTTAAACAGTTGTTAGAATTGCGGTATGGCAACAGGAAAACCGCATTTCTTAAAAGTTACTTTTCTGAAGAACTCCCCACAAGGGAGCTGTCAAGAGGAGATACCATCAAGAAGCTATCTCCGTTGACCATATTCTTGGACACATGCCCACCGTTTTTGATAAAATCAAGCGTTCTTGCCAACGTATCTTTGCAGGCTTGAACATCCTGCTGCGTTAAATCGGGTTCACCAGTGGCGAGCAGTTCCATAAGGCTACGCTCGATGCTTTCAGCGTAGGCTTTGTACTCATCGTATGCCCAATACTCATTCTTGTCATTTTCGGGAGACGGCTGCTCGGTAACGTCCCAAACGATGGCGCTTTCGCCTTCTTCCCGGAGATTTTCGGCATTGGCGGGATTAGCGTTGGCAGCAAATGCGGTCATCGTCCCGCAAAGCAGCATCGCCAATGCCAAAGCAGGAACAATCATTTTTTTCTGATATTTCATAAAATCACCTCTTCTGTCATGGCGCGGTTTTTCCTGTTGCAAATATAGAATACAGTTCTTAAATGGAGTAGTTCTGGAGTGAATATGGAGTTTATGTGGAGTTACACCAATAAAAAGAGCCTGCGTTAAGCAAGCTCTTTTCTGTGGCCTGAAATTATAGTGAGAACCAAAATTCCACACCGTCATTTAGATTTTGAATAGAAAATTGTGCAGAGTGTTGTTCCAAGATACGCTTTACAATATATAGACCTAATCCGCTTCCCCCAGTTCTCCTGCTCCTGGAATCATCAGCCCGATAAAAAACCTCATAGAGATGTGATATTGCTTCCTCTTTGATTTGAACACCTGTATTTAGAATGGAAAAATAAACACATCCATTTTTAAGAAACGAAGTAACCACTATCTGTTCTCCTCTCGGAGAATGTCGAATTGCGTTACTGAATAAATTACTTAGAACTTTTTTCATCATTTTTTCGTCTGCATTTACTGTGATATGTTCTGAAATATTTATATCCAGTTCCATATCTTTTTGTTCGATAAAATCAATATATTCAGCCGCTATTACTCGTACTAACTCGGAAAAATCAAAATCTGCTCTACCCAATGAAAAATCTGATGCATCAAGGCGGGAAATTGTTACAATCTCTTGAATAGTACGCTCCATTGACTGTGCAATAGCAAGCGATTTTGCAAGGTACTTATCCCTATCCTTGTAACTTCCATAATTTTGTAGCATTCCATCTAACTGCCCTTGCAAAGCTGTAATAGGAGTTTTTAATTCATGTGATACTGCAGAAAAAAATGCCATGCGCTGTCTATCTAATTCCCGTTCCCTATCAATATCCAGTTGCAAAAAACCATTTGCAACTTTTAATTCTTCAAGACTTTTTGCCAGATTTTGTACCAATTCGTTCAAACTGCTTGCTAATACGCCGATCTCATCATCACGGCTTTCGTCACATCGACAATCAAGTTCCATGCCAGCCATTTTCTTTGATAATATACTAAGCGAAACAATCGGCCTTGTAATGTAATGGGAATAGAAAAAAGCTGCTAATAAAGAAATAAAAACAATCGCACCTATTATCCAAGGCAAAATCTGCAAGAGCGTAGTCACTACTTGATTAACAGATTTTGTTCCACCTATCACAATCAAACTGCAATCTTTTTCCATATCCGAAAACGAAAAGGAATACTCTTTTGCGTTCGACAAGTCATAAACTGTGTCTGAGAAGTTATTTCCATTACTAACCAAGACTTTGTTTTCATTTTCTTTGATAGTAGAGACATTATCATTTTCACTATCTTCGAATATGATACTTGATGGGGGCAAAATTATTGTATTGTCTGGTAGCCGAATTAACAATGTTGCGTTGGTGTTCATTAAAAATCTGTCAAAAAGCGAATTACTTTTTTCAAAAGTTGTCTGTTTCAACTGTTCGATAAGTTGAAATACTTGTGTTTCTAAATCGCTATCCAGTTCCATGCGGTAGGATGCTGGCATAGCAATCCCAATCAGTGCATAGGTTATGCCGCTCATTAACACCAGCAGAAACAAAGTAATTATAAATATTCTTGTTGTCAAGCTATGACTTATTTTCTTTTGCAATTCTATATCCCACCCCTCTAATTGTTTCGATTATATCAACTCCGAGTTTTTTGCGAATATTCTTTATATGAGTATCAATAATACGCTCATCGACATAAAAATCACAATTCCATAATATGTTTAATAGGTTTTGCCGTGTATATACTCGACCTTGATTTAGCAGGAACTCTCGCAAAACCTCAAACTCTTTTGCAGTTAAATCTGTATCATTTCCATCAACAAAGGCTTTGTATCCGTCTAAATCAAGCGTGACATTTTTGTAGCGAAGATATTTCTCTGTTTCTGTATGCCCTGATGCCCTTCGTAAGATTGCCGCGATTTTTCTTTTCAGTATAGGCATAGAAAATGGCTTTGTAATGTAATCATCAATTTGCAGGTCAAGTCCTTTAATTTGGTCTGTTTCACTATCTAATGCGGTTAGCATGACTATGGGAACTTGAGACTGCTTTCGGATTAACTCACAGACACCATATCCATCAATTTTGGGTAACATGATATCTAATAGCACAAGGTCTATTGCCTGTTGTGAAAAATGCGAAAGTGCCTCCACTCCATCACTGGCAGAAACTACACTATAACCCGCACCTATTAAATGATTTTCTAACAACTCTTGAATATCCGAATCATCCTCAACAATCAAGATTTTTTGCATATTGCCACACTCCCTTCCAAGCGTTATTGTAGCAGAAAATTATGTATTTATTGTGGAGTTCCATAAATTTTCCACGCAACTATTATATCTCTGTTCATTTCAACTTGCACTCATGTAACATGAAAATAAATACTGCTAAAATATAAAAATCTATTCCGCTCTCATATTCCACCCCAAAATGTAAAATAATATGCTTGTTGGGGAGCCTCCCCAAACCCGGCTCTTTGGGACAAAATGTTCCAAAGAGGTTGGCTGCGTCACCGCCGCTATCGCGTCTGTTCCTTGTTATCGCGCCCGTCCGTAAGGCCGAGAAGATGGTCGATGTTGGCCTTGACCGCCACGGCCTGCCGCATATCCCGCTGGGCCTGCCGATACTCGGCATAGAGGGCCTTTTTCTTGTCCGCCAGTTCCCGCCGCTGTCTTTTCAGCGCGTCCATTTTAGGGAGCTTTTCACCGCCCAGCAATTCATTCATAGCGGCCAGCGCGTGGGCCCGGTCAACCGCCGCCGAGGTCTTTGCCGCCAGCGCGTCATAGTCGGTCAGATTGTTTTCCTGCAGGAACTGGAGGGCGGCGGCCATCTGCTTTAGGTTGTAGACTTTGGCCCAGCGTTCATAAGCGGGGCCCTTACCCTGGGCCATGCGCTTTTGAATGTCAATGATAAGCCCCACCTGCCGGGGCGGGGGCGGCGCGTCCTTGGGGAACTCCGGGAGGGGCCACTCCCCGGCAATCACCGCCTGGATGTCCTTAGGGTCAAAGCCCACGCCGAGGGTGGATGCCCGGAGCCGGGTGTACTTGTCCTGCCCCGGCGCGAGGAACGACACCACGCCGCCCCGGCTGTGCTGTTTGGAATTTTGCATCACGGACAAATCATACTCCAGACATACCCGGTCGGACAGCCGCCGGAGGACAAAGCTGGAGCCGACGGGAGCAGTCAAAGGCCGTGGAGTTGAAATAGATGTGGTTGTGTATGTGGCCCTTGTCGGTATAGGTGCAGACGAAAAACTGGCATTTGCCTTTCGTCCAGCGCATCGCCGTTTCATAGCCGATTTTGTTTGCCTCGTCCGCCGTCACCTCGCCGGGCGGGAACGCCTGCCGGATCTGGAAGAACAGCGCCCCGCGCTCCACGGGCCGGGCCGTGGCCGCCTGGTATTCGCTTTTCACCAGCAGAAACTCAGCGGCTGTGGCCGGGTCGCAAAGGTGGGAGGACACGTCCCCCAGCTTTTGGGGATTGAGCCCATAGGAAAAGCGATCCTCTATCGTCTGAACGGCGCTCAGTTCCGCCGCCTGCTTATAGGGCCGAATATAAGTCGCAGCGATAAGTATTCCTCCCTCCATTACAAGGAAAATGACGGCAGGTAAATCACCCGCCGCCATCTTTCTTAATTCACAAATTCATTTTTTTTTGCTTTTCTTCTGTTCAATGAGCTCCTCATGGTAAAAGAAATTAGTATGTTTAATCAAATGTTTATTACAATACTGTTCAATCTCCATCGCTAATTTATCCCAATACTCCCTTTTTCCGTGTAAATATATTTGCTGATATAGATCGGCATATTGAGGATATTTACTTTTGATATAGCCTAAAATTTTTTCCTTATAATTTCCTCTGAGGTTGAGATTTTCAAACCAATACTCATCCACAAACAAGTAGCTTCTTTCTATAATTTCTCGAAAATCTGTAATCATCGGAAAAATCGGTGACATAAACAACACAGTATAAATCCCATTTTCATGTAGAACTTTTAAGGTATTTAATCTGTCAATTATGCTACTAGCATCATCCATATCATTTTTGAAGCTTTCATCTAATGTGTTAATTGATAGCGATACCGTTAAGTCTTGGAACTGTTTTAATAAGTCTATATCCCTTAAAATCAATGATGATTTTGTGGAAATATTTACAGTACAGTCAACAGAAACCAGTTGTCTCAATATATTTTGAGTGACACAATATGTTTCCTCATACCGATTATAGCAATCTGTGACTGAGGACAAGAAAACAGTTTTACCATTCAGCCTCCTTTTGCTAATGGGTTTTGAACATTGCTTTATATCAATAAATGTTCCCCATTCTTCATCGTGTTTTGTAAAGCGTTTCATAAAGCAAGCATAACAATATTTGCATCCATGTGGACATCCCACATAAGGATTTATAACAAAATCACTCGCTGGTAAATTGGATTTTGTTACATAATCTCTGACCTCTATTATCTGCTCTTTCATAGAGTGCTCCTTTTTCTACTTTGTTGTATCAATCGTTTAAGAGTTAAGTATAGCACATTCTTTTGTCGTTGTCTATCTTCCCACCTTTGGGACAAAAAGTCCCGAAGTAATCGAGTAGGGGAGATTTTCTCTCCCCTCTCACACCACCAGTACGTGCCGTTCGGCATACGGCGGTTCAACATAACTTCAAAGCGTGACGCTCATTGTAGTAGTCGAAACAACTTACCAATCCTGCTTTGGTGAGTACGTCTTTTGAAATCGCCCGGCTTAAACATTATTATTCTCAATCACTTTTGATACCTCATTCTTTCTGTGCTGTGTTATTAGTTTCTGAAAATAAAAAAAGGTAGCTGATTGTCTGTTAAGATAATCGCTACCTAAAAGTAAACAATATTCAGTTTTTACATCATTTTTCTATTCTGATTTTCCCCGACAAATGGGAATTTACCGTTCTGCAATAACATATTCACCATTTGAATAGCTTAATTTGGCGTGACTAATCTTAAACGCTGGTTGCTTCATTTGGCTAAGGAGCGTGTGCATAAAAAATCCATGCGTGACAATGATACAATCTTTTTCCTTGTCGGCTATCATATTTATAAATTGTTCAGCACGATAAACCGTTTCTTTCCTGCATTCTTTTTGTGTGTAAATATTAAAAAACCATTGTAAACGTGCGGAAATATTCCAAAATATAAGCGGCAGCTTTTTATTTGAAATAACACTTGCACATAGCGGTACTTCATCAAGCAACTTTGTAGGAATAAAATCTCTTTCACCAAATAACTGCTTTGCTGTATCCATGCTTCTTTGTAAAGTACTGATATAAATATCTTGATGATTTATTCGGATACCTTTTGACAACAAAAAACAAATCGGTGCATCATCATACATTTGACAGTCCTTATTAAACTGTTCCGATGTACTCCATTTTTTCCATTGAAAATCCACTTTGCCATGCCTCATGACAATCGCCCGCAGGAATAGGTCTTAGATACCTCGTCCTGCCCTGTCAGCTTGTATGTGTTGGGATAATCGGCAACAAGCGTGTCAAGTTTCCGCATGACCGCTTTATCCCTTGTATAGAGGGTGGCAGCCTGTTCTCCTGCATTATAATTGAGAATACTTTCCTGCTCGTGACCCTGCCCGTTTTATTAAATCTACTGCCATAACAGAAGAAGGTGAAGTTGCAGGCAAGAACATATATGACCTGGATTTGGACCGTATATCTGAAGAAGAAAAGTATGACGGGTTTTATGCGGTCATAACAAATCTCGAAGGAGATGTTGGGGAAATCTTAAAAATCAACAGGCAGCGTTGGGAAATTGAAGAAAACTTCCGAATCATGAAAACGGATTTTGAGGCACGTCCTGTCTATGTCAGGCGAAAGGATCGCATCAAAGCACATTTCCTTATCTGTTATATTAGTCTGCTTGTGTATCGTCTGCTTGAGAAAAAAATCGGAAACAGCCATACCTGTAACGAGATTCTGAGCACGCTTCGTTCCATGCAGGTAACACTTTTGTCAAAAGAAAGCGGCTATATCCCTTCTTACAAAAGAACAGACCTGACGGATGATCTGCATAAGGCATTTAGCTTTCATACGGATTATGAATTTATCTCAAAATCAGCCATGAGAAGCATAATAAAAAGTACCAAAACAATAGAAGTAAAAAAATAGCACAAATCGTTTTCAAAGAGAAAATGGCTACAGTCCGCATAATTACTGGATTTGTAGCCACTTTTCACTTTCACAAGTGTCAAACTCGGGATTATACCACATGTTGAAGAACGGGAAAAACTATAATGCGAAACTTTACAAAAAATCCGATCTGCCTCCCGTTGAGCGTGAGATCACAGTGGAGCAGGCAATCCTCATAGCAAGGAATCAAGGTTATAAAATCAAGTCAGCAACTGTATAACCTTAACATTCTCTATATTCAATTTTTAAAGCAGCCACCGAAAGATGGCTTGTTTGTTGTGTGCTTAAGGTAATGGATACCCTCTACTTTTCATTTTCAATCTT